>OLSB01002360.1_pt1 | contig 15842 bp, 15 predicted proteins | sample 1672071 | NCBI WGS metagenome assembly OLSB01 (sample SAMEA3136642, study PRJEB25190) | human gut metagenome | biome: human gut; feature: human-associated habitat; material: faeces | place: Austria | collected 2013 | reverse complement strand
CTCCCTTTGGGAGAGGTGGCCGAGCGCAGCGAGGGCGGAGAGGGCAAACAAAGAAGCGCCGCCCGTTCGGGCGGCGCTTCAAACAATATGTCGTTTACAGCTCCAAGTAGCTCTTCACCAGCACCTGCAGCAGCTCGTCCCGGTCGATCTTGCAGATCAGCGACCGCGCCGAGTTGTGGTTGGTGATATACGTGGGGTCCTCCGACAGGATATAGCCCACGATCTGATTGATGGGATCGTAGCCCTTCTCCTTCAGCGACTCATAGACGGTGGTGAGAACATAGTGTACCCGCTGCTCCTTGTCCTCTGCCGCGTCGAACTTCCTGGTAAATTCGTCCATATACGCACACCGCCCTTCCTGAAGTTACCCACAGTATACGCCATTTTCCCGCCGCTGTAAAGAGGAAAAAGTGCGCCTGCGCGGGGAATACCTGCGCCTTATTTCGACCGCAGCTCCGCGCCGAACCGCTTGACCAGCTTCTTCAGCACGTTGGAGGCGGCCTCCTCGATCTCCGCAGAGTTCAGCGTCTTGTCCTTCGCGCCGATGGTCAGCCGCACCGTCATGGACTTCTTGCCCTCCGGCACCTGCTTGCCCCGGTACTCGTCCACGAAGGCCGCGCCGTGGAGCAGCTCGCTCTTCACGCCCTGGATGGTCTGCGCCACGTCCTTCCACTGCACCTCGCCGTCCAGCAGCACGGAGATGTCGTAGTCGGTCATGGGGAACTCCGCCAGATGGGTGAAGGTGTTGGTGCGGGACTTGAAGGGCTTCAGCGCGTCCTGGTCGATCTCGAACAGCATCACGTTCAGGTTCTTGATACCGCAGGCCATGGATACCTTCTTGGCCAGCAGCGCCAGGTCGCCCACCTTCTCCTCGCCCAAATAGATGTTCAGCCACACCACGTTGTCGGCCCACACCGGCTTTTCCACCTGCTTGAAGGTGAAGCCCTCCATGTGGGTGTAGCGGGGCATCATCTCGATCACGCCCTTGGCCTTGCGGAACAGGGCGGTGACGTCCTTGGCGGCGGACACGAACGCGCCTGCCACGTTCTTGCGCTGGGACGGCAGCTTCTCCCGCTCGTCATAGGGGGAGGTGTAGTTCTCGTCCCGGAACACCTGTGCCGTCTCGAAGATGGCGAACTCGCTGTAATACCGCTCATTCTTCACCACGTCCTTGCACAGGTTGGGCAGCAGGGAGGAGCGGATATACTTCTCCGCCGGGGACGGCGGCGTGGACAGATACAGGATGCCGTCGGTGCTCTGCAGCACGGCGTTGACGAACTGCTCGTCCATCCACGGATAGTTGAACACCTCCTGCATACCGCAGCGGATGGCCAGATACTCCTTGATGTGCCGCTCCAGATCCTTGTCCAGCTGGTTGATCGCCCCGTCAAAGGACGTGGTGATGGGCTCGGCCTCGAAGTTCTCGTAGCCGTACATCCGGGCGACCTCCTCCATGATGTCCGCCTGGATGGACACGTCGCCGGTGGAACGCCATGTGGGCACGACCACGTGCATATTGTCACCGTCAAAGCTGATGGTATAGCCCAGCAGCTCCATCTTGTGCCGGATCTCCTCCGGCGGCAGACGCTTGCCCAACCGGCGCTCCAGCCAGCTCAGAGCCACGTCGATCTCCGCCTGCTTCAGGTGCGTGGGGTACTGATCCACCAGCCCCGTCACCTTCATCTCCGGGTACAGCTCCCGGAACAGCTGCATGGACAGGTCAAGAGCCTGGTCGCAGCGCTCCGGGTCGATGGCCTTCTCATAGCGGGAGGAGGCCTCCGTGCGGTTGTCATACCGCAGCGCCGTGCGGCGGATGCCCTTGGCGTCGAAGTTGGCAATTTCCAAAATGACCCGGTGGGTGGTGGACAGGATGGAATCCTTCGCGCCGCCCATAATACCGGCAAGACCCACCACTCCGGCGTCGTCGGCGATGACCAGGTCATCTGTGCTGAGCGGCAGCTCCTTGCCGTTGAGCAGCGTCAGCGCCTCACCCTCGCCGGCCCGGCGCACGATGATATGCCCCGCGATGTGGTCGGAATCATAGGCGTGGGAGGGCTGGCCCGTGGCCAGCATCACGTAGTTGGTGATGTCCACCAGCGCGTTGATGGGCCGCATACCCACCTTCCAGATGCGGTTTTGCATCCAATACGGCGAAGGCTTGACGGACACATTCTCGATCTGCGTGCCGGTTATGCGGGGGCAGCGCTCCGCGTCCTCCAGGGTCACGTGGAAGCCGGAGGTGTTCTCCACATTCCGGTCGAACCGGGGGAACTCCACCATAGGCAGGTCATACAGCGCCGCGATCTCCCGGGCGATGCCGTAGTGCCCCCACAGGTCAGGCCGGTTGGTCATGGACTTGTTGTCGATCTCCAGAATAATGTCGTTCAGATCCAGCGCGTCCGCCAGCGGCGTACCGGCGGGGGCATCGAAGGCGCTCAGGTCGAGGATGACGGCCTCCCCCTCCACGGGGAACAGGTCGGCAAGCCCGATCTCCACGGCGCCGCAGATCATGCCGTAGCTCTCCACGCCCCGGAGCTTGCTCTGCTTGATCTCCACCGGCTCGCCCTCGCCGTGCCAGCGGCACACCGCGCCGGGCAGCGCCACGGCCACCTTCATGCCCTCGCGCAGGTTGCTGCCGCCGCAGACGATGTCCTTGATGTCGCCGCCGCCGATGTCGGTCTTGCACACTCTCAGCTTGTCGGCGTTGGGATGGGGCTCAATGGCGCGGATCACGCCCACCACCATATCGTGGAACGACGCGCCCAAATCCACGGCGTCCTCCACCTCCACGGTGGACATAGTCAGGTCAAAGGCCAGCTTTTTCAGGTCGGCGTCCGCCGGCAGCTTCACATAATCTCTGATCCAATTCAGTGATACTTTCATTTTTCAGCCCTCCCTTAATGGAACTGTTCCAGGAAGCGCAGGTCGGCGCTGTGGAACAGACGCACGTCGTCCACGCCGTAGCGCATCATCACCAGCCGGTCCAGGCCGATGTTGACATAGAAGCCCGTGTACTCGTTGGGGTCAAGGCCCGCGGCCTTCAGTACGTTGGGATGGGGCGTGCCGCCGGGCATGACCTCGATCCAGCCCACGTGCTTGCACACGCTGCACCCCTTGCCGCCGCAGACCAGGCAGCCCATATCGATCTCAAAGCCCGGCTCGACGAAGGGGAAGAACCCGGCTCGCATCCGCACCGGCACGTCCCGTCCGAACACCTTGCTCAGAATGCTCTTGATCATCACCTTGCCGGAGGAGAAGGTGAAATCCTTGTCCACGATCAGCGCCTCATACTGGAAGAACGCCCGCTCATGCCGTGCGTCGGTGGTCTCGTTGCGGTACACCCGGCCCGGATACACGAAGCGGTAGGGCGGCTTGTGGGTCTGCATATAGCGCACCGACCCGCCGGTCAGATGAGGCCGCAGGCACAGCTTGTCCCAGCACTTGCCGGTGTCGTGATCGGCCAGCCAATAGGTGTCCATGCTCTCCCGTGCGGGATGATCCGGCGGGAAGTTCAGGTTGTCAAAGCCGTACAGCTCGCTGGTGATGTCGTCCTCCTCATAGATCTCAAAGCCCATGGAGCGGAACGCGTCGTTCAGATCGTAGCACATCTGCGTGATGGGATGCAGCCCGCCGCTGAGGGGCAGCGTGCCCGGCACGGAGATGTCGAAATCCGGGTCAACCTCCGATGCCTTCATCTTCAGCTCATCCCGCCGCGCATCCAGCAGGGCGGATAGCTGCCCCTTCACCTGGTTCACGGCCTTGCCCATCTCCGGGCGCAGCGCCGCGTCCAGCTTGGGCAGCTCCTTCATCAGCTCCGTCAAAGAGCCCTGCTTGCCCACCAGCGCGGCCTTGATGTCCTGCAGCTCCGTTTCGCTGCGGACGGCCTCGATACGCGCCTTGCCCTCGGCAAGCAGCTGTTCCAGTTTTTCCTTCATATCAAGCACTTCCTCCTTTTGAGAGTTTGTTTTAAGGGATAAAAAAACACCTTCCATCCCTCATACAGGGACGAAAGGCGAACTTCCGTGGTACCACCCGGCTTCGCGGGCAAGGCCCACGCACTCGTTTCCCTTTAACGGAGGACGACCCGTCCGCGCATTTCCTCGCGGCAGCTCCCAGGCGAACACTGCTTCACGTCCCGAGCCGGCTTGCAGCCGATGACCGGCCCTCTCTGACGGAGGTGATGGTTGCAGATTTTCCTATTCATCGCATTTTTCCTTTGATGCACCCATTTATACCACACCGAAACGAAACTTGCAAGCACTTTTTTCCCGTGCCGCGGCGAAAAAAGCAGAAATTGTGATTGACAAATGTGCTATACTATACAAAAACAACGCGCAGGGGAGGGATACCGTGTTCACCATCGACCGTGACTATGTGAAAAGCGTGCTGCCCGTCCGCGACCCGGCGGGCCACAAGGGCACGTTCGGCAAGGTCTGCCTGCTGGGCGGCAGCGTGGGCTATACCGGCGCGCCGGTGCTGTGCGCCCGGGGCGCTGTCCGGGGCGGCTGCGGCCTGGTGTTCCTGGGCGTGCCGACCGACATCTGGCAGGTGGCGGCGGTAAAGTGCGACGAGGCCATGCCCTTCCCCCTGCCGTCTCACGAGGGCAGGCTTGCCCTGGCCGCCGAGCCGGCGCTGCGATGCCGCGCCGCCGGGTGCGACGTGCTGGCCATCGGCTGCGGCATGGGTCGGGGAGACGAGACGGATGCCCTGACCCGCCGTCTGCTGACGCTGGAAATGCCCCTGGTGCTGGATGCCGATGGCATAAACGCCCTGTCCGGGCATATAGATGAATTGTCCTGCCGCCGCGGTATGACCACGGTGCTCACGCCCCATGACGGCGAGCTGGCCCGCATCGGCGGCGATATGGCCGCCCCCCGCGAGGCCGCCGCCTCGGACTTCGCCGTCCGCCACGGCGTGTACCTCGTCCGCAAGGGCCGCCGCACCGTGCTGGCCGCGCCGGACGGGCGGCTGGCGGTGAACACCACCGGCAACGACGGCATGGCCAAGGGCGGCAGCGGCGATGTGCTCACCGGCCTGCTGGCGTCCCTGCTGGCTCAGGGCACAGAGCCCTTTGCCGCCTGCTGCGCCGCCGTGTGGCTGCATGGCCGGGCCGGCGACCTGGCCGCCATGGACAAGGGGCATCGGGGCATGACCCCCGTGGATATGATAGAGAAGCTGCCCTACGCATTGAAAGAGGTGGAATAAGCGGAAAGCCTCCCGATGAAACAAGGGAGGGAACACCGTGAAAAAGACCGTTTTGCCCGTGCTGGCCTGTTTGCTGCTCCTGTGCGGCTGCGGCGGGCGCAAAGCCCTGGACGTACAGGAGCAGTACCGCTCCGTCACCTCGGCGGAGCTGGAGGCGGAGGTGGTCAGCTGCACCGATGCCGCTGGCCGCGCCTTCACCCTGACCTGTCGGTACGACCCGGCGGGCCAGTCCGTCACCACCGTCACCGCGCCCCGGGAGCTGGCGGGCCTTACCGCCGTGCTGGCAGGGGATACGCTGTCCGTCCGCAGCGGCGACACGCTGCTGCCCGCCGGCGCGTCCACCGATGTCTGTCCGGCCAACTGCCTGCCCTACCTGCTGGACGCCCTGTCCGGCGGCTACCTGACGGAGCAGAACGAGGAGACGCTGGAGGGCACGCCCTGCCTGCGCCTGTCGCTGGACACCGTAGCACCCAGCGGTGCGCCGGTGCAGTGCGCCGTGTGGCTGGACAAGGCCACGCTCATCCCCCTTTACGGGGAATTTTCACAAAACGGACAGGTGGTGCTGACGGTGAAAATGCTGTCCTTCACCTGCCGAACGGAGGGATAATTATTATGGAATCCACACTAAAGAGAACGTGGGCGGAGATCGACCTGGACGCCCTGGCCTATAACTACCGCGCCCTGCGGCAGCGGGTGGGGGAGAACGTCAGGTTCCTGGGCGTGGTCAAGGCCGATGCCTACGGCCACGGCGCGGTGCAGGTGTCCCGCACCCTGCAAGCCCTGGGCGCGGACTACCTGGCCGTGTCCAGCATCGACGAGGCCGCCGAGCTGCGCCATGGCGGCATCACCATGCCCATCCTTATTTTGGGCCACACGCCCCGCGAGCAGGTGGGCCGCCTGATAGACCTGCACATCACCCAGGCCGTGACCTGCCAGGCCAAGGCATTGGAATACAGCGAGGAGGCCGTCCGCCTGGGCGGCACGCTGACGGTGCACATCAAGGTGGACACCGGGATGTCCCGTTTGGGCTACCTGGTCTCCGGCGGCCATTTCGACGCCGGCACGGCGGATATATGCCGCGCCTGCGCCCTGCCCGGCCTGTACGCCGAGGGCATCTTCACCCACTTCGCCGTGGCCGATGAGCCGGACGCGGACAGCGCCGCCTATACCCGCGCACAGCTTGACCTGTTCCGCCGCGTTATCGAGGCGGTGGAGCGGCGGCGCGGCCAGCGCTTCGCCCTCCGCCACTGCGCCAACTCCGGCGCGGTGGCCTCCTGGCCGGAGAGCTATATGGACATGGTGCGCCCCGGCATCCTGCTGTACGGCTGCGGTGAGCTGGCGCAGGGACTGGGTCTGCGCCCCGTCATGACCCTCAAGACCACCGTCAGCACCATCAAGACCTACGAGCCCGGCACGGATGTCAGCTATGGCCGCCTGTATACCACGCCCCGCACCACCCGCATGGGCGTCGTGCCCTACGGCTACGCCGACGGCTTCTTCCGCTGCCTGTCCGGCAAATGCGCCTTCGCCGCCCCCGGCGGCGACGCGCCCCAGCGCGGACGCATCTGCATGGATATGTCCATGGTGGACCTGACCGACCTGCCGGAGGTGCAGGTGGGGGACGAGCTGGAGGTGTTCGGCACGCACCATCCCGTAGGGGAGCTGGCCGCCCTGGCGGGCACGATCCCCTATGAGCTCACCTGCGCCGTCAGCCGCCGCGTGCCCCGTGTCTACCTGCAAAACGGCGCGGAGGTGGAGCGGGAGCTGCTGCTGCGGTTCTGACACCGCCGGGTGCGTCTCCGCATAGAATACAGCGGACGGAGCAAACGGAATTTGCCCGGCAGGGCGTATAAATTCCCCGGCTGCGTGGGACAATGGAAGTGACCTGAGGACATATCCCTCCGGTACTTCTTGCCTCGGAGTGTGAACTGTGTGGATACGACTGTCAGACGCGGCGACATCTACTACGCCGATCTAAGCCCGGTGGTGGGCAGTGAGCAGGGCGGCGTGCGCCCGGTGCTCATCGTGCAGAACGACACCGGCAACCGCCACAGCCCCACCGTCATCGCCGCCGCCATCACCTCCCAGCTTGGCAAGGCCAAGCTGCCCACCCACATCGCCCTGGCGGCCCAGGGCAGCGGTCTGCCCAAGGATTCCGTGATACTGCTGGAGCAGATACGCACCCTGGACAAAAAGCGATTGCGGGAGCGCATGGGCCGGGTGGACGGCGCGGTGATGGAGAAGGTGGATGCCGCCATCGCCGTCAGTTTCGGCCTCACCGGCAGCCATCTGGTGTGACCGGCGGAACGTGACAACATTCGAAAACGGCCTGTGCCCACGCGCACAGGCCGTTTTCTCCGCCTTTATTCAAGTCCTATTCAAGTTCTATTCAAGGCTTGCCCCGGTTTTGCCGCCGGTCTATTCAAGGTTTTTCAAGAAAAATTAAAGTTGTTTTTCGAAAAAATAGCAAAAATATCTACCACATCTTGCGGTTTTGTGGTATACTGCCCATATATGCGCGGTTCTATCCGCGGAAACAGGAGGGTAAAGAGAGATGAGATGCCCCTATTGCGGTTATAAAGAGAGCAAGGTCGTGGACTCCCGTCCCGCCGACGAAGGCAGCAGCATCCGCCGCCGCCGGGAATGTCTGTCCTGCGAAAAGCGCTTCACCACTTACGAAACGGTGGAGAGCCTGCCCATGGTGGTCATCAAGAAGGACGGCTCACGCCAGAGCTTTGACCGCAGCAAGGTGCTGCGGGGCATCCAGCGCTCCTGTGAAAAGCGCCCCGTGCCCGTGGCGGACATGGAGCGCATGGCTCTGGAGATCGAGCAGGAGCTGCAAAACTCCCTGGAGCGGGAGGTCAGCACCGATGTCATCGGCGAAAAGGTCATGGAGAAGCTGAAAAAGGCCGACGAGGTGGCCTACGTCCGCTTCGCCTCCGTTTACCGTCAATTCAAGGATATTAACACTTTCATGTCCGAGCTGAACAAGCTCCTGAACGAGAAGTAGAACGCCTCTGTCATTCCGAGCCAGTGATCGGTGTCACTGGCGTGGGAATCCGTTTCCTGAGCCCTGGAGCGCGAGGACATCACTTCAAAGAATATTCTTCAAGCTCACCTGCTGCGTCTCTGCCAGCAATTCAAACTGACTTCGCAGCTCCGCCATGACGGGATACAGGGATGACATATCCCCCTGCTGCACGGCGGCCCGCGCCTGTGCCAGCAGCGCCTCCGCCTCGTCCAGCTCCGTGTGGGAGATGACGATGTGAAGATACCCCTGATGCTTCTGCCACAGCGTGTCCAGCGCGTCCAGCGCCGCTTCGCTGTCGCTGACATCGCCCCGCAGGGCCGCGTCCGACACCCGGCCCGCCGCGTCCAGCCACCGCTGGCTTTCGCCCGTGACCCACGCGGCGCTGCACAGGATGTACGCCGCCGCCACCGCCAGCACGAACACCGGCACACGCACGGCCCTCATCGCGCACCCTCCTTTTTCAGGCACACCACCGTGCCCTGTTCATCCACGGACAGCAGGAAAACATCCCGGCTGTGGGCCGCGCCCTGCCGCTTCAGCTCCTGCTGTAACCACCGCTCGTCCCGGCCTGACTGCTTCAGATTGCCCGTCAGCACCCGCCCGTCGTTGATGATGATGGTGGGCAGGGACACATCGTCCACCACGTTTATCGACAGCTGCTTCGGCGTGACCGGCTGGCGGTCGCTGCGCGGCAGCACGGACAGACGCCCGTTTGTCTCCAAAATAGCGTATTCAACGTCATTCAAGTTTGTGATGCCCTGCCCCCGCATCTGCTCGAACAGCTCGTCCAACGTCAGCCGGTTGCGCCGCATCGTCTCCTGATACAGCTTCCCGTCCCGGATCACCAGCGCCGGCTGGCCGCACACCAGGTCGCGGAAGCGGACGCACCGCAGGCTGATGGCGCTGAACAGCGTGGACAGGGCGATGAGCGTGATGATGGGAATGACCCCGTTGAGCAGCGGCAGCCCGAAGTCCTGCATGGGCACGGAGGCCAGATCGGAGATCAGCAGCGTCAGCACCAGCTCGATGGGCTCTAATTCCCCAATCTGCCGCTTGCCGCTGAGGCGCAGCCCCGCGATGAGCAGCAGATACAGGATCACCGTGCGGAAAAACGCGGTAGCCATGAGATAACCACCCCTTTCGCACCCAGTATGCCCCGACACGGGGAATTTATGTTGGTATACGGCGGCTTGCCGCTTTGTATATATGTTTCGCAGAATGGAAAGGAGGATCTCGGTCAATAGAACCGACACAAGCGCCATGTCCCCCTCATTACAACGTTTTACCTATCGCCGCAGATTTTTCGTTCAGACGAGGCGCAAAGGCGCGGCGAGAGGGGGTAACGAGGAGAAGGATCATCGAAATGATTCGGCGGATGTCCTTCCGTGCTGTCCGGGCGCGTACACAGCCAGTAAATATGCGGGCGACCGCAAAACAAAGGGGCTGTGGCCGGATGCGAAGACAAATGGTCTGCGCGTTTGTTCTTCCTCTATTTTTATCAGGAGGAATTAAATATGTGTGGAATAGTAGGCTACGTGGGCAGCCAGCAGGCCGCCCCCATCCTGCTGGACGGCCTGCGCCGTTTGGAGTACCGGGGCTACGACTCCGCCGGCATGGCGGTGTGCGGCCCGGAGGGCTTGCAGGTCTATAAAACGCCGGGCCGACTGGCGGCTTTGGCGGAGCTGACGGCGGACGGCGCGGCCCTTACCGGCACGGTGGGCGTGGGCCATACCCGCTGGGCCACCCACGGTGAGCCCAATCAGGTCAACGCCCATCCTCAGACCAGCGGTGATGGCCGCTTCGCCGTTGTCCATAACGGCATCATCGAGAATTTTGCGCGGCTGAAGGGCCAGCTCATCCAGCAGGGCTACACCTTCCGCTCCGAGACGGACACCGAGGTGGTGGCCCAGCTTCTCAGCTTCTATTACGACCGCTGCGGCGATGTGTTCGAGGCGGTGAACAGCATGCTCTCCGCCGTGGAGGGCGCGTATGCCCTGGGCATCGTCTGCGCCGACAAGCCGGACCGCGTCATCGCTGCCCGGAAGGACGCACCGCTGCTGCTGGGCTGCGGCCAGGGTGAGAACTTCCTGGCCTCCGATGTGACGGCGCTGCTGCCCTACACTCGCGACGTTATCTACATGGACGATGGCGAGCTGGCGGTGATCACCGCCGACGGTATCCGCATTTACGACGAGCGCCGCCGCCCCATCGAGAAGCCCCACAACCACATCGACTGGGATGTGGACGCGGCGGAAAAGGGCGGTTATCCCCACTTCATGCTCAAGGAGATCTACGAGCAGCCCGAGGCGGTGCGCCGCGCCATCACGGGCCGCATTCGCGACGACCGGGTGCTGCTCAGTGACCTGACCATGACCGATGAGGACATCCATCGTTTGGGCCGCATCGTCATCATCGCCTGCGGTTCCAGCTATCACGTGGGCATGGTGGGCAAATACACGCTGGAGCGTCTGCTGCGCCGCCCGGTGGAGGTGTGCTTGGCCTCCGAGTTCCGTTACAGCGACCCGCTGGTGTCTCAGGGCGACCTGGTCATCGTTATCAGCCAGTCCGGCGAGACGCTGGACTCCATGGCCGCCCTGCGGGAGGCCAAGAAGCGGGGCGCACGGGTGCTGTCCATCGTCAATGTGGTGGGCTCGTCCATCGCCAGGGAGAGCGACGACGTGCTGTATACCTGGGCCGGGCCGGAGATCGCCGTGGCCACCACCAAGGCGTATACCACCCAAATGGTGGTGCTGCACCTGCTGGGGCTGTACTTCGGCGACGTGCTGGGCACGGTGGATCTGGAGACGTACACCGCCATGGTGCGGGGCATCGAGGCTCTGCCCGCCCAGATGGAGGCTATTTTGGCCGACACCGAGGCCATTCAGGACGCCGCTAAGGCCCTGGCGGGCCGCGAGGATATTTTCTTCATTGGCCGCAATCTGGATTACGCCCTGTCTTTGGAGGGCAGTTTGAAGCTGAAGGAGATCAGCTACATCCACTCCGAGGCCTACGCCTCCGGCGAGCTGAAGCACGGCACGATCTCCCTCATCCAGCCCGGCACGCCGGTCATCGCCGTGGCCACGTATATGCCACTGTTTGACAAGGCGCTCAGCAACGTGGTGGAGGTGCAGGCCCGGGGTGCGTCCGTGCTGGCCCTCACCACCGAGGACGGCGGGGAGGAGCTGCGCCGCCACGTGGACACGGTGCTCACCGTGCCCCGGACGGAGACCATGCTGCTGCCCCAGCTGGGCGTGCTGCCGTTGCAATTACTGGCGTATTATGTGGCGCTGGAGCGCGGCTGCGACATCGACAAGCCCCGCAACCTGGCCAAGAGCGTTACGGTGGAATAAGACAAAAGGGGAGAAGCGGACAAAATCCGTTTCTCCCCTTTCTTTTTCCCTCCCGGTATGCTATACTTAGAAATCGACTGAATACCAAGGAAAGGGCGTGTACGCCATGCACGACGAGCTGATCCGGCGGCTCAACGAAACAAAGACCATGTCCATCGTGGGTATGTGCAAAAACGCCGGTAAGACCACCATGCTCAACTGGCTGCTCACCGGCGGCCACCTGCGGGGCACGCTGGGCCTGACCTCCATTGGCCGGGACGGCGAGTCCACCGACGTGGTGACGGGCACGGAAAAGCCCGGCATCTTCGTCCGGGAGGGTACGCTTATCGCCACGGCCAAGGATATGCTCCGCCTGGGCGATGTGACCAAGGAGATCCTCATGACCACCGGCATCCCCACACCGTTGGGCGAGGTGGTGATCCTCCGCGCCCGCAGCGCCGGATATGTCCAGCTGGCCGGCCCGTCCATCACCACCCAGCTCAAGGCTGTGTCCCAATACTTCTTCGACCTGGGCGCGGACCGCTCCGTCATCGACGGCGCACTGGGCCGCAAGAGCCTGGGTGCGCGGGCTGTGGCGGAGGGCGTCATCCTCTGCACCGGCGCAAGCTATCACATGAGCATGGACAAGGTCATCGCCGACACGGCCCATATCTACCGCCTGATGAACCTGCCCAAGGCGCAGACGCTGCCGCCGGAGTGTACCGACCTGGCCGCCTGTGTCAAGGAGCACGGCGCGGCGCTGCTGCCCGGCGCGCTGACGGACACCATGGTGCTGCCGCTGCTGCGCTCCGGCGCACTGCGGAGCTGCCGCCTGGTGGTGAAGGACCCCAGCAAGGTGCTGCTCACCGCCGACACCCTGGACAAGCTGGCCGCCCGGGACGTGGCGCTTGAGACGGAGGACGCCGCCCGTACGCTGTGCGTCACCGTCAACCCCGTGTCGGCCTACGGCTGGAAGTTCGACAAGGACGAGTTCCTGCGCCGTATGCGCGAGGCGGTGGATGTCCCGGTTATCAACGTAAAGGAGGAATTGGCATGATCGAGATCCATTTTGACGAGCGGGTGAAGATCGGCCTGCAATACGCCCTGGAGACGCTGCACGGCTGCTCTCCCTTCGGACAGGAGCGCATCCGCCGCCTGCGGTTCTACGCCCCGGAGGAGCGGGCGGAGCTGGAGCGGGAGCTGTATAACGTGGAGCAGGCGGCCCGCGCCGCGGAGGCGCTGAAGGACACCTATACCAAGGCCATGACCGTCCTGTGCCAGATGAAGGACATCCGCACGTCCCTGCGCCGCTGCGCGGCAGGGGAGACCCCAGATCATGTGGAGCTGTTCGAGATCAAGGGCTACCTCCAGCGGCTGGAGAACCTCCGCCCGCTGTTTGACGAGATCAACGGCGTCACCCATTTCGATGGGCTGTCCTTCCACGACCCCAAGCCCGCCCTGGCCGTCCTCGACCCGGACAAGACCGGCAGCCGCGGCTTCTATATCCCCGACAGCGCCACGGTGCGGCTCAAGGAGATACGGCAGGCTAAGAAGGACGTGGAGGAGCGGCTGTTCCACGCCCAGACCGACGCGGAGAAGGATGACCTGCGCCTCAAGCGCACCCACCTGTGCGCCGAGGAGGACAGCGAGGAGACGAAGGTACGCAAGTCCATGGCCGCCGCCCTCACCCCCATGGTGGACGATCTGCTCTCCGACGCCGACGCCGCCGGACGGCTGGATTTCATCATCCAGAAGGCGCTGTTCGCCGTGCGCTACGGCGGTGTGCGCCCGGAGCTCACCGACCGGGAACTGGAGCTGACCGACATGGTCAACCCGGAGATCTGCGACCTGCTGGCCGAGCAGGGGAGGCGCTTCGTCCCTGTGTCCATCACCCTCGCCCCCGGCGCGACGGTCATCACCGGCGCGAATATGGGCGGCAAATCCGTGGCCATGAAGACCGTGGCCCTTAACGTCCTGCTGCTCCAGGCCGGCTTCCTGGTCTGCGCCAAAAAGGCCCGGATGCCCCTGTTCCATTCGGTGAAGATGCTCTTTGACGACCTCCAGTCCATCCAGTCCGGGCTTTCCGGCTTCGGCTCAGAGATCGTCCACTTCGAGAAGGCGCTGGCGGAGGTGGAGCAGGGCTACTCCCTGTTCCTGCTGGACGAGTTCGCCCGGGGCACGAACCCCGACGAGGGCGCGCTCATCGTCCAGGCCGTCACCCGGTATCTCAACGGCGTCAACGCCATCTCTCTGCTGACCACCCACTACGACAAGGTGGCGGAGTTCGCCAACACCCACTATCAGATCATCGGCCTTCGCGACATCGACCCGGAGGCCATCCGCCGGGAGCTGGCCGTTACCAGCGAGGACGGCGTGGCCGTCATCGCCCGCCACATGAACTACGGCCTTTATCGCGTGGAGGGCAAGTCCGACTGCCCGCGGGATGCCCTGAACATCTGCCGTATGCTCTCCCTCAAGCCGGAGATCCTCACCATGATCGAGGAGAGCTATTAACGCTGAAATTTATTCGTATCGCACAAAAAAGTTATTGTCTTTTTTGTCACAATGTCACTTGACAAACACCCTAAAAAAGGTATAATTTCAAGGTAGGAATTTCATAATATCAGTCAATAGAGGCGCGGAGAGCGGGGTACTGCTGCGAGTGGGGACAGGCACCCGTGTGGCACAGCAGGAAGGAGCTTTCCGCCGAAAGTGACAGGCCCGCCTGAGGTCTGCCGCTTGGCAGCGCTGTGTAAGCGGCGTTGCTGTCATGTAGTGATACATGGAGCGCTATTGGTCAATGACCTTGACCGATAGCGCTTTTTTCATACCCAAAAGAAGTGCTGAGGCCAGATCTGGTATTGGAAATGCACGTCCAAAAATTTGAAGGAGGAAAAAACTTATGGAAAAGATGACATCTCTGCTTCGTCTGCGTATGAGCGCGAAGGACGCACACTACGGCGGCAACCTGGTGGACGGCGCCCACATGGTACACCTGTTCGGCGACGTGGCCACCGAGCTGCTGATCAAGTGTGACGGCGACGAGGGCCTGTTCTGTGCCTACGACAACGTGGAGTTCCTGGCGCCCGTCTACGCCGGCGACTACATCGAGGCCTACGGCGAGATCGAGAAGATCGGCAACACCTCCCGCACCATGAAGTTCGAGGCCCGCAAGGTCATCGTCTCCCGCCCCGACATCAGCGCTTCCGCCGCCGACGTTCTGCCCGAGCCCGTGGTGGTCTGCCGCGCCCACGGCACCTGCGTCACCCCCAAGGACTGCCAGCGTCTCGAGATCAAGAAGTAAGGGAGCGGAACGATGGAAAAGCTGATCATTACCGCCGCCATCTGCGGCGCTGAGGTCACTAAGGCCCAGAACGAAGCCGTCCCCTACACCGTGGAGGAAATGGTCCGCGAGGCCAAGTCCGCCTACGAGGCCGGCGCTGCCATCCTGCACATCCACGTCCGCGAGGACGACGGTACGCCCACCCAGGGCCGCGAGCGCTTCAAGGTCGTCATGGACGCCATCCGCAAGGAGCTGCCTGACGTGATCATGATCCCCTCCACCGGCGGCGCTACCGGCATGAGCCCCGAGGAGCGTCTCCAGCCCACCGAGCTGTACCCCGAGATGGCCACCCTGGACTGCGGCACGTGCAACTTCGGCGACGAGATTTTCGACAACACCATGCCCACCATGCGCGCCTTCGGCAAGCGCATGATCGAGAATGGCATCAAGCCCGAGTACGAGTGCTTCGAGCTGGGCCACATCGACACCGTCCTGGGTATGGCCAAGAAGGGCGAAGTCCCCGGCAACCCCATGCAGTTCAACTTCGTGCTGGGCGTGCATGGCTGCACCCCCGCCACCGTGGAGAACCTGGCCTTCTTCGCCAGCAAGATCCCCGCTGACGCCACCTGGACCGTGTCCGGCGTAGGCCGCGCTGCCTGGACCATGGCCGCTGCCGCCATCGCTATGGGCGGTAACGTCCGCGTCGGCTTCGAGGACAACATCTACCTGGGCAAGGGTCAGAAGGCCGCTTCCAACGGCGAGCTGGTGGCCAAGGTCGTCCGCATCGCCAAGGAGCTGGGCCGCGAGATCGCCACGCCCGCCGAGGCCCGCGAGATCCTGAGCCTCAAACCTCTCAAGTAAGTATCAAAAAGAAAGAGATAATAAAATTTTAGGAGGAAATTTATCATGGCTGAACTGAAAGGCAACAAGTACGGTACTCACCGCGTTATCGAGCCCAAGGGCGTTCTGACCCAGGCTGCTTGGAAGATCGACA
>OLSB01002358.1_pt1 | contig 15846 bp, 14 predicted proteins | sample 1672071 | NCBI WGS metagenome assembly OLSB01 (sample SAMEA3136642, study PRJEB25190) | human gut metagenome | biome: human gut; feature: human-associated habitat; material: faeces | place: Austria | collected 2013 | reverse complement strand
CGAAGTTCTCGGCGTTGAGCTGGCCGGACACGGTGAGGCTGGTCTTCTTGCCGAAGAAGTCCTGGGAGTAGTCCACCTGACCGTCGGCGGTCTTGGGGACGTTGTTCAGATCCAGGGTCGTGACCTGGAACATCTCGCCTGCGCCCTCGCAGTCAGAGCCGGTGATGATGGGCGTCTGAACGTAGACGAAGCCCCGGCTCTGGAAGAACTCGTGGACGGCGTAGGCCGCCACGGAGCGGACGCGGAACGTGGCGGAGAATAGGTTGGTGCGGGGGCGCAGATGCTGGATGGTACGCAGGAACTCCACGCTGTGGCGCTTCTTTTGCAGGGGGTAGTCGGGGGTGGACTTGCCCTCCACCTGGATGGTGTGGGCCTTGACCTCCAGGGGCTGCTTGGCCTCCGGCGTCAGCACCACCGTGCCGCGGACGATAAGGGACGCGCCCACGTTCTGCGCGGCGATCTCCTTGTAGTTGGCCAGCTCCTCGGCGGACATGACCACCTGCAAATTCCTGAAGCACGAGCCATCGTTCAGCTCGATGAAGCCGAAGGTCTTCATGTCGCGGATGGTCTTGGCCCAGCCGCAGACAGTGACCTCCTGACCGCCCAGGGTGTCCTGATCGGCAAAGAGGGCCGCGATTTTCATACGTTCCATATTCTTTCACCTTTTCCTGTGTAATTTTGCGTTGAACAGTATTATAGACCATGCGGAGAAATTTTACAAGGCTGAGTTTCGCGGCAGGCGTTGCCATTTTCCGCGAAATGTGCTATGCTGTGCCCATTGAATATGTAAGGAGGCTGCACATGGACCCTATTTTCGAGATAGAGCTGGAGGACTGCCCCGTCTGCCGCGGCGCGGGCGTGATGCAGGACGAGCAGGGCTGGTGCGTGTCCGTGGCGTGCATGGACTGCGGCGCGGAGACGGCCCACGCGGATTACCGCACGCCGGAGGAGCGGCTGGAGGCCGCCAGGCGGGTGGCGCTGCTGTGGAACATGGGAAAGGTCATCCACACCGGCGTGGGAGACTGATACGAAAAAAGAACCGCCTACCGGCGGTTCTTTTTTCGTATTATCAGCGGATGGCGGCGATGAAGCAGGTAGGGTCTATCTCCCGCTGCCGCTTGGCCCAGGCCAGCATCTCGTACACATCCACCGCGCCGGTGATGACGCCCGTGCCCCAGTCATCGGCCACGCGGCTGTGCAAAAACGCATCCGGCGCGGCGGTGCGGACATAATAGGGGTGGGCCGCGGCGGCGCACAGCGGCGTGGGGACGGCCTCGGCGGTGTAGAACCCCCTCTCCCCTGCCAGGACGGTCAGGCAGTCCTGCATGACGTTGCTGGCGGTGGGGAAGCGGCCCGCGCCCTGGCCGAAGAACGTCTGCTTGCCAACCCTCTCGGCGGTGTAGCCGATGAGGTTATAGTTGGCGGGCACGGCGGCCTCCGGCTCGGACTTGTCCACCAGCGTAGGCTCGACAAAGGCGCAGACGCCGCCCTCCGATGCCTGGGCGGTGGCCAGCAGCTTGCAGACGAAGCCGTGGGCCTGGAACGCGGCGATGTCCGCTGCCGTGACGGTGCGGATGCCGAAGGTGGGGATGGCGGCCTCGTCCAGCACCGCGTCAAAGGCGATGTTGGCGGAGATGCACAGCTTGCGGCGGATGTCGTCGCCATCGATGTCGGCGGAGGGGTCGGCCTCGGCGTAGCCCAGGGCCTGGGCCTCCTTGAGAATATCAGCGAAGCTGACGGGACTCTTGTGCATGGCGTCCATGATGAAGTTGGTCGTGCCGTTCATGATGCCGCCCACCTCGCAGACCGTGTCCAGCCGCTTCACGCGGGACAGGTTCACCAGCCAGGGGATGCCGCCGCCTACGGCGGCGGTGCAGCGCAGGGCCACGCCCTTTTTCCTTGCCAGCGCCGTCAGCTCCCGGTAATAGGCGGCGACAAGGGCCTTGTTGGCGGTGACAACGTGCTTGCCCCGCTCCATGGCGGCGGTGACGTACTCGTAGGCCGGGTGCAGGCCGCCCATGACCTCCACCACCGTGTCGATGGTATCATCGCACAGGATGTCGTTGATGTCCATGGTGGTGACGGCGGCGGGCAGGCCGTCCTTGGGGCGGCGCAGCAGCACGCGCTTTACGTTCACATCCTGACGGTCGGCGGCCAGCTCCCACACGCCGCCGCCCACCACGCCGAAGCCTAGCAGACCGATATTCATAGCGTTTCCTCCCTGCGTATAACAAGTTTTGCCCCATTGTAACCGGGAAATATAGTCGTGTCAAGGCAGAATAAGGGGGGTGAAACCGTAATTTAAGCAATTCTTTAACATCTGTTCACATGATGCGGGCAAAAGTGTGGTAAGCTGTCCGCAGAATGTATAAGAAAGGCAAAAAGCACATGAAGCGCACCCTGACCGAAAAGCAGAAAAAAATGTTGTCCGCAGCGGCAATTATCATATTCATCCTATTATTCGCGGCGCTGGCCTGGTTTGTGGGACGGCCCATGATCCGCTTTGCCCGGCAGCCGGAGCAGTTCCGCTCCTGGGTGGACGGACACGGCGCGTTGGGCTGTGCCGCCTACGCCGCCATGGTGTTTTTGCAGGTGGTGGTGGCCATCATCCCCGGCGAGCCGCTGGAGATCGCGGGGGGCTACGCCTTTGGCGCTTGGTGGGGCACGGCGCTGTGTCTCATCGGCGCGGTGCTGGGCAGCGCGGCGGTATTCGCGCTGGTACGGCGCTGGGGCAGGCCGCTGGCGGAGGTGGTCTTCCCCAAGGAGAAGCTGGACAAGCTGCAGTTCCTCCACTCCTCCCCCAAGCGCACGGCGCTGCTGTGGCTCATCTTCACCGCGCCCGGCACGCCCAAGGATCTGCTGTGCTATTTCGCCGGGCTGACCGACACGAAGTGGCGCACCTGGCTGCTCATCGCCACCGTGGGGCGGCTGCCCTCCATCGTCACGTCCACCGTGGGTGGCGGGGCGCTGGGAGATCGGAACTACACGACGGCGGCCATCGCCTTCGGCGTGGCACTGGCGGCGGCGGGCGTGGGGTATCTCGTCTACCGGGCCGTGTGCCGGAGAAATGGGCAGAAGGGCGAGGAGGAAGCGTAATCAAATGTCGCGCAAAGCCTTGCCTTGCAAGGCGTGCGTGGAGCACCCCAAGGGTACTTGCTTCGCGGCGCGAAGCGACTATTTTCGTGCCGCAAGGCGGCACAAAATAACGACATTATTTCAGGCTGTCGAAAAAAGCCGGAGGCTTTTTCGACAGCCTGAAGGGCGGCGGGGTATACCCCGCCGCCCTGGTCATTGTATGAGCTTTTGGGCCAGCGCCAGCAGGGCGGGCCTTTCGTTGGGCACGCTGCCGTCCATGACTGCGTCCAGCAGCTTTTGCAGCGTTTCGCCTACGGCAGGGCCGCGCAGGCCCATGGCCGTCAGGTCGTTGCCCCGCACCGCCAGTTCCCGCAGGGAAAAGCAGGACTGACGGGCCAGCAGGTCGTCCAGTATGGCCTCCGCCCTGTCGATGTCCGCTGCGCGGCCACGGCACAGCGGGCTCTGCGCCCGGTTGTCCGCCCGCTTCACCGCCAGCAGCTGCCGCAGCGTGTCCTCCCCCAGCTGCCGCGCCGCACGGGCCACGGCTTTTTCCGTCCGGGGGATGTCCCGGTTGTGCCAGCGCACCAGCGTGACGATGCGCTGGGCGCTTTTTTTATCCATACGCAGGCGGCGGCATATTGCTTCCGCCATCTCCGCCGACCGGGCCGGGTGACCATAGAAATGGCCCGTGCCGTGCTCGTCCACGGTGAAGCAGTCCGGCTTGCCGATGTCGTGGAGCAGCATGGCCCAGCGCAGCACCGCGTCCGGGGCGATGGCCGATGCCGCGTACACGCTGTGCGTCCACACGTCATAGCAGTGGTGGACGTTCCGCTGGTCGAAGCCCACGCAGGGCAGCAGCTCCGGCAGGAATACGCCCAGCACATCCGGGTATGCTAACAGCACGGAGGCCATGTACTCCCCCGTCAGCAGCTTGTTCGTCTCCACCAGGATGCGTTCCGCGGCAATGTCCGCCAGCAGCGGGGCACGGCGGTGCAGCGCCGCCGACGTGTCCGGCTCAATGGTAAAACCCAGCACTGCCGCGAACCGCAGCGCCCGCATGATCCGCAGCGCGTCCTCGTCCAGCCGCCGCAGGGGGTCGCCCACGCACCGCAGCACCCGGCGCGACAGATCCTCCTGCCCGCCGAAGGGGTCGCAGATGTGCCCCCGCAGGTCCATGGCCATGGCATTCACCGTCAGATCGCGCCGGGCCAGGTCCTCCTCCAGCGAGGAAGAGAACTGCACCGCATCGGGCCGCCGGTGGTCGCTGTACGTACCGTCGCGGCGGAACGTAGTCACCTCCACGTGCGTCTCCCCGGCGCATACCGTTACCGTGCCGTGCTTCAGGCCCGTGGGGATGGCCCTCTCGCCGAACAGCGCCATGACCCGCTCCGGCCTGGCATCGGTGGTCACGTCCCAGTCCGACGGCACAGCGCCGCGCAGGGTATCCCGCACGCAGCCGCCCACGGCCCAGCCCTGACAGCCCGCCGATTCCAGCCGCGCCAGCAGCGAACGCACCTCCTGCGGCATCATGGGTCTATTCCCCCTTTCGAAAATGGTTGCACTTCCTATTTCTCTGTACTATAATAGTTTAGTATATTTTCAGCTTCTGTCAAGAAGGAGGACACCATGTTCCATCCCACTATCGACATTCACACATATTTTCAGCCCGGCAAGCGCGTCCATTTGGCGGGCATCGGCGGCGTGTCCATGTGCGCGCTGGCCGAGGTGCTCAAGGGCATGGGCGTTGCCGTGCAGGGCTCTGATATGGCCGACAGCGACACTGTAAAGCATCTGCGTGACCACGGCATCCCCGTGGCCATCGGCCACTCCGCCGACAATCTTCAAAACTGCGACGCGGTCATCCGCACCGCCGCCATCCATGACGGCAACCCGGAGATCGCCGGGGCGATCGCACGGGGCATCCCCGTGTACGAGCGGGCGCAGGCCTGGGGCGCGATCATGAAGGGATACCGCAACGCCCTGTGCGTGTCCGGCACTCACGGCAAGACCACCACCACGTCCATGGCCACCCACATCTTCATGGCGGCGCAGAAGGACCCCACCGTTATGATCGGCGGCACGCTGCCCCTGCTCCACGCCGGCTACCGGGTGGGACACGGCGACACCATCATACTGGAGAGCTGCGAATACTGCAACTCCTTTTTGAACTTCTTCCCCACCGTGGCGGTGATCCTCAACGTCCACGCCGACCATTTGGACTTCTTCAAGGATCTGAGCGACATTGAGCACTCCTTCCACGACTTCGCCGCCCTTGTGCCCCAAAATGGCTACGTCATCGCCAACGGGGACGATGAGGGCGCACGGGACGCGGTGGCGGACCTGCCCCACCCGGTGTTCACGTTCAGCGTGAAGGATCACAGCGCCGACTGCTATGCCGACAACGTGTCGTTCTTCGATGGGTTCGGCGATTTTGACATCGTCATCCGCGGCCAGCGGTACGCCCATGTGTCGCTCCGCGTGCCCGGCGCGCACAACGTGTCCAACGCGCTGGCCGCCGCCTCCGCCGCCTATGTGCTGGGTATCCCCAGCACTGCCGTGGAGGAGGGCTTGTCCGCCTTTACCGGCGCGGGCCGCCGCTTTGAGCACAAGGGCACGTTCCGGGGCGCGGAGGTCTATGACGACTACGCGCACCATCCCGATGAGGTACAGGCGCTGCTGAACGCCGTCCGCCCGCTGCCCCACAAGCGGCTTATTATGGCCTTCCAGCCCCACACCTATACCCGCACCGCCGCGCTGTTTGATGATTTTGTCACCGTGCTGCGTCAGCCGGACCGGCTGGTGCTGGCGGAGATCTACGCCGCACGGGAGCGGAACGACCTGCATATCTCCTCCAAGGATCTGGCGGAGCAGATACCCCACGCCGTCTACTGCCCCACGCTGGAGCAGGTGGCGGACGCACTGGAGCGGCTGGCACAGCCGGGGGACATGATCATCACTGTGGGCGCGGGGGACATCTACCGCGCCGGTGAAATGCTGCTGAAGCGAGGTGACGCGAAATGACTATTTCGCCTGTTTTTCATAATACCCGCCCGGAGGGGGAGCTGCCGGCGCAGGAGGCTGCGGCCTTCGACCTGCTGGAAGCGCTGCACATAGACTATGACCGGGTCAGCCACGACGCGGCGTTCAACATGGAGCTGTGCGCCCAGGTGAGCGACGTGCTGGGAGTGTCCGTGTGCAAGAACCTGTTCCTGTGCAACCGGCAGCAGACCCAGTTCTATCTGCTGTGTATGTCCCCGGACAAGGTGTTCCACACCAAGGAGCTCAGCGCGCAGATCAACTCCGCCCGGCTGAGCTTCGCCCCGGAGGACAAGCTGTGGGAGCTGCTGCGCTGCACTCCCGGCTCGGCCACCATTTTGGGACTGGCCAACGACACGGAGCACCGCGTCAGGCTGCTGATGGAACGGGACGTGTACGAAGCGCCGTACATATCCTGCCACCCCTGCCTGTGTACCAGCACGCTGAAGCTAAAAACCGCCGACGTGCTGGAGAAGCTCCTGCCGCACACGGGCCATACGCCCACTGTGGTGGAGCTGTAAATGATAAAAGCGCCCCCATGCGATGCATGGGGGCGTCAGCGCGTCGATAAACTCGTTCTGTCATTCCGAGGAGCGAAGCGACGTGGGAATCCGTAATCTTTTAACCGCAAATTTGCATGAAAACGCATAAGTTGTGCATTTTAGAAACGGATTGCCACGCCAGTCTGCGGACTGGCTCGCAATGACAGGCTTTTTCGACAGCCTGAAGCGCCCCCATGCGATGCATGGGGGCGCTTTTCTTTATCAGGTAATGGCTCAGAAGTTCTTGATGATCTCCACGATCTCCTGGCCGATGCGCTCCTGGGCCTCGTTGGTAGCAGCGCCGATGTGGGGCGTGCAGGACACCATGGGGTGGGAGTACAGGGCCTTGTTGGTGGCGGGCTCGTCGGCGTACACGTCCAAACCGGCAGCGCGAACCTTGCCGGACTCCAGGGCGGCCAGCAGGGCGGCCTCGTCCACGTTAGTGCCGCGGGAGGTATTGATGATGACCACGCCGTCCTTCATCTTGGCAATGTTCTCGGCGGAGATCAGAGCGCCGCCGTCCACAGCGGGAGCATGGACGGACACGAAGTCGGCCTTGGCCAGCAGCTCATCCATCTCCACGTAGGGGATGCCCAGCTGCTCCTCGATGCCGGGGATGTGGAAAATATCGAAGGCGATGACGTTCATGCCGATGGCCTTGGCCATGATGCCCAGGTGCTGGCCGATGCGGCCAAAGCCCACGATGCCCAGGGTCTTGCCCTGCAGCTCGATGCCCTTACCGTAAGCCTTCTTCTCCCACTTATCCTCGCGCATGGTGTGGCCGGCGATGGAGATATAGCGGGCGCAGGAAAACATGTGGCCCATGGCCAGCTCCGCCACGGACTGGGAGGAAGCCTTGGGGGTGTTCTTCACGGTGATGCCGCAGCTCTCGGCGTACTTCACGTCGATGTTGTCCACACCCACGCCGCCGCGGATGATGAGCTTCAGCTTGCCGCCCTTGGCCTCGTCGATGTGGTTGGCGCGGACCTTGGTCTTGGAGCGGACCACCACAGCGTCGAAATCACGCAGGGCAGCGCCCAGCTGGTCGGGCTCGTAGAACTGCTCAACGACCTCGTGGCCCATCTCGCGCAGCTGCGCCATCGCGGTCTTATCCATACCGTCAGTAACCAAAATACGCATGGTAAATTCTCCTTTTATAGTAGTATTTGGGGTATTTTACTTGTGCTCGGCCTCGAACTTCTTCAGGAACTCCACCAGCGCCTCAGCGCCCTCGATGGGCATGGCGTTGTAGACGGAGGCGCGCAGGCCGCCCACGGACTTGTGGCCCTTCAGATTGTCGTAGCCGGCGGCCTTGGTGGCAGCCACCACCTCGGCGTCCAGCTCGGCGGACTCGGTGACGAAGGGGATGTTCATCAGGGAACGGAACTCAGGCTCGACCGTACCGTTGAACATCTTGGACTGATCCAGGAAGTCATAGATGACCTTGGCCTTGGCGATGTTGCGCTTGTGCATCTCCTCCAGGCCGCCGATGCTCTTGAGGTACTTGAAGACCTTGCCGCAGCAGTAGATGGCCCAGCAGTTGGGGGTGTTGTACATAGAGCCGTTGTCGGCCTGGGTCTTGTAGCTCATGTAGATGGGCATCTTGGGGTCGATGTCCTCGCGGATCAGATCCTCGCGGATGATGACCACCACCATGCCGGCAGGGCCAACGTTCTTCTGCACGCCGGCGTAGATCATGCCGTAGTCGGAGACGTTGCAGGGCTTGCTGAGGAACATGGAGGACTGGTCGGACACCAGGATGTGACCCTTGGTGTTGGGCAGCTTGTTCCAGGTCACGCCGTGGATGGTCTCGTTCTCGCAGATGTAGACGTAGTCGGTATCCTCGGGGATGTCCAGGTCGGAGCAGTCGGGGATGTAGGAGTAATTCTTATCCTTGGAGGAGGCGGCCACGATGACCTCGCCGTACTTCTTGGCCTCGGCAATAGCCTTCTTGGACCACGCGCCGGTCTCGATGTAGACGGCCTTGCCGTTCTTCATCAGATTCCAGGGGATCGCGGCGAACTGCAGCGTTGCGCCGCCCTGAATGAACAGCACCTTGTAGTTGTCGGGGATGTTCATCAGCTCGCGCAGGTCGGCCTCGGCCTCGTCCACGATCTGCTGGAACACCTTGGAGCGGTGGCTCATCTCCATGACGCACATACCGCTGCCGCGGTAGTTCATCATCTCGTCCCGGATCTCCTCCAGAACAGGCTCGGGCATCATGGCAGGGCCGGCGGAGAAGTTAAAAGTACGACCGTATTTCATTTGGTTTTCCTCCTGTTGTATATTGTTGGGGTTTCCTTCTGCCTTTTGCACTTGGTAATATATAGTATACGGCATCGCCGCGCCATAATCAACAGCAAAAATAAAAAAAGTCAGATAAACTCAAAAATTTTCAGATGCCCGGAATAAATTTCAGACACGGTTTGACACCGCTCCCGGTGAATGATACAATAGACGATTGCAAAGACGGTGTTAAGGAGACGCGAAAGAGATATGGACAGACTGAAAGAACGGCTGGCCCACATCGGCCTATATGTGGCCGCGCTGCTGAAATGGGTGGCGGTGGGCGCACTGGTAGGCGGCGTGGGCGGCTTCGTGGGCGCGGCGTTCCACCTGGGCGTGGGGTATGCCACCGAGGTACGGCAAGCCCACCCGTGGATACTGTACCTGCTGCCCCTGGGCGGCGTGGTCATCGCCGGGCTGTATAAGTTATGTAAACTTGAGGGTAAGGGCACGAACGCCGTCATCGAGTCCGTCCACTTCGGCAAGAGCATCCCCACGCTCCTGGTGCCGCTGATCTTCGTGTCCACCGTCATCACCCACCTGTTAGGCGGCAGCGCAGGCCGCGAGGGCGCGGCCTTACAGATCGGCGGCGGCATCGGCTACCGCACCGGCTCGCTGCTGCATCTGGGGGAGAAGGATCTGCCGCTGGCCACGCTGTGCGGCATGAGCGGCGTGTTCGCCGCCCTGTTCGGCACGCCCCTGACCGCCACGGTGTTCGCCCTGGAGGTCATCAGCGTGGGCGTACTGTACTACGCGGGGCTGCTGCCCTGCATCACCGCCTCCCTGACGGGGTACTACATCGCCACGCTGATGGGCGTTGCGCCCACCCGGTTCGCCGTGGCCATGCCGGAGCTGAACTGGCCCACGCTGGGGCTGGTGACGGCGCTGGCGGTAGGCTGCGCGCTGGTGAGCATCCTGTTCTGCCGGGGGCTGCACATCACGGAGCATCTGGCGGAGCGGTGGCTGAAGAACAGCTTCCTCCGGGCCGCCGCAGGCGGTTTGGCCATCGTGCTGGCCACGCTGGCGTTGGGTACGACAGACTACAACGGCGCGGGCATGGACGTGATCCAGCGGGCCGTGGAGCAGGGGCAGGCCGACGGCTGGGCATGGCTTTTGAAGCTGGCGTTCACCGCCGTGACCATCGGCTGCGGCTTCAAGGGCGGCGAGGTCGTGCCGTCGTTCTTCGTGGGCGCGACGTTCGGCTGCGCCGCCGGGGCGCTGCTGGGCCTGCCCACAGGCTTTGCGGCGGCCATCGGGCTGGTGGCGGTGTTCTGCGGCGCGGTGAACTGCCCCATCGCCTCGGTGATCCTCAGCGTGGAGCTGTTCGGTGCGGGCGGGCTGGCCTATTTCACCGCCGCCTGCGCGGTGAGCTATCTGCTGTCCGGCTACTGCGGGCTATACAGCAGTCAGACCATCCTGTACTCCAAGCTCCGGGCGGAGTTCATCAACGTACACACGAAGGAATAGGCAAAAAAAGAAGCACCCGGGCGGGTGCTTCTTTTTTGCCTATATCAGTCGATCATGCTCTTGAGGTCAGCAGCGACGGTGATGGGGGCGGCGGTAGCGGCCTTCACTTCGTCCACGGTGAACTCGGGGTTGATCTCGGTCATCAGCAGACCCTCAGGAGTGACCTCCAGGACGCACATCTCGGTGATGATCTTATTCACACAGTGAGAGGCGGTCAGGGGCAGACGGCACTTCTCGAAGATCTTGGGGTTGCCCTTGGCGGTGTGCTCCATGCAGACGATGCACTTCTTCGCGCCGACGCACAGGTCCATAGCGCCGCCCATGCCGGGCATCTTCTTGCCGGGGATGATCCAGTTGGCCAGGTTGCCCTCGGCATCCACTTCCAGAGCGCCCAGGAAGCAGGCGTCCACGTGGCCGCCGCGGATCAGGCCGAAGTTGGAGGCGGAGTCGATGAAGCCGCCGCCGAAGGCCACGGAGGAGGGAGTACCGCCGGCGTCCACAACGTGATAGGGATCGTAGTTGGCGTCGCCTTCCTTGGGGGCCTTGCCCGCGGAGACGATGCCCAGCTCGGCGTGGATGATCAGCTCAACGCCCTCGGGGAGATAGTTGGGGATCAAGGTGGGCAGACCGATACCCAGGTTGACCACGTCGCCGTCTTTCAGCTCTTTAGCGCAGCGCTTGGCAATAAAGCCTTTGATCTCGGACTTTTCCATTATTTCTTCTCTCCTTCCACGATATAGTCAACGCACATACCATAGGTGTGGATGTTCTCGGGCTCGATGTCGCCCACGGGAACGATGTACTCGCACTCGGCGATGACGGTGTCGGCGGCGGTGGCCATGACAACGTTGAAGTTACGCATAGTGCCCTTGTACCAGCAGTTGCCGAACTCATCGCACTTGTAAGCGCCCAGCAGGGCGAAATCGGCGCGAATGGGCTTCATCAGCAGGTAGTCCTTGCCATCGATGGTCTGACGGCCCAGGCAGAAGGGGCTGTCCTCCACCAGGGTGTCGATGCCAACGGGGGTCAGAACGCCGCCCAGGCCTGCGCCGCCGGCGCGGACACACTCAGCCAGCGTGCCCTGAGGCAGCAGGTTGACTTCCAGAGAACCTTCGGTGTTCTGCTGACCGACCTCGGGGGTCATACCCACGTGGGTGGCGATGATGCGCTTGACCTGGTGGTTGTGGATCAGCTCCGCGATACCGAAGAACTCCTCGCCCATAGGACCGGTGGCACGACCCATGTCGTTGGCGATCAGGGTCAGGTCCTTCGTGCCGCGGGCCACCAGCTCCTTGACGATGGCGCGAGCCTGGCCGCAGGCCAGGAAGCCACCGCACATAATGGTAGCACCGTCGGGGATCATTGCGGCTGCCTCTTTGGCAGTCAAGACAGGTTTCTTAGCCATTTCTGTTCCTCCTACTTTTTTTATTACACAGCGGTCACCGGGTCAGCCGCTCCGGCGGCTGACCCAGTGGATCTGTATAAGATTACTTCATGCCGCGCTTGACCATTTCGGTCACGGCAAAGGAAGCCACGTCATCGGCGTACTTGCCAGCGCCGAAGCCGGCGTCGAAGCCCAGCTCCTTGGCCAGCTCGTGGGTGATACGCGGGCCGCCGCAGCAGACGACGAACTTATCGCGCAGGCCCTCGGCCTCCAGCAGCTCGATGAGGTTGGTCAGGTTCTGGATGTGGACATCCTTCTGGGTGACGGTCTGAGAGACCAGCAGCACGTCAGCGTGCAGCTCCAGCGCCTTCTTGATGAAGTCCTCGTTGGGGACCTGAGAGCCCAGGTTGTAGGCCTCGATCATCTCGTAGCGCTCCAGGCCGTAGTGGCCGGCGAAGCCCTTGCGGTTCATGATGGCGTCGATGCCGACGGTGTGGGCGTCCGTGCCGGTGGAAGCGCCCACCATCACGACCTTGCGGCCAATGTGCTCACGGATGTAGTCGTTGGTTTCCTCCATGCTCATCACGTCGGACTCAACGGTGATGACGTGGATGTCCTCGTAGTTGACGGAGTGGACACAGCTGCCGTAGACCACGTAGAAGGTGAACTCCTTATCCAGCGCGGCGTGATAGGCCACGTTGGGCTCTTCCAGGCCCATCTTCTTGGCGATCTGACGGGCAGCCTCCTCACCGCGCTCATCATCCTTGACGGGCAGGGTGAAGCTGGTCTGCACCTTACCGTCGTTCATGGTGTCGCCGTAGGGCTTCAGGCGGGTCAGATCCAGCGTAGTATCGAAATCGATCTTATGGGTGTTATACAGTCCGCTGCTCATGCTCCCACCTTGCCTTTCATGACTTCAATGAACGGATTGAAGTATTTGTCGTCCTTGACCACAACGCCGTTGAGGCCCTTGCCGCCGTCCTTGGGACGCTTGACATCGGCGAAGATACCCTTCTCGATGGTGGTGAACAGGCCCAGCTTCTCGATCTCCGCCAGGAGGTCGGTGGCCTTGGTCAGCACCTCGTTGGCGCGGGTACGGATGATGCCGCCCTCTTTATAGGTCAGCTCATCGCCCAGGTCCTTCATGGTGCGGAAGATGTACTGCGCGTTCTCGATGGAGAGGGCGCGGTCGGACATGAACGGGGTGTGGATGGCCTCGGTCATCATGCCCAGCAGGCACAGCTTCTGATTGGTCAGGATGGTGACCATGTTGAACAGAGCGTCCTGGATGTGGCCGCGGAAGATATTGCCGGTCATGAACTTCGTGGGCGGCATATACTTCAGAGGCGCGTTGGGGAAGATCTCGCGGGCCATCTGCGCCTGCGCCAGCTCGTACAGGAAGGTGTCCTCCACAGCGGGGTCCATCTCGAAGGCGTGGCCCAGGCCCATCTGCTCCTCGCGCATACCGGCGGTCTTGGCGAACGCCTCGTTGATGAACTGGGAGGCCAGGACGGTATGGGCGGAGGTGATGGCGTCATCGGTGGTAAGATAGTTATCCTCGCCGGTGTTGATGATAACGCCGGCATAGCCGTTGATGACGCGGGAGAAGTACTGGTCCACGATGGTGCGCTGCATATTGATGTCGCGGAACAGGATGCCGTACAGAGCGTCGTTCAGCATAACGTCCAGACGCTCCAGAGCGCCCATAGCGGCGATCTCAGGCATGCACAGGCCGGAGCAGTAGTTGCACAGACGGATGTAGCGGTGCTGCTCCTCGCCCACCTCGTCCAGCGCGGCGCGCATGAGGCGGAAGTTCTCCTGGGTGGCGTACGTGCCGCCGAAGCCCTCGGTGGTCGCGCCGTAGGGCACGTAGTCCAGCAGGGATTGGCCGGTGGTACGGATGACGGCGATGATATCTGCGCCCTGCTTTGCACCGGCCTTGGCCTGGATAATATCCTCGTAGATATTACCGGTGGCCACGATGATATACAGGTACGGGCCTTCCTTGTCGCCCCACTCCTTCAGGTAAGCGTTGCGCTTGCCCACGTTCTTGTTGATGCGCTCCACGGTGGCGTTCACCACGGGGGTGATAGCGGCGCGGATCTCCGCATCGGAGTGGGCGGGGATCTTGCTCAGATCCAGCTCGCCGCTGTTGACGGCCTCCGCCACGCCCTGGGGATCCTTGCCGGTCTCCACCATGGCGTTGCCGATGGCCCACGCGGCGCCGGCGGGCAGCAGGGAGTTGGCCATCAGGTGGTCAACAACCACGTTGGGCAGAGGAACGTCCATATCGTTGACGCCATCGATGCCCAGCAGACGGCAAACAGCGCGCTCCACCGTGACGGTGGTGTGCTGGTCAATGAAGTGCTGGGTGTCGTCCGCGATCTTGGCGGCGGAGGCACGGGCACGGTTGACCAGCTCAAAATTCAAGCCGAGTTTGCTTTCCATAGTTTTTCCTCTCTCTTACTTCTTGACGTGACGCTCGTTACGCAGCAGCTTGGTGGGCTCGAGATAGCGCTGCTTCGTGCCCTCGGCGACCCATGCCACGCCGGTCTTCTCCACCTTCTTCTTGCCGGTGCAGACGTCGCAGTGGCAATCCTGGACGTAGTGCTCAGGCTGGGTGTAGGAGGTGATAACGCCCTCGAAGTTACGCAGGATGACCTTACGAGGCGTCTCGGAGATCAGGTAGTTGGGCATAACGGGGGTCTTGCCGCCGCCGCCGGGGGCGTCCACCACGAAGGTGGGGATGCAGTAGCCGGAGGTATGGCCGCGCAGAGCTTCCATGATCTCGATGCCCTTGGACACGGGAGTACGGAAGTGGCTCAGACCCAGGGAGGGATCGCAGGCGTAGATGTAGTAAGGACGGACGCGCATCTTGACCAGGCCGTGGACCAGCTCCATCATCACGTGGGAACAGTCGTTGACACCGGCCAGCAGCACGGACTGGTTGCCCAGGGGGATACCGGCGTCAGCCAGCATAGCGCAGGCCTTGGCAGCCTCGGGAGTGAACTCCTTGGGGGTGTTGAAGTGGGTGTTCAGCCACACGGGATGATACTTCTTCAGCATGGCGCACAGCTCGGGAGTGATACGCTGGGGGCACACCACGGGGGTGCGGGAGCCCAGGCGGACGATCTCCACGTGGGGGATGGCGCGGACGCGCTTGATGATGTACTCCAGGGTCTCGTCGTCCACCATCAGGGCGTCACCGCCGGACAGCAGGACATCGCGAACCTCAGGATGCGCGGCCACGTAGTCGATGCACTTGTCGATCTGCGCCATAGGCACTTCGCAGTCGTTCTGACCGGCGAAGCGGCGGCGGGTGCAGTGACGGCAGTACATGGAGCACTGGTCGGTGATCAGCAGCAGCACGCGGTCAGGATAGCGGTGGGTCAGGCCGGGGGTGGGAGAGTCGGTATCCTCGTGCAGGGGATCGGCATCCTCGTAGTCGGCGTACTCCAGCTCCTCAGCGCGGGGAATGGCCATCTTGCGGATGGGATCAAAGGGATCGTCCAAGTCGATCAGGGACAGATAATAGGGGGTGACGGCCATGCGGAGCTTGCCCAGGGTCTTGGCAACGCCGGCTTCCTCGTCGGGGGTCAGGGTCATGTACTTCTTCAGATCCTCAACCGTCTCAGCGCGGTTAGCGACCTGCCAATGCCAGTCGTTCCACAGATTTTCGGGAACATCAGCGAACAAACCGTTACGGGTCTTCATACTCTTATTTCTCCTTCACAAAATCTGAATGTTTTGGGGTAGGCCAAAGGCTGGGAGGCCCTTGCGGGCCACCCAGCTCTTGGGGAAGATCAGTTAGCAGTACTTCTCGTCGAACAGCTTACGCAGCTTGGGGTTCTCGCGCAGCACGTCCAGGGTGATCTGAGCGTGGTTCTTGGTGTAGCCGTTGCCGATGATCATGGTGACGTCCTTGCCGATACCCTCAGCGCCCAGGGCGGCCTTGGTGAAGGAGGTAGCCATGGAGAAGAAGTACACCAGGCCGTCGTCGCGGACGGGCAGGATGGCGGACATCTCGCAGGACTCGATGTTCACGCAGCAGATGGA
>OLSB01002356.1_pt1 | contig 15851 bp, 12 predicted proteins | sample 1672071 | NCBI WGS metagenome assembly OLSB01 (sample SAMEA3136642, study PRJEB25190) | human gut metagenome | biome: human gut; feature: human-associated habitat; material: faeces | place: Austria | collected 2013 | reverse complement strand
ACCACTATCTGGTAGACAACGCCGACCTGCTGCTCGCCGCCTACGACGGCCAGCCTGGCGGCACAGCCATGACCGTCGCATATGCCCACGACCTCGATATACCCGTCCAGTACATTATGCCCCTGGCGAATGTAGCATGACCGGAGATTACATCAGATAGGAGGACGCAGATAATGAACGCCGAAATGAAAAGAATGCTTGATTGGGAATACCGCTATCAGCTCGATTTTGTCCTTTTTCCGCTATTGGTTCATCGCGCCAAGCGCGAGGTCATAGACCTCATTCTCGGCGGATCGTATATAGCCATGAGCTCCCTCTATAACAAGGGATGGCCGGGAGGAAAGACGGATCGCTTCACGCCGGAGGATTTCAAATGCAGGCGCATCCGGATCGGATCGAAAATGATGCTCTATATCACCCTGCCCGCGACCGATGTCCGCGCGCCCATGGCCAGCACCCACATCGCCATCACGTACAACGACCAGATGCTCACCTATACCGACATCCGCGTATTTAATGTGGAGCGGAGCGCACGCAATACCACGGCCATAGGGGAAATGACATTCAGGCCGGACGGAACCCTTGTTTCTCACTTGAACTATGGTACCGCCGCGCAGGATGATGAAACGAATATCCACCGTATTTGGGAGATCGCCTTCGACGCGGCATAATCGTCGCCGCCGGGATTTGACAACTTGATCCGCCCCGGCGACAATTCAGCGCGAATCTATTGCCCCCTCATCGCCGCCATGATATGATATGATGATCCCGATGATTCCACGATTGATCTTATAACCATAGACAGCGAGCTGCACAAGGCGGCCCGGAAGGCACATATCACCCTGGATGGCACCAAGCATGACGGCTGTTGGAAGGCCTTCCCTTTATATTCGTTCTAGCCAGTCAAAAACCCGAGGGTTTTAGTTGCCTTGCTCTTGCTTACGCAACAACTTGACCAGCCGAAGTGGATCTTGGAATACTTCAGGATCAATATCCTCATATTCATATTTATCATGTGTAAGGTCTAAGTCGTCATCGTTGGATTCGTCATCATTCTCAATGTCTTCCCCAAAGGGATTGTCCAGCTCGGTATCCATCTCCAAAAGCAGCATGTCGAGGCTGGAATCGATGTTCGGTTTTCTAACTGTGATGGTTTCGTCATATTCGACATAGTCATCACCATACCTCGATATGACAGATTGCATTTCATCTTGGATCATTTGGTCAATTTCTTCTCTAGCAAGTTCATCCCGATCCAACTTCGTTAGGCTATCAATCGGGATTACCGTAAAGATGGAATTACTCTGATTGAAAGTATAATAGTCGCGCGCAATAGCGAAGACGAAATCACAAAAATAATCCCGGTCGTTATTGATACTGATGTTGACAACATCAATCCGCCGAAGCAATTCATCGTGAGGGTCGTACATTGGAAACCAGTCAGAAAGAATACAACGGAGCCCAAACCCGACAAACGACAACATAATCTCTCCATCAAATCGGAACAAACAGATAGTGCCTGATGTATCGACTAAAGGATGTATCATGGTATGAATGGAGTGTGCGAGTTCGCTTCTCTCCGAACGAGATACGGATAGATTGATGGAGAAGAAAGCGCAGTCATTCACTGTGAACAGACGGGAAACGTTGTTAAAAAACTTAAGGTTCCCTCGTTCCCTCTGTGTTAGAATAGCATCACTTGTATTATCAAAATAGACAAATTGCTCTGCCGAGTGGTTGCAGTATTCCGGAGTAGAGGTGGATACGTGGCCTGCTTTCAAGAACAACGACATGGCGTATTGATAAAACGCTTCTCCTTCGTAATCCAAGAACACGTAATCCACCTCCCTTCAGAGAAGATTGTAACTACTTAATCAGTTTGGCGAGTTCATCCTGATAAGTAAGCCCTTCAAGTTCCTTCTTGAACGTTGTCATGACTTCGTAGGTTTTGCTGAGATAATCGTCCTGCGTAGTGCAGCCATCCGTGAAATGCTCGTACATGACTTCAATTCCACCGCGTACATAGTCATGGAAGAGAGCCAGGTTTTTCTTCACTTCCTCTGCTTTTTCCGGCATGGTATCATAACGGAAAGCACGATCAACTCGTTCCTCCGGCGTGAGCTCAGTCGTTTTGTCAAGCAGCATCACCATCCGATAGAGAAAGATGCAGTTATCCCTCTCATTGGCAAAGGCATCGGCATACACGCGGGCGCGGTCGTCGGAAGTGGTATCCCGTTCGGCGGTACGCGAATACAATAGTCCCCAAACGGCGCCATTCATGTAGACATCGATATACCGTTCAAACAGCCTCGCCGCAGTCGGGTTGTCTGGGCCTGAATCATCTCTGGCGTTTTTCTTGGCAAGGAACTTGAGATATGTGGCATGTTTGCCATAGATGGTATAATCATTTTCAAACATAACGACACCTCCTTAGCTCAAACGGGTATAGGTCTCACTGATCTTGTTCAGGTGATACCGTTTCCCAACCCTATCACTCATGACGGGTTCGGCGTAGTTCCAGTCTTTCTGCATTACGAACATGATGACCTGTTCTGCGATTTCCGGAAGCACCTTGGAGATGTTCGCCGTATGCGTTTCGTCAGCGTTGGAGAACGGAGCGTCCATCACCAGCGGGTATGGCTCGGAGGAGAGGTTGATGCCATTCTCCGAACTGTCAGTGACGATCTTGCCCTTGGCCAGCGCCACCAGACCCGCTATGAATGCAAAGTTCTTGACACGGTTGGAGCCTTCGGATTCGCCAGCCGCAATCTCCTTATCCGCAACGGTAGTGAGCAGATCAACATGATACTTCGCGTTGATTGCTACACGCCGGTGGCCGTGGTACATCTGCTCGAAGATTTCGTTGACCTTAGTCTCCAGATCTTCTCTAATGGTAAGCTCTTTCGCCTTATACGTCTCTTCCAGCCAATCTCGTATAGATTCGGCATAGTTCATCAGTTCCATTGCCAAGCGGTTTTTACCAGACACTGCCGTAAGGCTGTCGTACACCTTCTTATAGCGCTCAATGTCGTTCTTCTGCGCGCCTTCCTCACGGTTTAGGCGATCCTTTTTGTCATGCAGGGTGCGTAGCCGACCTTTGATATCAGAAAGCTCGGTTTCGTACTGGCGCATATTCTCTTTGCCGCTGATTTGATCACTAATCGTGTCTAGCTCATCTTCCCATTCCTGAATGCGATTCTTGGAACGGAGAATCTCCTTGTAACGCTGATCAATGCTGGTATATGTCCGCTCAGCCGGGCGAGAAAAACTGGCCAGTTTCTCTCGATAATGCCGGACAGTATTACCAATGGACTCCGGGGGAACATAGGCTAGTTCAGCCATGAGATGCTGATAGGCATCATTGCCTTCTTTGATCTCTTGGCCACAGATGCAGCGTCCGCGCTTAATCAATTCCATGATCGTAGGCTTCGTCAGATCACGAACGCCCTTGTCGTCAACTTTGACCTCCTTCAAAAACGCGCTTGCTGTGCTGAGCAGAGGCTGGGCGAAGAAAGACAATGCGCCAGCGTTGAAATCCCCGAAGTAGGCAGTAATCGTATCAGCTAAAGCTCTGCGCTCGAGAGCAATCCTGCGCTCAAGTTCTTCTTTCTTCTTTTGAAGGGTGGCAGTAGTCTGATTATCTCGCAAGATGGAGTCCAGTTGATCTTTTCTGGCTTCGTACTGGTTGATCTGGGAATCGCAGTCATCTAGTTGCTCTTTAATCGCAATGCGCTTCTGTTCTGCTGTTTGGATGCGGTTCAGCGCCTCCTGTGCCTTCGCATCGCCATCAAGATCCATGCTGCCAAAAAACTTCCCGATTACAGTAGTTTTCTTGGCCTTGTCGCCAAGATGGTGGATCGCGCTATCCATGATGGACAGCCCTAGTAAGCCTTTGACGGCTTCGGCTACATCCTTTCTGGTGCTGATGCTGTTGACGCGTTCTGTATCAAAGAAGAAGTAGGTAGAAAGGTCTTCCGGCAGAATATTGTTGATCACGTTATCCACCTGAGTTGCCTTGACCGGCTCTATCTGCCCGTCTTCCTGTTTATAGGAAACCTTGACGGTTGGTACACTCTCACCACGGACAGTTCCATTCGCGCAGGTGTATCGCTGAGACCTGGTGATTATATACTCTATGCCGTCATGCAATACGGAGATCCCGACTTCGACAAGAGCGCGATCCCCATTCCGCATTTCTCCGGACACTTCGTAGTTCAGCAGAAAGTCCGGGTGTTGGTCAAAGTTCACCTTGCCATAGAAACACCAGTTGAAGGCTTGCAGCAGAGTAGTCTTACCGAAAGTGTTGTCGCCAAGAATGATGGTGACGTTCTTTTCCGGATCGCAGGAGAAATCAACTTTGGTCGTCCCCTTGAATTGCCGAAAATTCTCCATTCGTAAAGTCTTAATCAGCATATGTAGTCACCTCAGTAATTCTTCCTGGCCTCGTCAGTAATAATGCGCCGGATCAGCTCGACCATCTGATCCGTGGTCTTCTCTCGTGTTTTGAGATTCTCCTGCTCCGCCTTCAGAATTTTGTATTTCATGGCGTTGAGGCGCTTCTCCTGTACTTCCTGCTCCTTAGACATATTCATCCTCCTCCGATATCAACTCCGGTACGATGTTATAGCTCCTCTGTATATCCGCAATTAATGAATCAGAATCAAACGGATTCTCTGCAATGGCAGCGAAGTCCTTCATCCGAGTGATTTCGCGCTTGGCAAGTGATTTTACACCTTCGATGATTTCCTCGCTATAGTTTCCAACTTCATCCAGCGGAATCGGCAGTGTGATAAAATCGTAGATAACTGCGTGCTTCTTGCCGGGGAATTTTCTCAACACCCTGCCTCGCCGCTGCACATATTCCTTGGGGTTCGTACTGCTCGCCATGATAAAGGCAGTTCGAATGCTGGGAATATTGACACCTTCATCGAGGCACCGGATGGCGACGAGAGCTTGGAGGTGTTTGCCTTCCGCGAAATCGGCCTTTAGGAGCTCGCGTTCTTCGGCATTCTCCTCCGAAGTGAATTTGGAAACGCGCATCCCCAACTCATTACCAAGTATATCGGCGACAATGTCAATCTGACGAGCTTCGTCGATGGGTGGCTTGCCTTCTTGGTAGTCCATATCGTGTAAAGTGGTAGCTCCGCAGTAGACCAGAATCTGGTTGTCGTCTTTGTAGTTTTGCAGCAATGATCTCAATACGCCGATCTTCTCTATTGCGCCGGCGACAATCCGGGCGCGTTTGATCAGCAACATCTTAACGTATTCGGTGAGAACGATTTTGCCATTCTTGTCCTGATGAATGTTCTTCCGGATTTTAGCGGACAGTTCCATATACTGACCGAGCTCATCTTCGTTCAGCGACACGATCACCGGATGATAGTAATACGGGGTGAGCATATCGTGATCGATAGCATCCTTCAGGGTATACTCGATGCACTTCTCTCCAAAATAATCGTACAACTTCTGAGTTCCTTCCGGATCGCCATGCCGGTCAATAGTCGCCGACAGCGCCAGTCGATACGGAATGTGTGGTACGAGAGTTCGGCTCAGTTTTTCCGCGCCAAAGTTGTGAGCTTCGTCGACAACCAAGACCACGTTTCCGGAGAGCTTATTGATCGCTTCCTGAACATAATCCAGAGAGAAAGTAGCGTTGGTAGACACCATGCAGAAATGATCCTGCACGCCCAACGTAAAACTAGTAACGGCCGTCTTGAGCCGCTCACGCCAATTACGCTGGGATGAAGCTGAGTAGCAAACGATCGGCTTCATGCCGAAGGCAACAATATCCTCTTTCCATTGCTCGACCAGATGCTGGTAGGGGCAGATAATTATGACGGCGAGATTGTATCTTTTATCAGCAAAGAGCCGAGATACCGCTGCAAGAGCAGTATATGTTTTACCTGTACCAGTGGCCATATCGAAGATACCCCGGTAGCCTCTCTTTGCCCATTCCTCGATAGCATCGTTTTGATACTCACGCATGTGAACGTATGAGGGGATTCGCGGTCCGACCACCGTGTCGGGGATATACTCGGAAGTATGTTCTTCCTTTGTAGGCTCCTCATCTTCGAAATGCGTATCGATAGTATTCGTTACCCTATAACGCCGCAGCAGTTCCTGATTAACATCCGGGAATTCGAGCACCCGGATGCTCGGCTCATAGTCTTCCCACATAGCGTTAAAGGCGGCTTGTTTCATGAGAACACGATCTGAGTCGTTCAGCCAGGAGGCATACACATCGATAGCCTCATAGTTATTGGAGAACGCATTGGCAGATTCGTTCATAGAACCAGAAAACGCTATGATATTTCCTTCGGCATCGTACATAAGGCCGAGTTTTTCATGGAACATACCGATGGTGTTGTCATCTTCCATGAATGCAATTTTGATCTCCATACGACCGGTTGCGATCAGATTACTGAGCAGATTGAGTCTTGCCTCCTCGAACTTACCTTTCGGTTCGCGCAATTCCCTTAAAAGAGCTTCCTTAATTACATCATCGCGGCGCTTAAGCCCGTCATTAATTGCATCAATATCGTCTGGCGTCAGGTGTGGAGACGCAATCATCTGGATTGTGCCACCGTTATCAATCAAGCCGCAGATGCCGACCGTCATAGAGAGCAAAGCGGAGGAAGAAAAGAACCCCACCGCCCTGCGGTATTGGACAGCCTGACGCAGTACGGGATTATAGAAATCCTTGACCACATTGACGATCTTTGACCTGTATTCAGGTTTGATCTCTAAATCACGGAAACTCATTCTAGCCCTCCTAGATGCTTTCCTCTAAGTCGTCAATAGCCTGCTTTAGCTCCTCAAAGTCACTTTCATTCGTAAAATAGTTCACGCTGAACCGAATCGTTCCGGTTGGGTAAGTGCCGAGAAACTGATGGGCTTTAGGCGCACATTGTAATCCCGACCGGATCGCAATATTCCTCTCACCGAAGATCACTCCGGCGCTATCGCTGCTGATGCCTTCCATCAAGCAGGATACAATACCGGCATATTCACGCGCTGGCTGGTTTCCGATGATCGACAGGAAACTGTGTTCGCCTATAATCTTCAGGAGTCTTTCGCGGTTTGACTGTTCCTGCTGGCGGATGGCCTCTACAGAGGTTTCTTCAATCCAGCGCAAGGCTGCGTTCAATCCTGCCATGCCGGAGATATTCATCGTTCCCATCTCATAGCGTTCGGGGAGGCTGCTCGGCATGTCCTGATTGGCAGAGTCATATCCCGTTCCGCCGAATAAAATAGGAGGTAGGGGAAAGTCGGGTTTCATGAGGAATCCGGACATCCCTGTTGGTCCATAGAGTGTTTTATGTCCAGCGAAGACCGCGAAGTCTATCGCCTCAAGCCCGACGTTCAGATCAACCAGCCCTGCCGTTTGCGCCATATCAATGACTGTCACGGCATCATAGTTTTTCGCCAGGGAGCAGACTGCTTCGACAGGAGCCACCAGACCAATAACGTTGCTTGCATGGCTCATAATCAGGAGGTCGGGCTTGTCTTCGTCGAACTGGTATTTAATCCGTTCGAGATCGTACTCCAATAGTTCGTTGACCGACAATGTCTTTACGGAGATTGTTCCAATTACCTCGTAGTGTTGAAGTACTCTCGTGACGGCGTTATGCTCAAACGGAGTGATGTAGACATTTCTCACGCCCACCTGTATCACTCCTTGTAGTATCATATTGAGTGCAATCGTGGCGGTCGGCGCAAAAATCACTTGCTTGGCCGGGGCGTGTAGCAGATTCTGCAGTCTTTTTCTGGTATCAGCAATCAGCTCCCCGGCATTGGCAGCGAGGGCATAGTTGCCACGACCGGCGTTGCCTCCACTCTGGCGATAGAACTGGTCCATCGCCGTATAAACGCATTCCGGTTTAGGAAATGTCGTCGCCGCGTTGTCGAAGTATGCCATGCTCCCATCTCCTCAGCAGAGTTGTTTGAGGACTTCCATCAATACCTGGCGCTTCTCTTGCTCCGTAATGGCTTGTCCCATTTCCTTTAGCGCCGCCTCAACGCGCTTTTTAAGGATCAACGATCTCGGTGTCAACGTCGTAGCCTCAAACCGTCTCGTGACGGCGTTGCCATCCTCGTCAGGGAAAACGATCTGGAAGCCTCCAGTTTGTGTCGTTGCATCCGACCCCTTGGTTTTCTTCTCCGGCTGGAAATCTTCTGCAGTCTTCTTGTATTGAGACAGTACCGTAAGATACCGTTCAATCGTACTGTCTGTCCAATCCTCGATTCTCAATCCTGTGGCCAGCTTGATCAACCGAAGGATAAAAGTGTGCTCGTCGTTAGTGATACCGCGCAGCAGATCAAGGCACTTTTCCGTTCCATCCGCAAATACCTGTTCGAACACCTTCGGTTCCAGAGATTCGCACCAGTCCTTGATGACCGATGTCAGTGACAATTGATTATCCTCAACTCCAGCGGTCGGGAGTATGAACAACTGCTTGGTTTTCTGGATCACGGTCTTCTCCAGTCGCTCCAACATTTTATCAAAGCTGTTTTTAGCCGCCTCAATATTCTCATCCAGACCGTCCAACTGGTCATGGTAGTTGAACGCTGCTGGGATTTTCTTGAACAGCAGGTCGAACCCCGCGTCATTTTGTCGCAGCAGGCGCATCCATTCCAAGCGTCGCTTATCTACCGGATTTCCATCCGGCTTGGTTTTACATTCCTTCGTGTACTTGGGCAGTGACATATACCACCGTCGCATCGCATTGACTACATAATCATAGATGTTGGTTTTCTTCTCGGACTCAACGACGTAATCAGAGAAGACCTCCTCCAGGCGAGCTACAAAGATTGCCTTGTCTCTGCTCCAGTCAATGTGAGAAGCCGTGAAGCAGTCCGGCTCCGCCTCGATCTGCAACAGTGTATCGCTGTTAATCGGCACCTGGCCATAGCGATCCTTGATTACAATCTGCTGCCGGCTCTCGTGCAGCACTACTGCCAGATAGATTGGGATCAATCCCCGTCTCAATCCAATCCCGCGTTCTGGTAGCATCAGCAACTCGTACAGTTCTGAGAATTTGACCCCGTTGCCCGCACCTGCAAAGAAACCGCGGATGGCGTTCAGCAAGTAAGTCATGTTCGGATCATGCTGTGTTTGGCTTACCTCTAAACCGCCATTTTTCTCAATCAGGACTCCGGTGTTAAACAGGGTATTCCGGGCAATTGAAACCTCCTGACCGGTTCCTAGCAGTCCCAGATTCGGCTCCAGATCATTTCTGAGCAGCGCTGCGATTATCTTGCTGCGGCTGTTAACAGCCATTGAGGTGATCTCATCCTTGTTGATCATCTCGTTGTTCACGGTCGGTGTGTGAATAAATACCCGTTCACAGATCTCCGTCATGAGTTCCGTCAGTGCCGCTTTTCTCTGAATGGCGACTGCATCTCCTGCGTGGATATAGGTCGCTTTGCTGTTCTCCGGATGCGTGAACTGACTGATATACCCAGTGATGACGTCACGGAGATCCTCGTAGATAACTTCGTACTCGTCAAACAGCACTCGGTCGCCCTGCACTTGATCGCGCAACAAAGAAACCGCAGCGAACTCTTTTACGACCGCCTCGATTTCGGTATAATGCTTAGGCACCACAAAGATACACCGGTCGCAGTCTGTGCCGGTTTGCTTCAGCCACCACCGTATGGCAGGAATACAATCTTCTGTCTGGGGGATGATGGCATAGATGACGCCGTCGCCCGGTACAGATTCGGCTTTGACCGCCCAATTGGTATCTTTGGCCACTTCACTGCCGTCGATGAACGTGAAGGTGAAGTATCTGGTCATTGCGTGCTCATCATTATAGCGCGACGGATAGACGAAGCTGTCGAAGTTGGCGCTGTTGAGCACATCCTTTACGACAACCCGTTTTGCCTGCGCCTCCATCGTATCGTGGATTTTTTCCTGGATGTCCACGCCCGACGTCTGCTTGAGCTGCAAATAACCGTTGCTGCGCTTGAGGTAAACCAGATACTTATTATCGATCAGATCCCGGATGGCCTGTTCAATCTCCGCATGCGCATAACTAATCGAGTAGAGATCAACCAGTTCTCCCATCGTCGGCCTGATACGTTCGAACTGCTCCAGAATATAAATCAGCGCAATCGACTTGATGATCTTGCTTTGCAACGACCCTTCCGGCAATTGCTCCAAAATGAGCGAGGTCAGGATAAACGTCTGGTGAATAGCGCCTTCATAAACTTCCTTTTTGAACAGAGGCTCGAAGTAATCGTAGATCAGGTCAGGGGTAATGACGCGGAAATTCTCATCATTATATGTGCCGAGGAATGCACGGAGGGTAGAGTTACCTTCTGCGGATAGGAAGGTGAACAAAGTACGTTCGTTCTGCGCTACTTTCTCGGATAGCCTGGGAAGAATGAACGTCGATACGGGATGCAAGGGATAACAACTATAGATGATCCCTCGCACCGCCGCTTTGTTTATGTCTGAGAACAGCGGGTGATCGGCGTACTTGTCGGCTAGGCTCTCAAAACTGCCATCAAACTGCCGGATAAATCTCTCCCACAGGTTGGGTGTTTTCTGGATCACAGACGCGATGATCTCGTAGGTCTGCGTGAAATTGTTATTGAGATGAACATGCAGGAACCGTTCGGACACACCACGCCAGCCGTCCACCTTTTGTTTGGGCAGCTTGTCGATATAGTTGGCAATCTCCTTGTGAGAGATCAGCATAATGTGCATCTGCAGGGAACCACTGCGATTGCACTTCTCCGCGAAGTCCTGCAACATCTTAGTGTCGCTGACCGAGGCTTCAGTGATGTTTGCCTCCAAGAACTTACTGAACTCATCGTACACCAGATAGATACCGGTGAAGCCTTTCTGACGGAGCCCTTTGGCGGCGCTCTCATAGAGATCAATCACATCAAAGCCAAGGAAAGGGTTGAACAAACTGCCCGACGTCAGCTGCGGGTAGATGCGTTCAAACACCTCATAGGCTTTATTATCAAAATCCTCCAGCCGGGAGATATACTCGCCAATCGGTTGGTCGAGCTTGTCTTTAAGCTGAGCGTAGGTCTCTGGGTATTCTGCCTCCCAGCGACGAATCGTGGCTACAGCTGCTTTGTAGTTGGTCTCCGGCATCACGTCTAGAAGATCGTGCTGAGACAGCGTCCGCTGTAAGGCCAGCAGGAAGGCTTGCGTGAGGCTGGTGCTGCTGCCTGTGATGACGACCGGAAGAATCTTCTCATCAGAATCATAATAATTCTGGATCAGATGCCAGAGCTGCGGAGCTTCCTTGGCTTTTGGAAGCAGCTTCTCAAAAAGGTGAAGCTCCCGCTTGTACAGCATTGAGAGGATAGTCAGCACAATGTGTGACTTACCCTTGCCATAAGCCCCGATCAGTACCCTCGCGCGCTCTGTTGAGGTGGGACGGGTACTCAGCAGGATATCCTTCAGCAGAGCTAACGAGGATTTGGTTGGTATGAAATTTTTTAGCTTATCGTCATTGCTCAGGTCGAAACCGATATTCACTGAATATTGGAAACCAGAACTGACGGAAATCATATTGCTCATACAGCGTTAGCCCCTGTTCATTGTGGATTGATGGAATCGTAGTACCTTTCGACGCAGTCCATGAACGATGGTAACCCGTTCAGCGTTACTACGTCCAGTCCAGCCGTTCGATTGATCCGAAGATACCCTAGCTTCTCTGCCCTATAAAGCACGTCCAGCATGGTAATTGTATCAAGGTTGAACACTCGCCCGATGTTGCCAGGGCTTGTTAGCATCTCGTTTAAGCCGATTTCTCTTTTACCGCCAGCGAGTTCGGCCTGTTCAGAGATGATTGCCATCACAACCCACGGATTGAACGCTTCTTTGGGCGGCATCGCTTTGCGGTAGGTCTTCGCCTTTTTGTCCAGGATATCGATCAGTCCCAGCTCACCAAACGGACAATCGATATTATTCTCCGCCGACACCTTAGCCGGATTAACTTTATATCGGGGGAGATAGGTGTTGACGATGCACATAAAATCATCGTTGAGCGACCTGATCGCTACTTCTTCTCCTTCGGTCATCAGTACATAACTCATGAGTCCCTGAACGAAGTTGTCCCGCGAGAATTCCGCCATGTTGAACTCGTTGAACATATAGTACCAGGCGGTCGCGTCCTCCCAATTGTTTGCCAGCCGGTAATGCAACAACATCAGTGTCCCAATTTCTTCAATGTACCGGTCATGTTCAAAGATACATTTACCCAGAGGTGTCAGCGTCTGCTTGCGCCGCCCCTTGTTTGGCTCCTGCGTCAAACCCACAGCTTGCATCCAGTAGCGCAGCGATTTCACCATATTGCTGCCCATGCCGAAGACATCCATAGGATTGACATCCTTGGAGATAAAAACTTCGCCGTCTTTATTGACTTGGCTCAAGCCCTTGTTCAGCCACCCTTTTCTAATGAAGAACGTCTCATGCGCTCTGAACTTCATCGGCTGGGGCACCACCTTTACTTCGTTCTTAAGTATTTATCCATCATGCAACCGCCGTCCAGGTATTTTGCGTTGACGCACATCTTGCAATGGACGCATTTATCCGGGTCAATCGTGTATCTGTCGTTCGTGATGGAGATGGCTCCCGAACGGCAAAGCGATTCGCATTTGAGGCACTTCCGGCAGGCATTGAACTTTCTGATCTGGTAGGCAACCTGTCGCTGCAAATCCTCATGGTCGGCCACGTTCATGGTTTTGATTTTTACCGCGTAGTCATAGCCGTCCTGCGAGAAGGGCTGGATGGAGAGAATCGGCACATTGGCCTTCGCGTCCATCACAATGACTTCTCGAAGCAGCTTCTTGCCAAGTTCCGGCGCAACTCTCCCGAACGGCACGAACATTCCAATCAGCTCGTCGTCGAAGGGACGCACCAGTTTATAAATCTTGGCGTGGTCCTCAGTCGTGCAGTTCGTGAAGCGGATTTTGACATCGCCAGCGGCCTTCAGACCATTACCGCCTTGACGGGCTTTCCACTTGCCTGTGTCCACATATTCCTCAGCATCCGGTTTGCCGATTTTCTTGGCGAACCGGATCAGAAACTCTCGCCACCTTTTGGATTGCTCCGGCATGTAGATGCGAGACAGGAACTGCGCCCTCTGGTTATTGTTCGGACACATCCAGCAACCTACGCGGTCATATCCCAGTCGATACGCCTTGTTGAAGTCGATCTTTTCCGCCAACAGATACAGCCAAACGTCGATGTCCTTCCAGAAGAATATCGGCGAAGCTACGGTCTGCTGCTGTATCTTGACGGACTCCGAACCGTTTTCCACCCGGTTATATTTGCTGCGACTGACGGATTCCGACTTCCTGATCCCGTAAAAAGTCAGTATCTGATCCGTCCCGTACAGACTGTTTAAGATACGGGAGATCGGGCCGGTCTTGAACATCGAACAGCACCAGCGCATCATACGGGCTGGCGGTCCAATGTCCTCGCAAACCTCGCTGAACACCTGATCTTCATTCTTGGCTTCCATGAAGATCGCCTGGGGATGGTCAGCGCGGTACCGTTCGGCATATTCCACAGTCAGCGGGAACTCCAGCGTGGTATTCCCGAATATGTGGATAATACTCGGATCGCTGAGCGCCGTCGTTACGAGATGCGCCGTTGCGGTGGAGTCTTTGCCACCTGAGAAAGAGATCACGATCTTCTCCCGCGCATACTTGGCGGCGACCTCGTTTACAAACGCATAGGCTTCCGATTCCAGATAGTTGAGCCGGTCAGCGTTGGCTTTAGCGAACAGCCGGATATTCTCCTCGAAGAATGAATGGTCGTTCAAAGCCTGATTCTTTCGAACAGCTTCTCCGATGGCGTCAGTATCTGCCGATTGGAAGAGTGACATGGGCAGTGGGACCGCTTTGCCATCAATATAATAGCGGTTATTCTCCGCCCAGACAGCGGACTGCGCGTAGGTGTTTGGCTCAACACCCATCAGCACTTCCATCAGCAAGCGTTCCTCTGGGAATACCGGGCGCAAATCCGAAGAGATGTACCGAGTCCTTCGGCCGCAGACCGGGCAAATTCCAAGATCCGACTGCTTCATGGTTTGGATGATTGGAACACGACAAGACTTGCACCAATAAATCTCCACTGGCAAATCCTCAACGGTTTCTGTGCCGCAAACAGGACAGATCGGCTCCTTGGTCTCAATATTGCATTTTCTGCACCACATTCACAGCACCCCCTTTCGCCAGCTTTGATTACCCTTTTAGTGCTTGTCCGTAACATCAGGCACGACATCAACGATATCGTACAGCTCGCAGTCCAGCGCAGCACAGATTTTGCGCAGCACTTGAGTTGACACGTCTCCACCTTTGCCCATCTTGGCGAGAACATTTGTCGTGAGTCCCGCCATCTCCCTCAAGTCTTTCTTTTTCAGGTTGCGGTCAATGAGAAGCTTCCACAGCTTGTTATAGCTCATCGCCACCGCGACCACCTCCGTCAGAGTGATAATATATCACCTTGATTATACTACAATGTCGCAAAATAATCAATTTAAATTTGAATTTTCCACAATCATATGTTGATTAGTCTTCGAATTTCCTTCGACTATAGAGCGCCAGTTTTACCGTTCCAAAGGACTCCTTTTGCACGAATGATTTTGACAATCGTGCAAAAGTATCTGAAAAGATTTGTGGTGTGAAGGTTTAGGGCAGGAAGAAATTGAATTGCTATTTCAAAGGGCGTTGACCTGCACTGGTAGACTAATAGGCTCCCGGCATCTGTACCAAATGTCGGGAGCTATTCTTTGTCTCTTATTCCGACTTGAAGTTATGTTTGAAATCCGTACACTCACAGTCACATCAAACATAACTTTCAAGGAGGGACCCAAGATGCTGAATATTTCCGAGATCGTAGCTAAGACCGAGACTATGTTCGACCTCTTCAACGACCACTTCTACGCGGGCGAGCTGGCCCGCCCGGCCATCACCGTATCTCCGGATGGTGGGCGCGGAGCCTATGGCTGGTGCACCGTATACGAAATCTGGCAGGCGAACGGCGAGGCGTACCGGGAGATCAACATTTGCGCCGAGTACATCAACCGCCCGATCAGCGAGGTCGCCGGTACGATGCTTCACGAGATGGCACACCTTTACAACCTGACCCACGGGATCAAGGATGTATCCAACAACGGATACTACCACAACAAGAAATTCAAGGAAACTGCCGAAGCCCACGGCCTGGTAATCAGCCACCATCACACCTATGGATGGACGACCACCGATCTAAGCCCGGATACCGCAGTATGGCTGGCCCAGCAGCCCGGTATGAATGATATTGCCGCCAACCGCCAGGCCACCATCCGGATCAAGAGCAAGGGCGAAGGCGAGGGCGATGATGATGGCGAAACCACGACCACGGTAAAGGGCGGGTGCAGCACCAGCAAGAATCGCAGCATCAAGTACGTCTGCCCACATTGCGGAGCCATCATTCGAGCCACGCGGCAGGTCAACGTAGTATGCGGCGACTGCGACGTACCATTCGAACAGGCATAATTCCGACCCGGCCATAGCGCCGGGTTTATTCGTCCTGTGATGTTTTTGCGATCTGCTCCGGCGACTGGCTGTCCGGGAGCAAGACTGCCATCATGATCTGCGCGCCCATTCGAAAGCCTGTGATGAAGTCCTCCACCATGGACACATTCGCCAGCTGCGCGCTGGCCAGCGCATAATCTCGCAGCAGGGCATGATCCTTCTCCGGAAGTCTTTCGTATATCGCTTCCTCAATTTTCGCCACTTCAGCCAGCGCGCGAGCATATTTGCTCCCGGCCCGGATGGCGCGTTCGTCCACCGACAGGTTGCCATGGTAGAGTTCCTCTAAAATCTTTCGCATA
>OLSB01002354.1_pt1 | contig 15881 bp, 18 predicted proteins | sample 1672071 | NCBI WGS metagenome assembly OLSB01 (sample SAMEA3136642, study PRJEB25190) | human gut metagenome | biome: human gut; feature: human-associated habitat; material: faeces | place: Austria | collected 2013 | reverse complement strand
CCAAAAGTGGTATTATGGTTAGCATATGCTAATTGTGCAATAACCGTTATACTAAATTGTTAAATTTTTAACGATAACTGTACCAAAAGTGGTATTATGGTTAGCATATGCTAATTGTGCAATAACCGTTATACTAACTTGTGCAAATAAAAAGGCCTGAATTAACAGGCCTTTTTAATTTGTTATTCTACACCGTACACTGCATAGTCGGAATTTTCTCTAAAGTTATCAAGTAGAATATAATTTTGCGTTAATACATCTGATGAAATAAACACGCTACCGTTATAGAATTCATCAGGTTCTGTTGAATCTTTCCCATATGTGTACCATCTTGTCCCGGTTGCCATCGCGCCACCTGTAAATATTTCAACCACCATGCTATTAAAATTGGCGTGAGTTTTAGTTTCGCCTGAGCCAACATCCCAAGTTGAAGTAGGATTGGACGCCGTGCAATAAATTTTTTTGTAAAGTCCAATTGTTTTAGGCAATGCAATCGCTGTATATTCATTGTCCGCCGACGCACTACCCGATGCCAATAATGTAAGCGTTCCGCCGCCACCGCTGTCACCCTTATCACCCTTAGCACCTTTCAAATTACGAAATGCGAAGTTAAACACCTTTGCAGTATTGCTTCCTGTTGCTGTAACTGTGACAGAAGGTGTACCCGTATTTGCATCAATTGTCGCAGTAGGTGTGCCGAATCCCGCCGCCGCTCCGGTTGCACCAGGTGCACCCGTATCGCCTTTTTCGCCCTTTAGATTATGGAAAGCAAAATCAATTGTTTTATTATCGTCGCTTCCAGTATATGTTACATCAACGGATGGCGTACCAGTATTATTGTCTACGCTTGCGGTAACATCTGAAATTGTCGTACCGCTTCCGCCGCCACCGCCACCGGAATGCGAATCCACATAAGCTTTATTTGCCGCGTCAAAATCGTTTACAGGGGTTCGCAAATTTGTAATCATGCCTTTGCTGTCATCTTGCCCAAGATTTTTAACAATTACATCACCGTTAGCCACTTGAAGTGTTAATCCGCTACCGGTACTTGATATTTGTGGAGTTTCACCGCTTGTGCCGTTCCCCTGCAATTCAAGCGCCCCATTAGTACCACTTATTGTAATATCGCCATTAACTTCGCCGCCCGTAGTTTTGTTTAACCATTTGTTTTCATTATTTTGCAAAGTTGTGATAGCAGTTTCCTGTTGCGTTAGTTTAGTTTCTGCCTCTGTTACCCTTGTTGTAAGACTACTTAAATTTGTATTAGTTGTTGAAAGCTGTGAATAATTTACAGCGTCAGTATTTGCCGTACCATTAGCAAGCGCGGTAATTTTATTATTACCCATGTTTATAGCGCCTGTCATAGTTCCACCGGCTTTGTTTAACTTTTTATTTATTTCCGTATCTTGCTGTGTGTTTTTTGTTTCGACATCGGTCATTCTTGAAGTCAGACTCGATACATTTGTTTCAAGTGTTTTTATTCTTGATTCAAACGTGCTAACAGTACTTTCCAAATCATCAATTTGCGTTTGCAAATTTTCATCGGCGGTTTTTCTGTCTTCAATCTCCTGATCAATCTTTAGTGTGTTAAGGTAGTTCGTCCAAAGTGCTTTCGCATAATCTTGAGTTAAATCAGCAATTTCATATTGGCAGTCGTTCACATAGAATTCGTCACGAGATATATACCAATAAGCTACAGCACTGGGCACTTCGTTATCAGCAGGAATGTAGTTAAATTCACCCTTGTTCATCATTTCCGAATTATCGCCCTCGCACAATTCAGTAGCAATGGTGCAACCAGCGATAAGCAAGGCGGAAGCAACGGAAGAAGTTGTCATACCTTGTTTATTTGCATTATCTTCTTTTCCGGTAGACAAAATGATAATTTCGCCGGTTTCCTGATTTTGGCCAATAGCGACTCTGCTTGTTTTAACATTATATTGAGGAATTTTATTAATATATTCGGTCGCCGTAACTGCACCGTCTTGAATCAAAATTCCAGCTACACCCATAGAATTGACAATTCCATCGTTTACAAGCTGGTCATATCCAATTGAATTTTGGTATAATTTAATATTTCGGTCATTTGTAAAACCGAGTGTATATAAATTCTCGTTAATAGTTGTAGGAAGTTTACACCCGTCAGCGAAATTCAGTCCGTACCACCCTTCCGAAGTTTGATATTGGGCAATCACCATTTTATCAGCGCTTGTTACCTTGGACGCTTCAAACATATCTTCTTTTAGATTTTTATTTTCGTAATTATCATAGGCAAGTCGCAGTTTAAAATTTATGGGATTATTTTTTGCATCAAATTTATTTACATGCGTCAAGGTATAAACAGCAGAGCTTTCAGCGTCGTATTTTTCTTCCGTCCACACTGCTTCCTTGTTGTAGTATGCGCCATTTTCTTCAGCGGCTTTTTGCATGTTTCGTAATAGTTTATAGCATTCGGCCATAACTTTATTATAAGTTCCAGCCATACAAAGCACTTTTTTATCAAGTGCAAGTATTTGTTCTTCCACGCTATAACCGTAAGGAACAGCTGGAATATTCGGATTTGGTATGCAGCCAACTGGTGGATTGGGAACAAAAGTCGGAAATTCTTTTTCGCTCATATCAAAATACCCCCATAAATAAAGTTTCAAGTTCATCAATTATCATCATATCAATATTGAGTATAATTGCCCGATATTCGCTAATTAATGTGGCAGGGCTTGTTCCTTGTCTGCCACTGCGTTCTACAACGTTTGTCATAGTTTCATCGATATTTGTATTTTGGTTGATTGAATTTTGTTTGCTATTGTCTACGATAATATTTCTATCACTGTCAGTAGATGTGTTAGACGTTTCGGTATCAGTTTGTTCCGTATCTATTGATTTATCGGAAGAATTTGACCCGGTGCTTGACGCTTCTGTAGTGACAGTTCCGGTCTTTGTGTTGCTACGGTTTTCTGTTATAATATTCGTAGTACCAGTTGTTCCAGTATTTGTTGTTACACCGTTGCTTGTTTCGTTTGTGGTAGTTTTTGCATTTTCATTTGTGGTATCTGTAGTGCGCGTTGTCAAGTATCCTGTGTTTGTAGTGGTACGAGTTATACTGCCATCTGGGTTAATGGTTTCGACCGTAGTAGTATTAATACCGGTTTGGGGCACATCTGAAAAATCAGTTTGCTTTGTGCCGCTTGTTACATTAGTGCCGCCACCTGTATTTTGCGTTGCATTTGTAGTGGTTAAATTGTTTGTTTGAGTGGATTCCGTATCGCCCTTATTAATTTGCAGTTCGGTTAGATTGTTGGTGACAGTATCATTTGCTGTGGATTCAGTATTTTCCGAAACCGTTTCGGTTGAAGTGCCGGACAACGTTTTATTAATATCTGTCTTTTTTGTTTCGCCATAAGTGTCAGTTGTGTTGCCAGTCTCTTTCAAATTGTTTTCGGTATTTCCCTGTTCCTTTTGATTTTTTGTTCCCGAAACATTTTCTTTATATTTGAAAGTTTCTAAAGGATCGAAATCAATTAATTCACTTTTATAAAGCTCATTGTAATATGGCATTATTTCGTGCATCTTCGTGCGCAAATACCAATTGAATCTATCTGGCGTTTCTGCGCCTATTTCGCGGAAAAAATAGTGACTAATGATTTTTTTATTAAGCACATCACGATGACTTTCGTCGAAAATCGGATAATCATTAAGTGCAAGCGGGTATCCCCTGTTTACAAGTTGTCCGAGTTCAATTGTGTAATTTGCCATCGTCACTATCCTCACTTTCGGGGAGATTGATAAAGGTTTGCAACGTTGAATAATCTTCGCGGAATTTAACATTAATATTCGTGCCGAACATTTTATTAATTTGCTTTGCGGCTTGCTGTCGAGCGTTCAGCATAACATATCTTTGAGCTTGTACAGCGCCCAAATTTAAATTAACTTCATCCGACACAAGTCGTTCTCTTTTATCTGTAGATAGATTTTCAATACCAAAACAAGTTAATGCTTCATTCCAAATCTGCTTTTTTAACAAATTGAGCGAATCCGCAATATAGGGCGCTCCGGTATTTAGCGATTTTATAGAATCAAGGTCAAAACCTTTACTGCCTATAATAAGTGGTTCGTTGCCATTGTATTTGCGGAATGTGTTTTTAACCGTAAGCCGTTGCTGTTCGTCCGTGATTATTACAATAGGTGTCTTTTGCGCTTTTACGTTAATGTCAATAGTTCGCTCTATTTCGTACAGTCTATTGGCATATAACATAATTGTTAAAATTGACGGCGTATGCAGATAGTTATTATAGATTAATACGCTATCCTTGTTAGTGCGTTTAGCTTGGTAGCCGTTTTGCGCATATGCAGTTCGTTGTGTGGGAATCCTATAGACATCGAGCGGCGCACCAATCATACAAGTAAGTGCAAGATTGCCCATTACGTCATCATTGAAATATAAGCAATAGCCAAATTCGCATAAGCTTAGTTCAAGGAACCGTTCGTCTACACTGTCAGGTAAATTCTCCCACTCGAACATATTTATGGCTAATTCTTCCAAGCGATATAGATAGTCTATATAGGTATCATTATTGAGTTGAGCGCTTGAAATGTCGTTGCGAACGTCTCTATTAAGAGGTTGCAAAAAATGTTTGATTATGTTAGGCATTACCTCTGCCCCACCCCTCTATATTTGTTAATATATTACCACTAACCCAATTTTCAGTAGTTTCCCAGTATTGGTCATGCCAAATTTTAACACCTGCCACAAAAATATTTTGAATGGTGTTTAAAGCTATGTTAGGTATGCGCCCTACAATTTTAGGATTTTTAGATTTAACATAATTCATTCTGGCTCTGCTATATTGGTTTGGAATTTTTATGGCGTTTATCTGATACCCGTAATAGTCAAAAAACGTATCAATTCGTTCCAACGCTTCATCATTTAAACAGTATCTTTCAAAATAAAATTCAAAATGTCTATTAGACATCAAAAAATCATTTGATTTAGAATATTTAGTTGTAGATGGCTCAAATAGTGCATTAAATAAGGATGGGGCTAATGATTGTAGCGATGATACAGTATTAGATTCGCCTTTCATAAACTGATTTAGGCCAGTATTAAACACACTTTGTGTACCTTGCACAATACCCTGATTTGCAGTATATAGCCCAGCATACATAGTTGCCAAACCGGTAATAGAATTATTTACAGCATTAAAAGCCCATTTATAAATAGAGCCTAATTGTTGCATTGCGGTATATGGGCACTCGATTGAAGCATTTCTTAAAAATACTCCTTTAGAATATGAAAGATTTCCGCCCATATTTTCGCTATAACTATCATAGGTAGTATGCAAATGCGGCATTACTAATACACTTGCGTTTAAAGTATTGCTTTCGATTACAGACAAATCACAATCGGTCATTGTTTCCGGCGCAATACTTATTTCATCGCCCGTTGTCGTGCGTAAACTAAAATACGTGAACTGTGAATTATAAAGTTTATTATTACGTACTGTATGCGCACCTAATTGTGGTGGAGTTAGCAGAATATTGGTACTAATATTACTTGCGGAAACTGCTCCACCGCCCTCGCCTAAATCAAATGGCGTCATAATAATTGATATTATACATTCAGTGGCACCAAGTAACTCAAAATATTTAATTGCGGTATTAACTTCATTATAACTATTATATGGCCAAGACGAAGTATACAAGCCGCAATATATGCCATCCACTTCGCCAGCTCTTGTAAAACCTAATTTAGAAAATCCTCCGTTTTCTTCATCTTCCTTTAATACAATAAGATTTGGTGAAACTAACATGGTAACATATGGGATATTATATGTTCTAACATATCTATTAGATTCATTATTCGCCGCTACGCCAAAATATCCGTCAAGTTCAATATTTTCACGCTCTAAATATGTAAATAAGTTGTCGTTTGCAGGATGTTCTCGTTCAATATATGACGGCATAAAATCAAATTCAAATAAATATGTTTGGAAATAATCTAATTCGTACACAATTTCACTACAGTACGGGTTAATATAATTTATTTGAGTAACAAATGCGTAATACCATTTACCAACTTGTGACGTTGTTTCGGAATAAACTGCGCTATTTTGGAACATTAAATAATTAACGTTTTCTAACTCTCCGCGATATTTATCAATACGGCATGTCATAGCTGGCCTTGTAGTTGATGATTGATAATTAACATGCTGATATGATACGTTTGCAAATCGCAATCCATCTTTAGAAAAGTTTCCAAAATAATTAAGCTGTTCGGTTTTGCTTGAAAAGTCTATAGTATCAGTGTAACTATTGTCAAACGGCACACCCTCGCATAGCACAATTGCAGAAGCAGTCAAACTATTAGCCATATTACACCACCGTCACTTTTGAAATTGCGCTAACGTTTTCGTTATGTGTGCTTGTAACCTTAACGTTAAACGTTATAGCGGTTTCGTCAAGCGGCACAAAAAGCACACCGCGCCAATCAAGTTGAGATTTTACCGTTCCGACAACCGGCACAATTTCATACTTAACAGACTGGTCTACAATATTTGCTTCGCCAAATAACGACAAATCGCTGGTGCCACTAACCGTGGCGCTAAATGAAAATATCGTATTTTTATTTAATTTAACACTTGCGGGGGTGATAGATATTCCGGTTACTGTCATGGCCATGTCGTAAACTCCTTTTGATTAAAGAGAGGGAAAAAATCCCTCTCTTATTGTCCAGATACAGTTACAGTCGCAGTGCCTTTTTTGGTTCCGTCATATACGGAAGTGGCAGTCACCGTAATAGTTGTGGTGGTTTCGTCCGGGCTAACCTGCAACGTGCCATCATGGTCAATCAAGCTGACTGTGCTGTTGGTAGTCCATACTACACGCTGGGGTACAAGGTTGCCAGCTACCTTTGCACTAAACTGTGCAGTCGCGCCCTTTTTAACCGTGGCGGTTGCAGGCGTAACCGTGACACCAGTAGCGGCAATTGTATCGGTCGTAAACAAAATAGCGTTTGCGAAAGGCGACGTGGAGAACACTTTCCACACATGATAGAAGTAATTCCAATACAACCCCTCGCTGTTATAAATCTCCGTAAACTTTGCGAGCGTGTCAAACACCATGAAAAAGTCAGCGTCAACCAACGCGGCAACCGCGCCGGTCAGCGTCCCAAAATCGTCCACAAGCACACGTTGCCCCATGAACTCCGCCTTTTCCATATTAAACGCAGACGCAAGAACGTTTACGTCAATTGTCGCGTCAAATGCCGCATCCATCAAAATAATCTGATTGGGCTTTTTGGTAAATGTCACAACACCCTGCGCGTTATATTGCGAACTCATAAACTCAAGCTTGTTAGAAATACCCTTGATGATAGTTACAATGCTCTTTGCATTTTCCGCACTAACAGCAGGAATTGTAACCGGCCACATGTTTCCGGCTTCTGCGGCTTCAACAATAAGCTGCTTCATAACCAGATATTCATCAAATTCTGCCCCGCTGTACATGCTATCAACAATGCGCGCAATCAAATCAGTTACGCCTTGCGCGGATACAAATGCCTGTCTAAGCATTTCATCCGAAATAGTGGCTTTGTAAAAGTTTTTATAATTGAGCTTGTGGAAAGCCGTAGCAACGTCGGGAATTTCGCGTTTAAATACCTGATTTTCGGCAGTATCCGGATTAAATTCGTGAGCGCGCGCAATATTTACAAAAATTTCTTCAATTGTTTCGCCATATTCGAGCATTCCTTTTTTAAAACGTTTCAAGGGATTGGAATACAGTTTTGAAACAATAATAACACGGGCAATGCGATTAACAAGAGCATTCAAAAATTCATTCTGGGTTGAATGATATTCGTTAATTGATACGCCAACGTCAAATATATTGTCCTGCGTAGCAATAGGCACACGGCTTTGATAATCGGCACTTGCGGCATTGCGAATGGCATTTAAAATATTAATGCCATCCGGCACAAGGTCTACTGTTCTCGGCATAGTAGGCATAGTATAATCTCCTTATCTAAATAAATCATTTATTGTAATCGTCGTAGCTTGCATGTCGGATTCAAGCGTCTGACTATTACTATCGTTTTTGACCGGAGCGCCGTTGAAAAACGCTTCGCGGTATTTTTCTTTCATATTTATATATTTTTCTTTCCATGTGATTTCGTCATCGTCATAAACATCTGTTTTTGCATATGACGGCGCGCCAGATACATCAATAAATGCTTGATTTAATTCTTTGAGCGCATTCATCACATATTCATTATCGTTGGTTGCTTGCGATATTTCGCTTATTTTATTTTTAAATTCTTCGGGTGTCATATTATTCTCTCCATAATAACAGTATCATCAATAAAATCAACATTATATCCGACTAATTCGGCAATTGGTCTTATGGGTGCCATCATTCTGCCGCCTTTAATCTCTGGCGGGGTGTCTATTTCGATAAAACAATCGTTACTGCCCAAAACGCAATTATGCGGTGATATAGATATTGTCCGCATTTCATCTATCAAAGTGGCTAGGTCATTTTTTCCATCCCAATAAACTCGCATGCCAAACATTTCCGCACACTTTCTAACGGGGAAAAAAGTACGGTCATTCTTTATGTACGGCGCGTGTTCGAGTTCCAACAATTCACCATCACATTCCGCGAATCTATCTTTAATTTTAAATTTAATGGAGTTATATGCCGGGAGTACTTCGGTAAATTCGTCACATATTGCAAAAGTTTCGCCGCCGATTCTAAGAATTCTGGTGTATGGTAAATAAATAATACCGCCATTTACTTTAGAGCCGTATGAATTAACGCAAACAAAATATTTTTTGTCATTTATCACTGTTACATCAATAATGCAAATTGCGTGATCGGCGTGTTTTTTATTAGGGTAATTTGGTTCGATGCCGTTTTCACGTCTACCGAAAAGCCTATCAATTATAATACCTGTAACAACAGGATGATTCAATAATAAATGGTCTTCTATTTCTTCAATAGAATTTATACAAATAGCGTTCGTGATTCGATAATGTGCTGAATCTGTAGTGAATGAATTTAAAGGTGCTATACCATAATCACAAGCGTACTTAATAGCATATCTAATTCCGATACCATCAGAACCATTTGACACATTATTATAAATGCTATAAGGGTCTAATGGTATCCACTTATTTGTCAATTGATAAATATTTAGCATTCTTGCCATTGTAACAGCAAATGCTGAACATGCTTTACTGTGGCCTTGGTCTAAAGCAAAATCTAATGCAGGTATTTTCATTTATTACCTCTTAAATAGTTAGCCATGCTGTGAATTAAATCCGGCAAATACAACAAATCGTTATAGTGATTAACCCAATATTCCATTGTATTTATAATTCCGACTGATTTTAACACAGCTAAATCGTCAGCAATTGTATTATAATATTCGCCTGTCGCATTTGGTATTCTTGTTTCGACTTCCGGAGAATATGAAATATTCCCCTTTCGGCATTCATAATGCAAATGTGCGCCAAAAGTGTATCCGGTATTTCCCATTATACCTATTTTGTCGTTTGCCGAAACAGCGTCGCCCTTTTGTATAAGCCGCTCTTTCAAATGGCAATAATAATGTAAATTTCCAAAATAATCACGAATGCAAACATAATTGCCCCATTGCCATGTTAAATTATTTTTATCCGTGACAATTCGACTTTCAACGCACACACCATATGTGATAGACACAACGACACCACTTCCGATTCCGACTAAATCATAGCCGTGATGGAATTCTTTAATTCCATTTAAAACGCGTTCGCCATAAGGTGATGTTAATTTTACGGCGCTACAAGCAAATGGTATTTTCATTTCAGCTTTTCCAGCAACTTCTCAATAGCCAAAGTATTATTATTAACCGTGGTTGTTAATTCCTTTAGAACAGAATCGCGCCGTTCGTTTTCAGCAATTCTGTTTTTTCGTTCCCACACGATATATGCACAAAGCCCAATAACGCAGGCAATCGGAAAACCTAATCCACTAATTAATTGCGTAACAGTTCCTACATCCATAATTACAACGTCATTTTGATTATATCATTGCAAATATTTTTCACATTGACACTCTCAAAACGCACTACCCCCAATTTATAATTTTTTATAAAGGACTCAATCAATGATGATTTTTGCCCTTTCAGTAATAAAGTGTTTGGCGAATGGTCAGCCATTGTCAAACTGTACACAAGCAAACACGATGGGTCTATGTCGTGTGAAACAAATTCAAGTCCTTCTTTATAATCAATCCATACGCCATATTTTTCTCCCTTGTAAACCATGGTAAACAAATATGTGGAATTTGGTGTTTTCTTTTGAATAAATGTCGAATCGTCTCGCAAAAAATCATTATGTATTGCATAATCGGCATATGGGGTGCCAGAAATAATTTTAGCAAAACGTGTTTCCTGCATTCTGTTTTCAAATTCAGACGCTTTTATATTTTGCAACAAAATATCATTTTTAGCGATTATATCATTTTTACCATAAGGCAAGCGTAAATCGAAATAAATAAAATATGGATTTGTGATTGTTAAAGCGTTTGAAAGGAAAAATACTTTAACATCACGCATTCTGGCTATTGTGCTGTACAGTTCTAAAAAGTTAGTAACTTCATCGGGTAAATAGTGGTGATAGCCTTTATCCAATATAAATTCGTCAAATATTATTTTATTTACGTGTGGAAACGGAACGGATTTTTCAACTTTTCCGGTAGATAACGGTACTGCTACGCCGCAATCTTCGCCGTTGATACGGAAACGGTTATTCTTTGCGTAAAAGTCAACTTTTGGATAGCTGTCTATAATGTCGTCAAAAAATTTGTCGGTTTTCTTAAGTTCCGTTTTAAATCTGCGTACATACACAAACTGACCGCCGGTTTTCAAAAAATCTTTTATAGCCCAATTTTTACAGCCATATGTTTTACCAACACCACGAGCACCGACAATAAAATTAAATAAGCAATTGTAACTTAACGCTCTATTAATATCCCAATACATATTTTAATAAAAGGCGGTTTCAAAATACAAGATTAAATTATGTAAATTTACTCCCGCCTTTGAATAATGTGGATGATAAAAGATTCGACAAATAGGTGTCAGCCCTTAACCAAAACGGCACTATTTTCCAAGCGTCGACCCCGTTTTAGGATTTATCGTTTAAATCTTCTACACCCACTTATACTATACTCCTTTATTAATATTTTGTCAATACTTTTTTTCAAAAAATTCACAAAAAGTTTACATTTACCGTAAAGTGTGCGGAGAATCTGCCAATACGATTCCTCCAGCAACGTGACTAATTTTAAGTTTACCGGGATATTCCGCGCCCGTTCTAAAATTGTCCCAATTTACGTATTGATAACAAGATTCTGGCATTCCCGCACACGTTATTTTTAACGTATCGTCAATTTCTTCTATATACGTTTTTTGTCTCAAAAATCTGGCACGTGTAAATCTACTTTCCACTTTCCATTTGCCAAGTTCCGTGTCAGATACTTCAAGTTCTTTTGGTATTTCGTAACCAATTAAATGTAAACTGTCGGTGTCAGCATACACAAATCTATCGTACACACTTTGCGCGCTTGTAATTGTTTTATATCTCGCCCATGCGGTTATAAAAACGCCAACCGGTATGTATATAGGTTCTCTTTTTTCTTCTTCACCTAATTTATAATGTATAATCCCATCATCACCAAGATACGGGATTTTACTTCTAACATTCGGGTTTAATGCAAATTTGCCATATAAATTATTTAGCATAAGTTTTGCAATTTGGCGCATAGGAGCGTTACCATTTATAGTAGATTCCACTTTAATTTTATTCCATTTGTCAATATAATCTCTAAACAGTGTATTGCTTGCTTTAAATTTGTAACCAAATAAATAATCTAAATCGTATACGTCATAATGCTTCAAAAACAATTCTAAATCGACACTGGTTAAAGCCATTGTAACATATTCCCCGTTTGACGATGTTATATACTCATTTGGGACAAACGCCAAATTGTTTTTTAATTGGATGGTTGGTATTTTATCTTTTTTAATTTCAAATTGGCATGAAATATATTGCACATACAAAGGATACATTTCGTCGGGAATATATGCGCCCTCATATGCTATACCATCGCCATATGGCATATCATTATAATACATAACAGAGGGATATAAACTATTTACATCTAAAACAATGCCAACTCCGATGTCAATTTCTTTAAATTTTGGATTTAAATAAGTAAATCCGCCTCTATATGCTTTACGTATATCACTATCATAATTTGGTGGCGGAAACATTTTCTTAAAACGATTTTTTTGAATAATTTGTTTATAATCTTCAAGCGCATTTCCGCCTATAGTCATTTTTTTAAGATTTTGTGCAAATAATATTTCCAACGCATTAGCAACAATTACAACGTCATGCTTAATATATTCAATTTCTTCATCTGTTAAATTCCATCCCACAGGCCTGATGGCGGTATAATCAATTGATAATTTTTGCGTGTCTAAATTAAACGCTTTTACAATTTTCTCAACAGAAAATGGAAATAATTTTAACGAATCGTAAATTTTTATTCGGATATTTTCAACTAAAATTTCTATACTGTAAAAAACGCCCTTATCGCTTATTAACGTGCAAAATGTTTTTTCACTTAATTTTTTTCTGTCTAAAACATGCACAAAATCATTTTTAAATAACCAATTTAATATAAATTCTCCATCGAATTTTAAATTATGAAAATACAACACTACATTCTGTTTCAATTCTGTGATACAACTAAACATACTGCTAATATCTGTACCGATTTTTATGTTATTGCAATTACCAACCTCGCACAGTGCCCATGCCCATACACGGCAATCATCTGGTTGCGTAGTCGTTTCAAAATCGGCAGAAAATATCATAGCTATTCTCGTTTCATATATTTGTCTAATTCTTCAATCATGTACTTTGACACAATATCCTTTTCGTGAGGGTCATAAATAAAGTCAATTTGTAAATAGGGTGAATCAAAATACATTTGGTATAGTGTATCTTCGGGAACATTTTTAAACTTTTCATAGAGTTCGCCCTCGCCAAACTCGTTAAGTATAGCTTTTAAATAATTTTCTTTGTAATGCCTTTTTGAGGTATTATGATATGCTTGTTTCTCTAAATTTTCCACAAATCTACCCCATGATTTTGGGCTTATTTCCTCGATTGTGTTTTTTCGCGGTTTAAGATTCATATTTTTAATGGCGTTACTTGTCCCCTTGAATACAGAGGGCTGATACTTAACTATTTCCTTTTTTCTTTGTGCGTTAATTGTTCTAAACTGCCTGTCTATTTCTCGTTTTTGCCATAAAGTTATGTTTACACCGCGCTTTGTTGTGTATGGCATTTCAGCACCACGCTCCAAATATTTTTTATAACCGGCAATTGCTTTACGATAGGTAGCTTTGGGAACAGATTCATAACTTGTTTTTATTTCTGATTTGCTCAATTTGGCTGGTTGAATAAACGCAAGTTCCGGGTGCTTTTTCTTGACTCTGCGAATTTTAGCATTGAAATTTTTAACTAATTTGGAAAGCTCATCCTCGTCTTTTTTTGAAAACTTCATAATGATTTTACCACCTTTAGTGTGATATTAGATATATCGTTATATTCTTCGCCATTTATCACCACTTTAAAAATATTTTTTTCAATTTTTTTATATAGGCACAAATCTGCCAACAAATATGCCACCAACTGCACTTTATATCGTTGTTTAAATGCAACTGCTATCTGCGCGCGATGTACTAAATATTCAGACTTAAACTTTTCAGCGCGATATGGGCGACTAAAATAAAAAATCCCACAGTCGTTTACCACTTTAATCATTTGCTTGTTATTCTCCATATTAAAATAAGTGGGGCGGATTGCTCCGCCCCCCTATACCTCGCATAATTATTTACCTGCTTTAAAATCGTAGTCCAATGTGAGCATTTTGCGGGTGTTTTTTGTCATTTGCTTTACCTTAAGTGGGATTGGCTCGTTCCACGTGGGTTCTCCAAAAATTGAAATTAACTTTTTAAACGCACTGAATATTCCGATAGATACGCACTGATAGCCGATATTGTCTTTATCAATTACAACTATGCGCGGTTGCTGTGTTACTTCGCCACTTTCGGTATTGGTGCAATTGACAACTTCACAATACAGGTCTTTAACGTAAATCGTCATATTAATGCAATCTGCAAGACGTTTTTCGGGATTGTTCATAATCTCGAAAAGCTTTGCCTTTTCTTCGGTGGTATTTGCCTTAAAACTGCAAAATGCCGCAGTTTTAGAGGTCAAATTTGCTATAAGATGCTCACCATCATCTGTGGTAATATTAACCAATTCCATATTTTCAGCCATGATATTACTCCTTTACTTCCGTAGCGTTTTCAATAAACAAATTCAAAGGCATTTCATATTTTTTCGCCTGATATGTTAAACCAATGACAGCAAAATTTTTCAACTTGCCGTAAGTTTTACGCAACAATTTAATTGCGTCTTTTTCGTCAATTTTGCCTGACACAATTAAATCTGGCAATTCTTTTTGTTTAACAGAATTATCAACGGTGATAATCTCGGCACTATTAATAATAGTTGCTTCAATTGTACGAGTAATCTTATCCATTTTAAATTTATTCCTCCGAATTATTTTTAATTATTTTCCAGCTGGTATAATTATTATATCATACAAATTGACCAAAAGCAATATTTTTTCAAAAAATCGTTTTTAGAAAAAAATTCTCGTTTATTGTGCAATTTGCATAATGTTAAAAATTTAACAATCTTGTCAGTTTTTTAATTTATTATAAAAATATAGCCAAACTAATATAAGGCTCACTATTAGTACAATTGCGTTTATTTGCCAATCTTCCATTTACATTACCTCCACATATAACACGCCGGTATCTACGCTCGCCACTCGTTTAACTATTCTATCGGTAAAATCAGTTATATAGGCTAAGTGGCGTTGTTTTGACGCTATGCCAAATTCGTAAATGGCGTTTTTGTATTCCAAAATTAACTTATCGTAAGCCATAACACCGTGTATGTCTCGTAGTTTAATACCAGTCATTACTATTTTCCTCGCTTTCGCCAGCAATTTTCCGTAAGCTTTTAGCTATGTCTTTCAATGCCGATAAAATTTCAACTAATACAAAATCGTTCATTTAGTGTCGCTCCTTTCATTTCCAAAACCATCCAATTTAATCACTCGTATTATGGGGCAGTTGTGTTCGTGTATGCTTAGCACTTTTTCAATAGCCTCTATACTGTTCTTCGCAAAAATGTTGTTATGGCAGACATATTCAAATTTCCCTAAGCCAACGATAACCTTATAAACTGACATATTACCCCTCAATTTCTGCCCGCTTTACGGTCTGATAGCTCAACCGTGATAATATTAGCCCAATTCCGACGACTGTATCCGGACAAAAATGTCGCGCACAAGTTCGCGTTGCTCGTTGGTTAGCTCGTCACTGTCTAACATGTCCACAAGTCCTTTCTGAATAAGTAACCATTCTGTAATAGTAAATTTCATGCTGGCACCCTTTCTGCCCGTTTAACCGTTAGCACAGCTTATTAGAGGTTATCCCCTCTTTCTGTAATTATTATATCATAATGTTATTAAAATTGCAATAGTAAAATCAAAATTTTTGCCTGTAAAAATATACAAAGTTTGAAAGCTAATATTAGATATTTTAACCATTCTGATACTGAAAAAATCGCGCCTATACACTATCTATTTCGACAAATTTTGCACTTCCGACTTTTTGAAAATACTGTGGCGTAAATCGACAAATTTTGCACTTCCGACTTTTTGAAAATACTGTGGCGTAAATCGACAAA
>OLSB01002351.1_pt1 | contig 15896 bp, 13 predicted proteins | sample 1672071 | NCBI WGS metagenome assembly OLSB01 (sample SAMEA3136642, study PRJEB25190) | human gut metagenome | biome: human gut; feature: human-associated habitat; material: faeces | place: Austria | collected 2013 | reverse complement strand
ATGGGAAGATTATTCGGTACAGACGGTGTTCGCGGTGTCGCGAACCATGACCTCACCTGCGAGCTTGCAATGAAGCTTGGCCGCGCGGCCGCTGCCGTGCTCATCAACAAATCAAACCGCCACCCGCGCGTCATCATCGGCAAGGATACCCGCCTTTCGAGCGACATGCTGGAAAACGCCATGGCGGCCGGCCTGTGCAGCGTAGGCGCATCGGTCGTTCTGCTGGGCGTTGTGCCTACCCCGGCCGTGGCGTACCTTGTGGAAAAATACAAGGCAGACGCCGGTGTGATGATCTCTGCATCACACAACTCTTACGAGTATAACGGCATTAAAATTTTCAGCGGCGACGGCTACAAGCTGCCGGACGACCTTGAGGAGCGCATTGAGTCTCTGATCCTCGGCGAAGCGGCTCTGCCGCCGCTGCCCGCAGACAGCGACCTCGGCACGGTGTCGTATGCGCCGAACGCGCTGCGCGATTACATCGATCACGTGAAGTCCACGGTGCACTTCTCGCTGACAGGCCTTGAAATCGCGCTCGACTGCGCGAACGGCTCCTCCGCGATGACGGCGGAAACACTGTTTACGGAGCTCGGCGCCAAAGTGCACATGCTGCATGATGAGCCGAACGGCACGAACATCAACGATAACTGCGGTTCCACCCACATGGAATCGCTCGTGGAATATGTGAAGACGCATAAGGTCGACGCGGGCATCGCGTTTGACGGCGACGCCGACCGCTGCCTTGCCGTGGACGAAAACGGCGAAGTCATCGACGGCGACTTCATCATGGCAATCTGCGGCCTCGATATGAAGAGCCGCGGTAAGCTGAATAAGGACTGCATCGTCGGCACCATCATGACGAACCTCGGCTTTGTAAAGTGCTGCGAAGCAAACGGCATCCACTTTGAAGCGACGAAGGTCGGCGATCGTTACGTGCTGGAAGAAATGCTGCTTGAAAACTACAGCTTTGGCGGCGAGCAGAGCGGCCACGTCATTTTCCGCGATTTCGCAACGACCGGCGACGGCCAGCTGACGGCAGCGCAGCTTTTGAGCATCTTAAAGCAGCGCGAAGCAAAGCTTTCTTCCCTCAAGACCGTCATGGAGCGCTACCCGCAGACGATGGTGAATATCAAGGTCTCGCCGGAGGGCAAGCTGGCGTTCCACACCGACCCGAAGGTGAAGAAGGCTATTCAGCAGGCAACCGCAACGCTGAACGGCGAAGGCCGCGTCATTGTGCGCCCGTCCGGCACAGAGCCGCTGCTGCGCGTCATGGTGGAAGGCAGAGATTTGGCACTGATTGAAAAGCTTGCAAACGATATTTCTGAAGTGATTAAGGAAGAATTGGTCTGATGAGAGCTGCAAACTGGAAAGACTATGAATTGATTGATACCGGCTCCGGCGAGCGGTTGGAGCGGTGGGGAGACATTCTCCTCATCCGCCCCGATCCGCAGATCATCTGGAAGTCGGAGAAAAACGATCCCCGTTGGCGCTCCGCTCACGCGCGCTATAAGCGCTCCTCTACGGGCGGCGGCAAATGGGAGGTTTATAAAAAGCTGCCGGACGTGTGGAAAATCACGCGCGGCGACCTCACGTTCCGCTTAAAGCCCATGGGCTTTAAGCACACGGGCGTTTTCCCGGAGCAGGCCGTGAACTGGGATTACACCGCGGCGCGCATCCGCGCGGCAAAGGAGAAAAATCCCGAGCGCGAAATTAAAATTCTAAACTTATTCGGCTACACCGGCGCGGCGACGCTCGCGTGTATGGAAGCGGGCGCGACGGTCACGCACGTAGATGCCTCCAAGGGCATGGTGCAGTGGGCGCGCGAAAACGCAGCGGCATCGAATTTGGCAGAGCGCCCGGTGCGCTGGCTTGTCGATGACTGCGTGAAATTCGTGCAGCGCGAAATTCGCCGCGGCAACCATTACGACGGCATCATCATGGACCCGCCGTCCTACGGGCGCGGCCCCGGCGGCGAGGTGTGGAAGCTTGAGGAACAGCTTTACGGTCTTGTTGAAATGTGCGTGCCGGTTTTGACGGACGATCCGCTGTTCTTTATTTTGAATTCGTACACAACGGGACTTTCTCCGTCCGTTATGGCGTATCTGCTCGGCGTTTTGCTGCGCCCGAAGTTCGGCGGCTATGTTTCCGCAGATGAAATCGGCTTGCCGGTGACGGAAACGGGGCTTGTTCTGCCCTGCGGCAGCACGGCAATCTGGTCGGGCGAGCCGGTATAACGGGACTTTTTTGAAACGGAAGGGATAAAATGGCGTTTATTGAGTGCAGAGACCTGCATTTTTCATACAGCGAAGAGAGCGGCGAGGTCCTGCACGGCGTCGACCTCGACATTGAAAAGGGTTCGTTTGTGGCGCTGCTCGGCCACAACGGCTGCGGTAAATCCACCATGGCGAAGCTGTTTAACGGTATGCTGGTGCCGACCTCCGGCACCGTGACGGTGGACGGCATCGATACCGCCGTGGAGGAAACGCAGCTTGACGTGCGCCGCCGCGTGGGCCTTGTGCAGCAGAACCCGGATAACCAGCTTGTCGCGGGTATTGTTGAGGAAGACGTGGCATTCGGCCCGGAAAACCTCGGTATTGAGCCCGCAGAAATCCGCCGCCGTGTCGATGCGGCACTGAAAGCGGTCAACATGTACGAGTACCGCGACCATGCACCGCATAAGCTCTCCGGCGGTCAGAAGCAACGCGTCGCGATTGCGGGCGTTATCGCGATGGAGACCATGTGCATTGTGCTTGATGAGCCGACCGCCATGCTGGACCCGCGCGGCCGACAGGAGGTTATGGATACGATTCGGTATCTGAACCGCGAAAAGGGTATCACCGTCATTCTCATCACGCACTACATGGACGAGGCCGTGCAGGCCGACCGCGTGGTGGTGATGGACGGCGGCAACATTCTGACGGACGGCGACCCGCGCACGGTGTTTGCGCAGGTGGAGCTTTTGAAGCGCCACAAGCTCGACGTGCCGCAGGCAACGGAGCTTATTTACCGCTTAAACGCCGCCGGGTGCAGCATTTCCGGCACGCCGCTCGATGAAGACGAGTGCGTAAAAGCGATTGCGGAGTATTTAAAATTGGGATAAGAATATAAAAGGGATTTTGTTTTTTGTGCGGGGCAAGAACCGAAAGGACCTGCACCCGGCAGAGGAAACGAGGAAAATCGATGGCAATTTTGGAAACCAAAAATCTCACATATACCTACGGCGTCGGCACACCGTTTGAAAAAACGGCGGTGGAAAACGTGAACCTTTCCGTAGAAAAGGGCGCGTTCGTCGGCGTGATCGGGCATACGGGCAGCGGTAAATCCACGCTGATCCAGATGCTCAACGGCCTCATCCGCCCCACAAGCGGGCAGGTGCTTTTAAACGGCGAGGACATTTGGGCAAAGCCGAAGGAAATTCGCCGCGTGCGTTTTCAGGTGGGCATGGTGTTCCAGTACCCGGAATACCAGCTGTTTGAAGAGACCGTTATCAAAGACATCATGTTCGGCCCGAAAAACATGGGGCTTTCCGATGAAGAAGCACTGAAGCGCGCCAAAGAAGCGGCACACTTTACAGACTTAAAGCCTGAGCTTTTGGAGAAATCTCCGTTTGAGCTTTCGGGCGGCGAAAAGCGTCGTGCAGCCATTGCGGGCGTCATCGCCATGGACCCGGAGGTGCTCATTTTGGATGAGCCCGCCGCCGGTCTTGACCCGAAGGGCAGAGATGTTATCTTAGCGCAGATCTCCGAATATCACCGCCAGCGCGGCAACACCATTTTGCTTGTCTCCCACAGTATGGAGGACATCGGCCGCGTGGCAGACCGCGTGCTTGTGATGAACAACGCCCATGCCGAAATGTACGACGAGACCCGCGCCGTGTTCTCGCGCGGCGAGCTTTTGGAGCCGATGGGTCTGCGCCTGCCGCAGATCACGTCCATCATGCGCCGTCTGCGCAAAATGGACCTGCCGGTCAGCGAGACGGTTTTAAATGTAGACGAAGCCGTCATGGAGCTTTTGCCGCTCCTCAAAAAAAGGAAAGAGGAGGACAAAAACCATGCTATCTGATGTCACCATGGGGCAGTTTTTCCCCGGCAAGTCCGTCATGCACCGGCTCGATCCGCGCATTAAAATGTGCCTGACCGTGTATTTCATCGTGCTCATTTTCTGCTCGAAGAATTTTGTCACGCTCGGCGCGACGATTCTTATGAGCCTGCTTGGCGTGGTGCTTTCCAAAGTACCGCTGAAGCTCTATTTAAAAAGCATGAAGCCTATTTTGTTCATCGTGGTGTTCACCGGCGTATTGAATTTGTTTTACGGCACCGGCGACCCGATCTTCACGCTCGGGTTCATTCACATTACGCGAAACGGCATCGTGAACAGCATCATGATCGCCGTGCGCATCGTGGTGCTCATCCTCATCAGCTCTATTCTGATGTTTACAACGTCCCCGACGCAGTTGACGGACGCCATTGAGCGCCTGTTAAAGCCGCTGGCACTGCTGCATGTCCCGGTGCATGAATTCGCAATGATGATGACGATCGCGCTGCGCTTTGTGCCGACGCTCCTCGAAGAGACCGAGAAGATCATGGCGGCGCAGAAGGCCCGCGGTGCAGATATGGAAAGCGGCGGTCTGATGCAGCGCATCAAGGCGCTGATTCCGGTGCTTATCCCGCTGTTTGTTTCCGCGTTCCGCCGTGCGTTTGATCTTGCAACAGCCATGGAAAGCCGCTGCTACCACGGCGGCGAGGGGCGCACGAAAATGAAGGTGCTGCACCTTTCAAAAGTAGATTACATCACGCTTATCGTGTGCGTTTTGTACCTTGCGGCGTTCATCACAGCGAACATTTTGCTGCCCGCCGCCATTGTGCGATAAAATTGAGGAGAAGCTATGGAACGAAACCTGCTGCTGAAAATTCAATATGACGGCAGTGCGTACCACGGCTGGCAGGTGCAGGAAAACGCCCGCAGTGTGCAAGGGGTGTTTCAGGAGGCGTTAAAGCAGGTTTTGCATACGCAGCCGGACATCAAAGCGTGCAGCCGTACGGATACCGGCGTGCACGCGCGGGAATTCTGCCTGAGCATGAAGCTTTCGCACAATATCCCGCCGGAGCGCCTTTTGGGCGCACTCAATCATTTTCTGCCGCCGGACATTGCTGTGCTTTCCTGCGAAGAAGTGCCGCTCGATTTTCACGCACGGTACTCCTGCTGTGGAAAACGGTATGTGTATGAAATCTGGAACAACCCCATTCGCAGCCCGTTTCTGCACGGGCGCGCGCTGCACTACTATCACCATATTGATGAAAACAAGCTGAACGAAGCCGCGCAGCATTTTATGGGTGCGCACGATTTCACCTCATTCTGTACGCTCGATAACCGCGACATGGGAGACTTTACCCGCACGGTTACGGAAAGCTCCGTCACGCGCGAGGGCGACATGGTGCGCTTTACCGTGGCGGCGGACGGGTTCCTTTACAACATGGTGCGCATCATGACGGGCACTTTGCTCGCCGTGCAGCAGGGGCGCTTTGTCCCCGAGGACATCCCGAAGATCATCGAGGGGAAAAACCGCAAGCTTGCGGGGCCGACCGCCCCGGCGTGTGGTCTGTATTTAGAAAAGGTCTTTTACGAACCGCAGGTTTAAGAAAACAGTACGTTGTTTTGAAAAAACAACGTATCTGTGGGCTTGTGTTCAGAAAAAGTGTTTTATGAATCGCAAATGTAAAATCTGCGGTTCGGTTGGATAAATGGTCTGTATTCCGATTTTATAACGCGGAATAAGGGAGAAACGTATGACAAGAAAAAAGCATGAAGCGGAAAAAAAGCACGCGCTGCGCAAAAAAGAAGCACCGCCTGTGCAGGATATGCCGGATGAAACGGAACACCCCGCGCTTTCGGAAAAGAAAAAGCTGCGCGTATCGAAGCTTTTGTACCGCATCATTGCGGTTCTGCTCATCGCGGTAGTGCTGCTTATCATTTTGGAAAATAAAGATAATTTAACGCCGGAAAACATCGGCAACTGGATCCGCACAAAGGCAGTCGGCTTCGGCTTTGGCGACGGCTATCCGGCGGAGCTGACCGGCAGCACCGCGCTTGCGGGTAATTTCGGCGCAGCTGACGGCAATTTGTACGTTGTGAGCGACACGGCACTGACGGTTCTGAACGGCTCCGCAAAGGAGATGTTCTCTGCGCGCCACAGCTACAACGACCCCGCGGTCTCCGAAGCGAGCGGACGCTACCTTTTGTATAATGCCGGCGGCACGGGTTACCGTGTGGAGACGTCCTCCGGCACGGAAATTTCCGGCACGAGCGACAGCAGTATCACGACCGGCGTCATTTGCGATTCCGGCAAATTTGCGCTGGCGGTGCAGCCCTCGGACTACGCCTCCGAGCTGCGCGTATATAACAAAAACGGCAGCTTGCAGTATAAATACAGCTTTGCGGATTCCTACATTACGGCGGTGGCACTGAATACGGACGGCACAAGAGCCGCGGTGGCAAGCACCATCACGCACGCAGGTACGCTCATTTCGCGCATTACGGTGCTGGATATGTCCGAAACGGAACCGATAGCGGAGTACGAAAGCGACGGCAATCTGATTTTTGCCGTGCAGTGGAACCGCAGCGGCCGCGTGACGGCCATCGGCGACACGGAAACGCTCGTCAGCGATACGAGCTATAACTTTACGCCGTATGCGTATGACGGCCGCACCGTGACGGCTTACACGCTCATCCCTTCGGGCGCGGTGGTCTCCGTTTCCAACTATGCTTACGGCGGCGACAGCACGCTGCTCATTTTCCGTGACAGCGCAGAGCCCGTGGAAAGCGACCTTTCCGGCCGCGCCGTGTGGCTTTCCGCAGCGGGCAATAAGGTGTCGGCGCTGCTTTCAAGCTCCGTTGTATCCACGGACCTCACGACCGGGCGGCAGGAAGCCGCCTGCAATGTGCCGGCCGATACAAAAAGCATCGCCATGGCGGACGAAAGCACCGTGTATCTGCTCGGCGTGCGCGAGATTCGGAAAGAAAATCTTAAGGTGATCGAGGCCGATAATACATTGTCGCAAACAGAGTAATGTGGTATAATCACTGTATCGCACAAGGCGCGCGGCAGGCGTGCCGGAAAAAGGAGAGTGTTTTTATTGGGATGGATATTTGACATCGCCGTTGTGGTGCTCGTCATCATCGCGGCCGTCATCGGTGCAAAAAAGGGATTCTTCAGAGCATGCTTTGATTTCTGCGGCGCGCTCATCGCGATGATTGCGGCGGGGCTTTTGAGCAGTCCTGTTGCAGAGTGGATCTTTACAACGTTCTTTCGCCCCTCGCTTGTGGAGAAGATCTCTGCGGCGGTCATGGGGCTTGGCGCGGGCGAAGCCGTGAACACCGTTTTCGATGCCTTCCCGGAGCTTATCCAGCGCGCGCTCGAGGCTGCCGGCATCACACAGGGGAGTATCATGGCGCAGGTGCAGGATAAGACGGACAGCATCGCAGAGGCCATTACGGATGCACTCAGCCCCATGCTCATCAACGTCATCGGCGTGTTCGTCATGCTGGTGCTATTCGTATTGTTCATCGTGGTACTGAGAGGCGTTGCAACGCTTTTAACGGGTATTTTCTCGCTGCCGGTTTTAAGCGGCATCAACGGTGCACTCGGCGCAGTATTCGATGTGCTGATGCTCGTGCTCATTTTATGGGTCGTCCTCGCGTGTACGCAGGTATTTGTGCCCATGCTGAGCGCAGCGCAGCAGGTAAAGGTGCAGGCGTTTGAGAATACCTCCATGCTTTTGAAGCTGCTTGGCAGCTTTAACCCCGCTTACCACTTAATGCAGTGAGCAGCGGCTAAAAGGAGATTCGGAAATTCGTAAGGGAAAGGAACTACAATATGTCTGATGCCAAAAGCCAAAAGACAAAGAAACCCATCAATCAGAATTTAACGGTGCCGAACGCCATGTCTGTGTTCCGCATTTTGGTCATTCCGTTTTTTGCGTATTTTTTTCTGAAAGGCAACCTCACAGCGGCCATCGTCGCACTGGGGCTTTCCGGCCTTTCCGATGCGCTGGACGGCATGATCGCGCGGCGCTTCAACCAGATCACGGAATTAGGCAAAATGCTGGATCCGTTAGCCGATAAGCTGACGCAGGGCACGGTGGCCATCTGTATCGCCGTGCAATACCCGTCCATTTGGCCGCTTTTGGCGCTGCTCGTCTTAAAGGAGCTCGTCATGTTGTGCGGCGCATGCTATCTGCTGAAAAACGGCAAAAAGCCGTGCGCGGCAAAGTGGTACGGCAAGGTCTCCACAACACTGTTTTATATCGCCATCGGACTCATCGTCGTCATGGACGGCTTTATGAAGGTTTCCGAGAGCACGTTCAATATCGCGTCCACCACGGCGCTCGTCATCACGGCGGGCTTCATGGTGTACACGTTCATTCGATATTTCGGCGTGTTCCGCGAAATTTTGAGATCGACCGACGGCAAATACGATTTGAACCTGCCCGAAGAAATGCGGGCAAAGAAAGAGCGCACACCGAAAAACTAACGGTCTGCGCCGGAAAGGAAAATGTCTATGATGATGTGTACACGCTGCAAGAAGCGGCCTGCGGTTGTGTTCGTTTCCCCTTCAACGGATATGAACGCCACGCAGGGCTATTGTCTTGTCTGCGCAAAAGAGCTCGGCATTAAGCCGGTGAATGATATTATGGAGAAAATGGGCATCACGGAGGAGCAGCTGGAGGCGATGACCGAAAGCATGAACGATTTGATGTCGATGTCCGACGACGGCAGCTTTGAGCCGGGCGGCGCGGTGCCGTTCCCGTCCGAATTGCTGGGTCAATTCGGTATGAACGCAAACGGTGACGGCACAGAGCCGGAAACCCGCGAAAGCCAGCCGAATGACAAGAAAAAGAAGGAGAACTTCCACAAATCGAAGCGTAAGCACATTGCGGCGTACTGCACCGACCTCACCATGAAGGCGAGAAACGGCGAGCTGGATGCCATCATCGGCCGCGAGCGCGAGATTGAGCGTGTGGTACAGATTTTGTCCCGCCGCACGAAGAATAATCCGTGTCTCATCGGTGAGCCGGGCGTCGGTAAAACGGCCGTTGCAGAGGGGCTTGCCCTGCGCATTGCGGCAGGCGAAGTGCCTGCGAAGCTGCGCAAAAAAGAAGTGCAGCTTCTGGATCTCACGGCGCTCGTCGCCGGTACGCAGTTCCGCGGCCAGTTTGAAAGCCGCATCAAGGGACTTGTGGACGAAGTGAAGCAGGACGGCAACATCATCCTCTTCATCGATGAGGTGCATAACCTCGTCGGCACAGGCGATGCAGAAGGCAGCATGAACGCGGCGAACATTCTAAAGCCTGCGCTGTCCCGCGGCGAAATTCAGGTCATCGGCGCAACGACGTTCTCCGAGTACCGCAAGTACATCGAAAAAGACGCCGCACTGGAGCGCCGCTTCCAGCCTGTCACCGTGACAGAGCCGTCCATCGACGACGCAACGGATATCATCCGCGGCATCAAAAATTACTACGAAAAATACCATAACGTGCGCGTTTCCGACCAAATTGCGAAGCGCATCGTCGTGCTTTCCGAGCGATATATCAGCGACCGTTACCTGCCGGATAAGGCCATCGATTTGTTGGACGAAGCATGCGCCTGCGCCGCGCTGCGCAACAAAAAGCTTGCGGATTATGAAGAAGCAAATTTGAAGCTCGAAAAGCAGCGCAAGGCGGAAGCCGAGATCGAGGGCGCAGAGAATGTAGATTACGAAGCGCTTGCCGAAGCGAAATATAAAGTCGCGGCGCTCGAAAAAGAGCTTGCCGCGTTTGACCCGAACGAAGTCACCGCGCCGGTAACGGAAGCGGATCTCGCGTATGTCATCGAGCTTTGGACGGGCATTCCCGCTGCAAAGATTGAGCAGAGCGAGCTCGGCAAGCTTGCCCACCTGGAAGAAAAGCTGAGCGAGCACATCGTGGGACAGGAGGAGGCTGTCAAGGCTGTTTCCGCCGCCATCCGCCGCAGCCGCGTGCAGATCAACCCGCGCCGCCGCCCGGCCTCGTTCATCTTCGTCGGCCCCACCGGCACCGGCAAGACCGAGCTTGTGCGCGTGCTTTCGAAAGAGCTGTTCGATTCCCCGGAGACGCTCATCCGCCTCGATATGTCGGAGTTCATGGAAAAGCACTCGGTCTCGAAGATCATCGGTTCGCCCCCCGGTTATGTCGGCTACGATGAAGCCGGTCAGCTCACCGAAAAGGTGCGCCGCCGCCCGTATTCCGTTCTGCTCTTCGATGAGATCGAAAAAGCACACCCGGATGTTATGAACATCCTGCTGCAAATTCTCGACGAAGGCCGCATTACGGATGCGCACGGTCGCACGGTCAACTTTGAGAACACTGTCATCGTCATGACCTCCAACGCGGGCAGCAACAGCCGTGAAGCGCTCGTCGGCTTCAACCGCACCAGCGCGGACATCAGCCGCGAAAAGGCCATGCGCGCGCTGTCTGATTTCCTGCGTCCCGAGTTCCTGAGCCGTATCGATGAGATCGTCGTCTTCCGCCCGCTGAATGAGGAGGACTACAAGAAGATCGCGGTGCTCATGCTGAACGAGTACGTCGGCACGCTTAATGAGCGTGGCATCACGCTGCGCTGGACGGACGAAGCCGTCGCGAACATCGCGCACCGTGCCGTAGGCGGTAAGAGCGGCGCCCGCGATATCCGCAACACCATCCGCCGCACCGTGGAAGACAAAATCGCGTCCCTCATCGTCGAGAAAGGCGAAGGCAACGTCACCGGTATTCTCGTCACCGAAAAGGACGGCGAGATCGACGTGGAGTCAATTTAACCTTATAAACCGCAAATTCCCGCACAGCGCTGTTAAAAGCCTGTGCGGGGATTTTTGTATGCGGAGGAAGTAAGTCCGGTGTATTCAGTTTGTCAGGATGATGGCCTGCTCGAAAAGGGCGGTGTAGGCGACCTCCACGCTGTCTTTGCCGTAGTAGATGTCCTGCCCGGCGAGAGGGTCACTGAAGTAGTAGCCGTTTTCGTCATAGCCCGTAAGGACGAGCGCATGCATGGGGTAGACCCACGTAATCTCCCGGCCGGTCTCCGGCACCGTCCAAATGTCGCTTTCAATCGGTGGCTCCATGCAGATAGTCGCCCAGATCATCACCGGGGTGTTGTTGTCAATATAGCTTTTTAGGCGATAAAGCGGCACGCCGCTCAGACGCTCGGCGTGGTAGCCGGTGTTTGTGAGAAACTCGTTCATGGCGCGCTCAATGACGGTGGAGTAGCATCCCCAGCCGGTTTCCGAAAACGGGTCGCCGGGGAACGCCTCCCATGGGTCGCAGCCGATAAGCTCTCCGTTTTCGTCCGTGTGCGGCGCGTCGCCCGTCGGCAGGTAATAGGAAGCAAATTCCTCCGCCGTGACGGTGCAGCCGTAGTAGTTTAACAGCATGGCGGCGCTGGCGCTTTCGCAGCCCGTGGGAAGCGTAGGCAGCTGCGAAATGTACGGCACGTCTTTAATGCGGCGGGTGGCTGCCTGCGCGGGGAAAATATCGGCGTAGGCAAGCGCGGGCGTAAAGCGCAGCAGCGCCGCGGCGAGCACGCCGAACACGAGTATCACCGGCAAAAGGCACAAAATGCGTCTGCGCCGCCGTGCGCGGTGCTTTAGGCGGCGCGGCACAGTGCTGCGCCGGAAGCTTTCGGGTGCCAAATTTACATTTTTGCGCGTTTGCATAAAGATCCCCCTTTTTAAAACTCCTTTATAACCGGGTGAAAATTTCTCTTAGCAGAGTGAGCACAAGCAGGTGAGCGGGGTAAAACAGGTAGTAGCCCCACTGCAAAACTTTGCTTCGGCGACCAAGCGTGTGGTTGTAGCATAAAAGAAGCGGTACACACAGCAGTACGAACGGCCTCAGCCACACGGGCAGCGTAGAGCCGTAGACGAAATACTGCAAAACATACAAAAGCGTGACGAGTCCGAAAAACGCCCATTGCTTTTTGGGGCTTTCCCGAAAGACGGCAAAGCCGAAGATCCACAGCACGGCGATGTAATTCCAGTTTGCGGGGTAGGCGAGCAGGCAGCACAGCCCGAGCAAAAGCAGCCGCACCCAAACGGGCGCGCGCAGCCGTTTCCACAGCGTGACGGCGAGGAGCCCCAAAAAGAGCCCCCACAAAACGCCCGTCACGTACCAGAACTCCCAAACCGTGAATTTAAAGCACAGCGCATACGGCACATGGGAGATGACCGCCGCAATAAACAGCCGCAGCAGGTACTTTTTCAGATTCGACGTGTACGCGTAGCCCTCCGCGATGAAAAAGCACATGATGGGCGCGGCAATCTGCCCCACGGCGTGGAAAAATAGCGCGGCGGGCGCGGTATCCGCCAAAAAGACAGTGGCGGCATGGGCCAGCACCATGGCGAGGACCGCAATGAGCTTTAGAGGGTTTGCGTTCAGCGCGGGGCGCGAAAATGTGCACGCGGTTCTGTTTATATCGGTCATGCATTCGCCCCTCTCCTCTTTCTGCTTTAACTATACCGAAAAATACGCAAAAAAGTCCCCCGCAAACTGCAAAAAAGTTGCAAAATTTCGGGGGACGGGTGTTTGGCTTTTAGATTTTTAAGAGTAGAGGGGGTCAGCCGTCGTAAACGTAAGCTCCTTGGTAAGTGCTTTCACCGAATAAAAAGGGCGCTGCATGGTAAACGTCGGGGTTTGAAGGATCCAAACCGTAACCGGTGATGCTCTCGGAAATGGCATCGTAAAAAACCGTCATGGTGTAGCCGATCTCATTACGCAGAACGATCAGAGATTCATCGCGGTAATCGATGGAGGAGGCGGAATCAATACTGTATACAAAGTTGTACAGCATGTCATACATGTTGTCTCGTAAGCCCACAAGCAGTTCAACTCGCCAATCTTCTTCCGGGGTCGTATCAGACGGAAAAGAAAATAGATGTGAAGAAAAATCGTAGAAAGAGGCGATGAGAGAGGTGTATTTATCCGACGTATAATAGTCTTCAACCTGGCTTGTGAATTCGTCTGCATCTGCTTCTGCGTGCGTAGCGACGAAGAGTGCAGTAACGACAAGATTGAAAAACTCGCTGTCCTCCGGGAAAGCAGCCGTTGCGGCATCTATTTCCGTAGCATGTACATACAGCGGAATGCCGGATATGGGAGTGAAGACGAAATCCACAAGGAAATCTCTACCCTCTTTGGTCTTTACGGTCACATTCTGCGCATAAATGTATTTTGGCAGCGTGGAGAAATTATCGTTTGGGTCATACGTGTGCATATAGCCGGAAAACTGCATGTTGTCATTGATGGTGCATCCCTTTAAAAAAGGTTCAATAATGCTGCGCACGTAAAGATCGGACATATCAATATAAACATAAGGGTCTTGCAGTTGGTTGTTATAGGTATAGAAACGACTGTCGCCGGTGCTTTCGGCATATGTTTGCAGGTCGTCTGTAATGCGCATTTTTATGGAGTACGGAACAGACTGGTTATCGGAAGCGTACATCTGTGATTTAGAATCATCAATATCATTCCACGGCGGCAGGACAAGACTGGAGGGGTCTTCCAAATACAGCGGGCTTTCCGCGCCGGTAATCTGCGCGGCGCTTTCCTTATTTTTAAAGTTCGGCATCACGCGGCTAAATAGCGTGGGGGAGAAATAGCCGAGCGTCAAAATGGAGGCGCAAAGGAACAAAGGCAGAAAAACAGAGAAAAAAATGTTGCGTTTCATATCGTTCTGCCTCCTTTGTAGCGGGTTTCGCGCTGCTTTTTGCGCTTCTGGCGTTCTTTTTCATGCGCTTTCTCGCGTATTTTTTCGCGCGGCGGGCGCTTCTGCAAAAGCGCTTCCAGCTCGTCGCCCTGATTTTTCGGAATGGGCGCTACATTCATGTGAATGATAATCGTGGTGCCCTTCTGATAGGTGGAGCGAATTTCAAGCCGCGCTCCGTGGCGGCGGCAGATGTCGTCGCACAGCGCAAGGCCGAGGCCCGCTGCGCGCTTTGTCTTCCATGTAAAACGCTTCCGTTGCGCGGCGCACGGTATCGGGCTTCATGCCCATGCCGCGGTCGATGACGGAGACCACCGTGTGGCCGTCCAGCTCGGACTGAATGAGCCAGATTTCGGAATTGTCCGGGGAAGCCTTCGCGGCGTTATCGATGAGGTTATAAAGCAGCGATAAAAACAGCTCGCGGTCAATGTGCAGCACGGCGTTTTTGTGCAGCGTTGTCAGCTTGATGCCGCGCCGCCCAAGCACCGGCGCCATGGTGGCGTGCACATCAGAGAAAAGCTGTGCCACGGGAATATCCGCAAAATCGAGCGGGGTGTTATCGGTTGAAGCCAGCGTCAAAAGCTTTGCGGAAAGCCCGCGCAAGCGCTTGGCTTCCTCCACAATGGCAGAGGCAAAGTCGCGCCGCTGCTCGTCCGTGACAACGCTTTTGATGCGCAGAATATCCGCAAAACCCAAAATGCTCGTCAGCGGCGTTTTCATCTCGTGCGCCATGGCGTCCGCAAAGCGCTTGCGGCTTTCTGCAATACCGCGCAGCTTTTCCTCGCGCTCGTTGATGGAAGCGGTCATCTCGTTGATGCTGTGTGCAAGCGTTTTCAGCTCCGAGCTGCCCTTTTCGGGCATACGCACGGTGTAGTCGCCCGCGGCCGCCGCGCCGATGGTCTTTACGGCGCGCTTTAACGGGCGCAGAAACCCCAATACGGAAATGAGCAGCAGTACGGAAATACCGCCGCCGCAGCAAAGTCCCCACATGCGCGCGTTGTTCAGGTTGGCGTCGTGCTCGTCATACACATTTGTAACGTCATACACCGTGCGCAGCTCATACGACATGGCTTCCAGCTTGATGATGGAGACCACCATGAGGTACGTCTTTTCGCCGGCGTCGAAGATCACCGTTTTGCCGTCCGTAATGGCATCGTTCGGCTTGACGGAAGCTAAATCATACGAAGCGCCGTCCAAGACCTCGGTGCCGACCGCCGTGATGGTCTTGCCGCCCTTTTTCACTTCTATCACGTCTGCGGTAGAAATGTCCGTTGTAATGGTATCTTTCAGCATGTCTGTCAGCTGATCGGTGCTCAAAAACAGCGTGTTCGCCTTTAAACGCTCATACGCCGCGTGGTTGGAAAGCGAAGCCGCCAATGCCGAATGTGCGGAAGCGGCGGAGTTGACCTCGCGGGCTATGGCACTGCGAAAATGACTATCCAGTATGTAAAACTGCGTGAGCTGCACGGCGAGCGTGACGAACACGAGCGCAATGAGCGATATTTTTTGCCATAGCTTCATAAAAGACTCCCTTTACGCTTATCGGCGCTCTAAGCGGTAGCCGAGCTTCGGAATGGTGATGAGCTTGCCCTGCAATCCCATTTTGCGGCGCACCTGCTGCACGTGAATGTCCACACTGCGCGATTCACCGGTGAAATCAAAGCCCCAAATGTTTGAGAGCAGCTGCTCGCGCGTGATGGCAACGTCCGGGTTGCGCATGAAAAAGACGAGTACGTCAAACTCCTTCGGTGTCAGCGCCACGGGCACGCCGTTTTTCAGCGCCGTGTGCTTTTCAATGTCCACCTGAATATCGCCGTAGCGCAGGTGCATTTCGCTTTTGCCCGCGCGGCGCAGCACTACTTCAATGCGCGCCAAAAGCTCCACGGGCTCAAACGGCTTTACAATGTAATCCTCTGCGCCGCCGCGCAGACCCTTTACCTTGTCTGCCACCGCACCGAGCGCCGTCAGGAAAATCACCGGCGTTTCGCAGCTTTCCCCGCGGATGTGCTCCAAAACGGCAAAGCCGTCCATGCCGGGCAGCATCACGTCGAGCAAAATGAGGTCATACGTGCCGTTTATGATGGTCTGTACGGCCTCTTCGCCGTCTACGCAGCGGTCGTATTCGTAGT
>OLSB01002350.1_pt1 | contig 15897 bp, 9 predicted proteins | sample 1672071 | NCBI WGS metagenome assembly OLSB01 (sample SAMEA3136642, study PRJEB25190) | human gut metagenome | biome: human gut; feature: human-associated habitat; material: faeces | place: Austria | collected 2013 | reverse complement strand
CCCTGACCTCTTGACTGCCAGTCAAGCGCTCTCCCAGCTGAGCTACGCCCCCGTGCGAAAAAGTACTATACGGGAACTCCTCCAAGGGTGCAAGAACAATTTTGAAGAAACTTTTTTGATCACACTCTCTGTGTCAAAAAGAAAAAGGCCAGAGGCTTATCACCTCTGACCTGTGCTTTTGATGGTGGGCGATACAAGATTCGAACTTGTGACCCCATCCGTGTGAAGGATATGCTCTACCCCTGAGCCAATCGCCCGTCGCCTTTCGGCAAAAGAGATACTAACATAGCAACGCGAGGATTACCAAGAACTTTTTGGCTTCGATTGTAAAATCGTATGCCAAACCGCTCCGGCGCAATCCGTGTTTACGGCATACTTGCAGCACAACGACCTGTTCCTACACTCGTCGTCAAAACCAGCAGCTAAACCAATTTTCATACGGCAAGACCTTCTCGTAATAGGTGTCGAAGATCTTGGGATGCTCGTACTCGTAAATCCCGCTGGACCACGCCGCCATTTATTGAAATGATTAAACCTTTTTATAGACTTGCGCCGAAACGCCCGCCACGAACACAGTCAACCAATTGAGCCTATCTATAAGAAAAAAGCCTCCGGTTTTCGAAGGCTTTACATTCACGATGGTGGAGACGAGGGGGATCGAACCCCTGACCTCTTGACTGCCAGTCAAGCGCTCTCCCAGCTGAGCTACGCCCCCGTGACGAGGTAGTACTATAGGGGAAGATTTCCTTTGATGCAAGGACTTTTTTGGGTTGTTGCCCTGCCTTACGGGTTTTCCTGGGACGGGGCTGAATTGACTGATTTTGACTTCGGCAAAATCAGTCAATTAACCCACCGTCCCGATAAAACCCTCACGGTATAAAAAACCGATTGCGATGCCTTGGTGGACTTGAATCTTGGCCGTTTTCCTTACGACATTAGAGATGCCCGTGTCAGCTAACAGGCCTAGAGGGCCGTGGTCCAGTTCCCACTCTAGGCCATGTTCGCTTACTACTGTCCCAGGGGCTATGGCGATGATGGAGAAGGTTTTGCCCTCGGCACCCTCGATGGTCCAGGTCTCGTCCTGGTGCAGGATTCTGGCCGTCATTTCGTCTTCTTCGATCCAGACGGAGGCGTCCGCATAACCTGCCAGTATCCCCAACACAGACAGGGCCATGTCCGGGCGACCGCCGGTGGCGCAGGTCGCAACCACTTCGGCACCCGGCCAGCGGCGTCGGACGGAATCGAGCGCAAGTGCCAGATCGGTATAGTCCTTGTAGGGGTCGTGGCGCTCAACCTCAAAGGCCTCGGCGGCATCGACCAACGCGCGACCGGTGTCGCTCACCGTGTCGGCATCTCCTACATACACGTCGCAACTCAGGCCAGCGCCCAGCAGCGCGTCGAGCCCGCGGTCCACGGCGACAACGTGGTCGCACTCCCCCGCCAGCCCACGCAACAGATCCGCGCTCGCCACCACCGGTGAGCCGCAAACAACTAATACTTTGCAAGCCACAGCCCTCGCCTAGCCCTCAAACGCAAGCACACGGGCCAGATCCAAGTCCTCATAGCTGTCGATAAAGATGTCGCAGTTGTCGCGAACCTCGTCGCGCTCCATACGGCCGTGCGGGTCGTAAATGCCCACGCGCTTAAAGCCTGCAGTGCCAGAGCTCTTAAGGCCAAAGACCGCGTCCTCAAACACCCACGCGCGCTCAAACTGGTGACCGTGGCGCCCTTCCAGGCGGCGCAACGCCAGCTCGTACACATCGGGGAACTGCTTGGAGCGGCCCGCCTCGCCCGTCGTAGTAATAAACTCCATGTAGGCGTCGAGCCCCGCACCCGCGAGCGCGGACTGCACCAGCTCGGCCGGCGTGGACGTGGCCACGCACATAGCAATGCCGGCCAATTTCGCCTGCTCCAAAAATGCCAGGAGCCCCTCGCGCGGCGGCACCTTGGAGTAGCCATCGATCAGGATGTCGCTCAGCTCGCGATACAGCTCCTCGCCATTTTCGCCAATGCCCCACGTGTCGTGGTAGGCCTGGCACTCGTCCTCGAGCGACAAATGCTCAAACTGGGCAAAATCGTCAACCGTTACATCAATGCCGTGACGCCGCAATAGTTCGGGCTGCGCATAGCCCCAAACGGGGGTGCTATTTACCAGTGTGCCGTCGCAATCAAAAATAAAAGCAACATTAGAGGCGGCTTTGTGGTTCATTCGCAAACCTTTCAATGTCAAATGGTAAACAACCTGCTAAAAACGTTTTACCAAACGTAAATCTAAAAATCTTGAAACCCTAATTGGTAAAACTGTCAAGAGTTTTACCATCGCAATTCTGTCAGTGGCATAAACATGGCGCTCACTGATTAAACGCCACCGTAAATCCACTTTCGTCCATAAAAGTAACGGACAGGTGTTATTGTGGTTTTTGCCGAAAGTTCCACCGTGCACGCGAGGTGGGACGACTCATAGAGCTATCGCCGTCCCTTCGATTCGTGCAGCCTTGGACCTTTCGCATCTAGTCACCAAGGCAACACGCTGCCGCGTCATGATGGGATCAAACGTGAGCGATACAAAGCTAAAGCCAGCAACCAAAAAGCCCGCTACCCGTAAAGCCGCCCCGCACGCATCGGAGCTCACCAAGGACGATGTCTATCTGTTTGGCATTGGAATGTGGGAGCGCAGCTGGGAAAAGATGGGCGCGCATCCCGACACGCAGCAGCGCACGCGCGGCTGGCGTTTTTGCGTTTGGGCGCCCGACGTTAAGAGCGTCCACGTTATCGGTGAATTCAACAATTGGGACGAACAAGCCAACCCGCTGGTGCCCGTACACACGAGCGCTATCTGGGAAGGCTTTATTCCTGGCGCCGAGCAGGGCCAGCTCTATAAATACCTCATCGAGACCAACGAGGGCGAAAAGCTCTACAAGGCCGATCCGTACGCCTTTAAGGCCGAGTGCCCTCCGGGAACGGCGAGCGTGCTGTGGACCCTCGATGGCTACCAGTGGAACGACGCCGCGTGGCTCAAGCGCCGCGCCGGCCACAACCACATGTCGCAGCCGCTCAACATCTACGAGGTGCATATTGGCTCTTGGAAGCGCCACGGAGACGAGCCACAGGGCGAGCCGGACGAGTACGGCAACTACCCCGGTCCCATGGACCCCTTCCCTGCGCAGCGCGGCGAGTTTTACACTTACGACGAGCTGTCGGTGGAGCTCGTGGACTACGTGCGCGATATGGGCTACACGCATATCGAGGTCATGCCGCTTATGGAGCACCCCTTCGATGGCTCCTGGGGCTATCAGACGACCGGCTACTTTGCCGCCACGTCGCGCTACGGCAACCCGCAGCAGCTCATGCACTTTATCGATGCATGCCACGAGGCGGGCATCGGCGTGATCATGGACTGGGTGCCCGGCGGTTTTTGCGCCGACTCCCACGGCCTTGCCACCTTTAACGGCCACATGCTGTTTGAGCACGAGATTCACCCCAACTGGGGCACGCACAAGTTTGACTTCGCCCGCGGCGAGGTCCGCTCCTTCTTGGTCTCCAACGTGCTGTACTGGATCGAGAACTTCCATGTGGACGGCATTCGCATGGACGGCGTGTCCAGCATGCTGTACCTCAACTTTGGCATTGACGATCCTGGCCAAAAGAAGTTCAACAAGTACGGTACCGAGGAGGACCTGGACGCCAGCGCGTTTATCCGTCAGGTCAACTGCGCTGTTGAGGCGCACTACCCCGACGTGATGATGATGGCCGAGGAGTCCACCGCGTGGCCGCTTGTGACCTATCCGCCGCAGGACGGCGGCCTGGGCTTCCACTACAAGTGGGACATGGGCTGGATGAACGACACCCTGCACTACATGCAGACCGATTTTCCGTGGCGCCCCGGCAACCATGGCTTGCTCACGTTCTCCATCATGTACGCCTTTACCGAGAACTTTATCTGCCCGCTGAGCCACGACGAGGTCGTGCACGGCAAGTGCTCGCTCATCGGCCGCATGCCGGGTGACTGGTGGCGCCAGTTTGCCGGCCTTCGCACGCTCGCCTTCTACCAGATGACGCACCCCGGTGCCAAGCTCAACTTTATGGGCAACGAGATCGGCCAGTTTATCGAGTGGCGCTACTACGAATCTATTCAGTGGTTCTTGACCGAGCAGTATGAGACCCATGCACACCACCAGGCGTTCATTAAGGCGCTCAACCACCTGTATACCGCCGAGCCCGCCCTGTACGAGCGCGGTTACAATGACGACGGCTTTACCTGGATCGACGCGGACAACTCCAAGCAGTCCATCGTGAGCTTTGTGCGTCAGGGCGAGGACGTCGATGACGACCTCGTGATCCTGATCAACTTTGACCCGGCGGCCTACGAGAGCTTCCGAGTGGGCGTGCCGCGTGAGGGCGACTGGGAGGTCATCTTTGACTCCGACCGTCCCGAGTTTGGCGGCAGCGGCTATGCTGGCGAGGAGCCCTACACCTGCTCGAGCGAGCCCTATCCCTGGAACGGGCAGATGGACTCCATCGAGATTAAGGTGCCCAGCCTGGCAGGCGTGGTGCTTAAGCGTCGCGGCCCCAGCAGCTATAAGCCGCCCGTGGTCGAGGAGCCCAAGAAGGCGACCCGCAAGCGTGCGTCCTCGGTGAAGCCCAAGCCAGCGGCCGCCAAGAAGGCTCCAACCAAGGCGAAGGCTACGACGACCAAGGCCAAGGCTAAGGCCGCCGCAAAGCCCGCTGCCAAGGCTACCGCGACCAAGAAGCCCGCTGCCAAAAAGGCCGCTACCAAAGCCAAGTCTGCTTCTGTTAAGTCATCACCTAAGGATGCGTAACAAAGCCGTTACAGCTGTAATTACCCGCCCCAGCGGGGCGTAGGATACAAGTCACAACCGTTCCGGGAGAAACATCCCCGGGGGAAAGGAACGTATGAATAAGATCTTCGACAACAAGCAGGAGTTTACCGAGCTCTATCGCGATGCCGTCATGAGCATTAGCGGCAAGAACGTCGAGGCCGCCAGCGATCTGGATCGCTTTAACGCCCTGGCCAAGCTCGTGGCCGAGAAGGCCCGCACCGTTGCCACCAAGAGCGACGCCCGCGCCACCGCCGAGGGCAAGAAGCGCGTGTACTACTTCTCGATCGAGTTTTTGATCGGCCGCCTGCTCGACAACTACCTGCTCAACTTTGGCGTGCGCGACATGGTCGCCGAGGCGCTCGGCGATATGGGCCTTGACCTGTCCGTCATCGAGAGCCAGGAGCCCGATCCGGCGCTGGGCAACGGTGGCCTGGGTCGTCTGGCCGCATGCTTCCTGGATTCCATGGCAGCCGAGGGCATTGCCGGCTACGGCAACGGCATGCGCTACCGCTACGGCCTGTTTAAACAGGAGATCGTCAACGGCAGCCAGGTCGAAACCACCGACGAGTGGCTCACCAACGGCTATCCCTGGGAGGTCCGTCGTCAGGACAAGGCCGTGACCATTAAGTTTGGTGGCCGCGTCGAGGGCTTTGAGGAGAACGGCCGCACGTTCTATCGAACCGTGGACACGCAGGACATCCTGGCCGTCCCTTATGACATCCCCGTGGTGGGCTATGCCGGCGAGACCGTCAACAAGCTGCGCGTCTGGGCCGCTGAGCCGGTCGAGGAGCACTTTGACCTTGAGGCCTTCAACCGCGGCGACTACGCCCTGGCCGACGCCGAGCGCGCCGAGGCCGAGGCCATCAGCGCCATCCTCTACCCCAACGACGCCGGCGAGCACGGCCGTCTGCTGCGTCTGAAGCAGGAATACCTGTTTGTCTCGGCCGGTATCTATAGCCTGCTCGACACCTTTGAGAAGGAACACGGCGCGAACTGGGAGCTGCTGCCGCAGTTTGTGGCCATCCACACCAACGATACGCACCCCGCCATGTGCGGCCCCGAGCTCATGCGCATCCTCATCGACGAGAAGAAGCTCGAGTGGGATGACGCCTGGAACATCGTGACGCAGGTCGTGAGCTACACCAACCACACCATCCTGCCCGAGGCCCTGGAGAAGTGGCCCATCGGCACGTTCTCCAAGCTCCTCCCCCGTGTGTACCAGATCATCGACGAAATCAGCCGTCGTTGGCATGAGTCGTTCGATACTACGCAGGAGGGCTGGCAGGAGCGTCTGCGCCAGACCGCCATCCTATGGGACGGCGAGGTTCGCATGGCCAACCTGTCCGTGATCTGCAGCCACAGCGTCAACGGCGTGGCCAAGATTCACTCCGATATCATCAAGAACAATGTGCTCAAGGACTTCTATGCCCTGACGCCCGAGAAGTTCAACAACAAGACCAACGGCATCTCGCACCGTCGCTTCTTTGCCGAGGCCAACCCCACCTACGCCAAGCTCGTGACCGAGGCCATTGGCGACGGCTGGCTCAAGGACGCCTTTGAGCTGGAGAAACTCAAGGAGTTCCAGAACGACACCGAGTTCCTTAAGGCCGTGGGTGCCTCCAAGCGCGCCAACAAGGAGCGCCTTGCTGCCTACGTTAAGGCAGAGACCGGTCTGGTCATTGACCCCAACACCGTCTTTGATGTTCAGGTAAAGCGTTTTCATGCCTACAAGCGCCAGCTCATGAACATCATGAAGGTGATGGACATCTACAACCGTCGCATCGCCAATCCCAACTTCCACGTGACGCCGACGACCTTTATCTTTAGCGGCAAGGCTGCCTCGAGCTACACCTTTGCCAAGGAGACCATCCGCCTGATCAACTCGGTGGCCGAGGTCATCAACAACGACCCGCGCGTCAACGAAGTCATGAAGGTTTGCTTTATCCCCAACTTCCGCGTGAGCAACGCACAGCTCATCTACCCTGCCGCCGAGATTTCGGAGCAGATTTCCACAGCTGGCAAGGAGGCCTCGGGCACGTCCAACATGAAACTTATGATGAACGGCGCCATTACGCTGGGCACCCTCGACGGCGCCAACATCGAAATCGCCGATTTGGCCGGCCGCGAGAACGAGGCGATCTTTGGCCTGACCGCTCCCGAGGTCGAGCAGCTCTGGGCATCGAACAGCTACTTTGCGTGGGATACGCTCAACAATGATCGCGAACGTCTGGGCCGCGTGATGGATGAGCTCAAGGACAACACGTTTGCCGGCCTTTCGGGCAACTTTGAGAGCATCTACAACGAGCTTATGAACAACAACGACCCCGACCTGGTCATGGCAGACTTCCGCAGCTACGTGGATGCATGGGAGAAGCTCACGGGCAGCTATGGCGACCAGGAGACCTGGAACCGCAAGGCGCTGCTCAACACCGCCTCGAGCGGCTGGTTCTCGAGCGACCGCACCATTCGCGAGTACCGCGACGAGATCTGGCACGCTTAAAGGCCGCGAGTTCCCTTTGCCGCACGGCATTACTCGACGGGCGCGACCGAGCGCCGCGCCCGTCGCTAATGGGTTTAGGAACATCGATGACAGAAGGAGAAATCGATGAGTAAGAAAGAATGCATCGCGATGCTCCTCGCAGGAGGACAGGGAAGCCGATTGGGGGCACTCACCCAAAAGATCGCTAAACCGGCGGTTAGCTTTGGTGGCAAGTTCCGCATTATCGACTTTTCGCTGTCCAACTGCTCCAATTCGGGCATCGACACGGTGGGCGTTCTGACGCAGTATCGTCCCTACCTGCTGCATGCCTACGTGGGCTCTGGCGAGGCGTGGGATCTGGACAGCCGCGACGGTGGCGTGTCGATCCTGCCGCCGTACGAGACGCAAACCGGTGGCGCATGGTATGCGGGCACGGCCGACGCCATCACGCAGAACCTCGACTACATCAAGTCCAACGACCCCAAGTACGTCCTGATTCTTTCGGGCGATCATCTGTATCGCATGGACTACCGCAAGATGCTCAAGACGCACATTGAGAACAACGCCGACCTCACGGTGAGCGTTATGCCCGTGCCGTGGGAGGAAGCCAGCCGCTTTGGCATCCTGACCACCGACCCCGAGGACGGCCGCATCACCAAGTTTACGGAGAAGCCCGAGAAGCCCGATTCGAACCTCGCGTCCATGGGCATCTACATCTTCTCGGCCGACGTGCTGATCAAGGCGCTCGAGGAGGACGCTCTGGACCAGCGCTCGAGCCACGACTTTGGCAAGGACATCATCCCCAAGCTGCTCGCCGAGGACAAGCGCCTATACAGCTACGAGTTCCACGGCTTTTGGAAGGATGTTGGCACCATCGCCAGCTTCCACGAGACCTCGATGGACCTGCTGGGCAACAACCCCGAGTTCGATCTGTTTGACAAGAGCTTCCCCATCATGTCCAACATCACCACGCGCCCGCCGCACTACATTGGCCCGGACGGTCGCCTGGACGACTGCCTGGTCTCCAATGGCTGCAAGATCTACGGCACCGCTCGCCACTCGATCCTTTCGACCGATGTCATTATCGAGGAGCGCGCCGTGGTCGAAGACTCCGTGCTGCTGCCGGGTGCGCACGTTAAGTGCGGCGCGCACATTTGCCGCGCTATTTTGGGCGAGAACTCCACGGTCGAAGAGGGCGTGAAGCTCGGCTCTGTCGATACCACCAAGGATACGGCCGTCGTTGGAAATGACGTCGTTGTCGGGAAGGGGGAATGATCCGATGATCAATCGCAAGGCCATCGGCTATATCACCGCTAACTACTCTTCGACCTACGGCAGCGTGCTGCTCAAGGATCGCCCCATCGCGTCGATTCCGTTTTTGGGCCGCTACCGCCTGATCGACTTTCCGCTGTCCAACATGATGAATGCCGGCATTAAGACCGTCGGCGTTGTCATGCCGGGCAACTACCGCTCGCTGATCGACCACGTGGGCTCGGGCAAGGACTGGGGCCTGGACCGCAAGAAGGGCGGCCTGTTCATGGTGCCCGGCAACGCGTATGGCACCACCAAGGGCGGCATGCGCTTCTTGCTCCGCGACATCATCTCCAACAAGACGCTGTTCCAGCGCTCGGACAAGCCCTATGTTGTGATGATGGGCACCAACGTCATCTTTAACATGGACCTCAACACCATCATCGAGGCGCACGAGAAATCCGGTGCCCAGATGACCGTGGTGTACTGCAAGGCCACGCACAACATCGAAGACGAGACCAAGCTCGATATCAACGAGAACGGCCGCCTGACGGGCGTGAGCGCCGGCGTCGCGTACGGCGACAACGCCTCTATGGACTGCTGCATCGTCAACCGCGAGACGCTGCTCGAGATTATCGACCACTACCAGGCCGCCGACTATCTGGACCTGCTCGAGGCACTCCAGGGCGACTTTGGCAACATCGACGTGTGCAGCTACAAGTACAAGGGCGAGGTTGTGGGCGTGTTTAGCGAGAAGTCGCTGTATCGTCGCAGCATGGACCTGCTCGACCAGACCGTGGCCGATCGGCTCTTTGACCCCGAGCGCCCGATCCTGACCAAGGCCCACGACGTGCCGCCTTCGCGTTACGCGACCGGCAGCCACGCCTGCAACTCGATCATCTCGGCCGGCTGCATCATCAAGGGCACCGTGCGCAACTCGATCCTGTCGCGCGGCGTTGTGATCGAGGAAGGCGCCTCGGTGACCAACTCGATCATCAACCAGAGCTGCATCATCAAGAGCGGCGCCCGTGTTGAGAACGCCATCCTGGACAAGAACAACGTGGTTCCCACCAACACCGAGCTTCGCGGTACGCCCGAGAACATCCTGGTGCTGGGCAAGGCTCCGTTAACGTCCGATACCACCATCGCTCGTTAACGTTGGCACCACATAATCGCACGTAACTTGTAGAATAGTCGCCCGGTTAGCGCCAGGCGACTATTCTCGAATTGCAACATGGGAGACATAATGGCACAAACCAGCAAAAAGATGCAGATCGTGTTTGCCTCGGCCGAGTGCGCGCCGTTTGTTAAGACCGGCGGCTTGGGTGACGTGGCGGGCTCGCTGCCTGCGGCACTCGTGCGCGCTGGCGCCGAAGTCATTGTGATGGTGCCCAAGTACGCCACCATCAAGGACGAGTACAAGGCGCAGATGGAGCACTTTACCGACTTTTACGTGAGCCTGAGCTGGCGCAACGAGTACTGCGGGTTGGAGAAGCTCGAGCACGACGGCGTCACCTATATGTTCGTGGACAACGAGCACTACTTTGCGCGCGACTATCCCTACGGCTTCTTTGACGACGGCGAGCGCTTCGCGTTTTTCTCCAAGGCCATCACCGAGAGCCTGCAGCACCTGCCCGAAGGCTTTGAGTGCGACATCCTGCACTGCAACGACTGGCAGACGGCGCTGGCGCCCGTGTTCTTGCGAGAGTTCTACCAAGGCCTGCCGCTCTACGACCGCGTCAAGACCGTGTTCTCGATCCACAATGTGGCGTTCCAGGGCCAGTTTAGCGACACCGTGATGGAAGACATACTGGGTATGGCGCATATTCCGGCAGCCGCCACGCAGCTGCGCTGTGACGCCTGCAGCATTAACTATATGCTGGGCGCGCTGCACTATGCCGATGCCATCACCACGGTGAGCCCCACCTATGCGGGCGAGATCCAGACGCCCGAATTTGGCGAGGGCCTGGACGGCGTGCTGCGCGAGCGTTCGTACGCTCTGCAGGGTATCCTCAACGGCATTGACGTTGTGGGTTTTGATCCGGCGACCGACAAGCGCATTGCCGCCAACTACACGGTTGATGACCGCGCGGGGAAGGCCGTATGCAAGGCCAAACTGCAGGAGGAGTTGGGGCTCGAGATTCGCGACGACCGCCCGCTTATGGTGATGGTCACGCGCCTGACGCGACAGAAGGGCATGGACCTGGTCATGTACGCGCTCGACCGCATCCTGTCCGGTGGCGTTCAGGTGGCCGTGCTGGGTACCGGCGACCGCGACTACGAGGACGGCCTGCGCTACTTCCAGGGCAAATACCCCGGCACCATGGCGGCGCGTATCGAGTTTGACCCGGCGCTTTCGCAGCGCATGTACGCCGCCGCCGATATGTTCCTGATGCCCTCGAAGTTTGAGCCCTGTGGCCTGTCGCAGATCATCGCCATGCGCTACGGCACCCTGCCCATTGTGCGCGAGACCGGTGGCCTGAAGGACACCGTGCAACCGTACAACGAGTTTACCGGCGAGGGCACGGGCTTCTCATTTAGTCACTTTAACGGCGACGAGATGGGCGACGCGGTGTTCCGCGCGGCTCGCCTGTTCTGGGATAACCGCGAGGCCTGGAATCAGCTGGTCACGCAGGCCATGAGCCAGGACTTTAGCTGGACACGTTCGGCCGATAAGTATCTGGACCTGTACTTCTTTATGCATCCAGAGATTGAGAGGCCGGTGGCAGTGGAAGCTGCTGCGGCTGTGGAGGAGCCCGCTGCTGCAGAGGCCGAGCCTGCGGCACCCGTTAAGGAGCCGGTTGCCGCCGAGGCCGAGCCTGCGGCACCCGTTAAGGAGCCCGCTGCTGCCGAGGAGCCCAAGGCCGAGGAGAAGCCGGCTGACGACGGCGAGGTAAAGCCCACGGCGAAGCCTGCCGCCAAGAAGACGACGACCCGCAAGACGACGGCTAAGAAGGCCACGACCGCGAAGGCCGCTACGAGCAAGACCACCACTGCCAGGGCAACCACCACGCGTAAGCGTACGACCGCCGCTGCCAAGAAGGCTGACGAAGCCGAGGCCGCTCCCGAGGTAAAGGCCGAGGCCACCGCTGAGGCTACCACTGCCGAGGCTAAGACCGCGGCAAAGGCTCCGGCCAAGACCGCTGCCAAGAAGACGACCGCGACCAAGACCGCGACCGCCAAGAAGGCCACGGCTGCGAAGTCGACGACAACCAAGGCTGCTACGACGAAGGCCGCCGCGAAGACGGCCCCGAAGGCTGCTGCAAAGCCCGCCGTCAAGGTCGAGGAGGCACCCTCCGAGCCCAAGGTCGAGGCAGCTGTCGAGGCAAAGCCGGCCGCCAAGACCACCACACGCAAGCGCGCCACGACAACGGCCAAAAAGGCTACGACCAAGACAGCCGCTCCCAAGGCAGAAGCTAAAGCCAAGGACAAACCCGCAGTAAAGGCCGAGCCGGAACCGAAGGCCGCCGAGGTCAAGACCGCTCCAAAGGCTACTGCAAAGACCGAACCCGCCAAGAAGGCCCCGGTCTCCCCCGCCGCTCCAGCCGAGGAAAAGGCTCCGACCAAGAAGACCTCCGTCCGCAAGGCAACGGCCACTCGCAAGCGCCGCTAGTCCGGACGATCTAAAACCTAAAAAACCCTAAACAAGGGGCGCTCCAACCGGGCGCCCCTTCTCTGTAGATAGTTGGTGAAACGATTTTCTAGGACAACCGTTCGCCGATAGTGAGCGACTGTAGTTTATACAACTAAAGTGCAACGGATATACTTATGCACTGTGCGTTAAGCCCATGACCCGCTGGCCATGACTGTATTGAACTGGACCGTACTATGAGATTGATTCACAACAGCCGCCTACCGCAGTTTCGCACTCCGTTTGGCGCTGTGACCACTGGAACTTCCGTTTCGCTTTCGGTGATTTTGGAGGATGCCGACCCCAACCAGGCAACGCTCACCCTGCGCACCTGGGTCGACGGCATCGGAGAGGCCTTGATCCCCATGGAGCACATGGGCGATGGCATCTTTACCGGTAAGCTCAACTGCGCCGAGCCCTGTCTTGTATGGTACAGCTTTATATGCAATATCGAAGGCCAGTCCGAGGTCCGCTTGGGTGCGCCGCAGGGTCGCACCGGCGGCGAGGGCGTTGTATACAACTACGCCGAGGTTCCGTCCTTCCAGATTACCGTCTACAAGCACCGCGAGAACCGTCCCACCTGGTACGAGCACGGCATGGTCTACCAGATTTTCCCCGACCGCTACGCCCGCGACGAAAACTGGCGCGAACGCACGCTGGCCGAGGTCGAAAAACCGCGTAAGGGAATCCAGCGTCGCATGGTCGAGGACTGGAACGAGCCGCCCGTGTACGAGCGTGCCGAGGACGGATCCATCAAGACCTGGGATTTTTACGGCGGCTCTCTCAAGGGTATCCAAAATGACCTGCCCCGCATCGCCGAGCTGGGCTTTACGGCCATCTACCTCAACCCGATCTTTGAGGCCGCGAGCAACCACCGCTACGACACAGCCGATTACACCAAGATCGATCCGATTCTGGGAACCGAGCAGGACTTTACGGAGCTGTGCCAGGCGGCCGAAAAGCTCGGCATTTCCATCATCCTGGACGGCGTCTTCAACCACACGGGTGACGACTCGATCTACTTTAACCGCTACGGCAACTATCCCGGCGTCGGCGCGTGGCAGAGCGAGGACTCCCCGTGGCGCGATGCGTTTACCTTCCATGAGGACGGCTCGTATGACTGCTGGTGGGGCGTGGGCAACATGCCCGCCCTCAACGAGAATTCCGAGCTCGTGCGTAAAAAGCTTCTGGGCAAGGACGGCGTCATTCGCAAGTGGCTGCGCGCCGGTGCCCACGGCTGGCGACTCGATGTGGCCGACGAGCTTTCCGATGACTTCCTGGCCGATATCAAGGCCGCCGTGCTCGAAGAGAAGCCCGATGCGCTGCTGCTCGGCGAAGTCTGGGAGGACGCCTCCAACAAGATCAGCTATGGCCATCTGCGCCGTTATCTGCAGGGCTCCGAACTCGATTCTGCCATGGACTACCCCTTCCGCGACATGGTCATCGGCTTTTTGATGGGCTACAGAGATGCCTATCAGGCTGCCGAGGACATCGAGACACTGCGCGAGAACTACCCACGCGAGGCACTGGCCTGCGCGCTCAATCTGCTTTCGAGCCACGACCGTCCGCGCATTATCTCGGTGCTCGGCGGTGGTCCCGACGAGTCGCAGCTACCCGAGAGCGAGCGTAGCAAATGGCGCTTGGACGAGAACTCCATGGACCTGGCCAAGAGGCGCTTTTGGTTGGCGACGCTCATGCAGATGACCTTCCCCGGCGTGCCCTCGATCTATTATGGCGATGAGTACGGCCTGGAGGGCCTCACCGATCCGGGCAACCGCCGTACCCTGCCGACAAAGGACCAGCTCCACGATTTCGATACGTTGGCCATCGTGAAGAACGCATCCGCCCTGCGCCGCGCGTTGCCGTTTATGGTTGACGGCGAGATCAAGGCCTTCGCGCTTAACGACGACGTCCTAGCCTACACCCGCACGGGCAAAGACGGCGAGGCTGCGACCGTTATCATCAATCGCAGCCTGCGCAATTCGCACCGCGTGACGATTCCGGCGCTCGGTGAATGCGCGAGTGACGTGATCAGCGGCCACGAGTGCGAGATCCACAACGGTACGGTCACGCTCGATCTGTACCCGCTGGGCTCTTCGATCATCTATCACCATGCCGAGAGGCGCCTGCAAGAGCCGCTCGATCATGGCGCGGGCGTCGTGTGCCACATCACCTCGGTGCCGACCGACGATGGCAAGCCGGGTACGATCGGCGCACCCACGCGCCGCTTTATCGACCACCTGGCCGCCATGGGCATGCGCTACTGGCAGGTCCTGCCCGTCAACCCGACGGATTTCTTCCGCTCCCCCTATGCCGGACCCTCGGCTTTTGCGGGTAACATCGACCTGCTGCCCGAGAGTCACGAGGAGCTGGCCGCCGACTTCGCTTCTTGGAAGGCCCACGGTGGTGAAGATGCCGACCCGCTGTACACCGCGTTTAAACATCGCAATGCCGATTGGCTCGAGAAGTACTGCGTCTACATGGCCGTTAAGAAATACTTTGAGGGCGAGTCGCGCCACGATTGGCCGGCAGATGTCGCGCGCTACAACGAGCATCTGATCGACGACAAACGCTTCCACGACGAGGCCGAGCTTCAGGCGTACATGCAGTACCGCTTTGACCTGGCTTGGTGCGAGCTCATGAACTATGCGCACAAGAAGGGCATCGAGGTCATCGGCGATATCCCGATGTATGTATCGGACGATTCGGCAGATGCATGGAGCGAGCCCGAGAACTTCTGGCTGTCCGATACCGGCAAGGCAATCGAGATCTCCGGTGCGCCGCCCGACAACTTTGCACCCGAAGGTCAGGTGTGGGGAAATCCCACCTTCCGCTGGGATCACATGAAGGAGAACGGCTATCGCTGGTGGCTCGATCGCCTGCGCCGAGCGTTCGCGCTCTACGACCGCGTGCGCCTGGACCACTTCCTGGGCTTCCACAGCTACTTTAGCATTCCCGCTGGCAAAACCTGTGCCGACGGCCGCTGGCTTGCGGGTCCGGGCAAGGACCTGTTCCAGACCGCCTACGACGAGCTGGGTCCGCTCAATTTTATTGCCGAGGATCTGGGCTATCTGACGCCTGGCGTTCGCGCTATGGCTTCGACCTGCGGTTTTCCCGGCATGGACGTACTGGAGTTTAGTGACTACGACGTTCGCTGCGGAATTCATCCCACGCCGGGCAAAATCCTGTACACCTCGACGCACGACACTTCGACGCTCGCTGGCTGGTGCACGCGCTCCTTTGCAGGCGGCGACGAGTCGAGCGGTGCTGAGGTGGCAAGAGAGCTCATGGGCGACGCGCTCGCAAGCGACGCCCCCCTGGTGATGATGCCGCTGCAGGATGTGCTGGGGCTGGGCGATGACGCACGTATGAACGTGCCGGGTGTAGCCACAGGCAACTGGACGTGGCAGGCACAAGAGGCAGACGTTGCGGAGGCCGAAGAGAAAACTGCGAAGCTCCTGCGCAGCACCCATAGATTCTGGGGCGAAGCGTGATAAAACCCCCGATATAGGGTACAGTTACAGCTGTTTGAATTTTTGCGGGCAGAGCGATCTGCCCGCTTTGTGCTGAAAAGGAAGTATTATGGCGCGCTACGAATACAAGTGCACGAGCTGCGGCAATGTTTTTGAGGTTGAGCACCCCATGTCCGAGACTCCCGAGGTCATATGCCCCAGCTGCGGCGCCCCGGTGATGGA
>OLSB01002347.1_pt1 | contig 15907 bp, 14 predicted proteins | sample 1672071 | NCBI WGS metagenome assembly OLSB01 (sample SAMEA3136642, study PRJEB25190) | human gut metagenome | biome: human gut; feature: human-associated habitat; material: faeces | place: Austria | collected 2013 | reverse complement strand
ACCAACCTTTACGAATTCATTCTTTGTACTGCAGACACCCTTCTTTACATAGTAGTACTTCTTGCCTTTCTTCACGAATCCGGTCTTCTTATTCTGTATGACACCCTTCTTAATGTAATAGGTCTTCTTACCTACCTTGAAGAAGCCTGACTTTGCAGACTGAATTAATCCCTTCTTGACATAGTAATACTTTCCGTCAGATCCCTTTACGATACCATTGCTGGTAAGGGATACCTTTGGCTTTGAGATCTTATAAGAACCACCATTGATGCTTCTTGCCATCTTGTCAAGTGCTTCATACAGATTCTGTTTGCCCTTCATAGCGACCTGCTCTCCATTAAGATCTTTCGGATTCTTTCCCTTCTTGATCAGATTCTTCATGGCAACTGTATTGTTCGGAAAGCAAAAGGTATCAAAAGCATCAAAGGTGCTCATCACATCCGGATCACAGCATACTAATTTTAAGAACTGTGCTGCAGTCTCATCCTTCTTGCCACCCTTTACCGCGAAATAGGTTCCGCCCCAGCAATAGGAGATCGGTCCCTGACACACTGCCATCGGCTTGTCAAATACTATAGAATATTGTGCTGCCCATGAGCAGGAGAACCAGCCGAACACCTTGCCGGAATTCATATCGTTCACCCATTCCGTTGTCCACATACCTATTCCTGTATCATATCCGTTTTCATCTGTTCCGGCTGCTATCTTCTTTGCAATCTTCTTGTCTGCTGCAGATAACATATAGATCTTATTATCATCCCAATCATCACTATTAAACCAAGCATACTGATCCCCTGCCATCTGATGCAGCATTCCATATTGGATTTTAACAGTTCCTTCCTCATCACATCGTGATGCACCCGAAGTCATATAATAACCGGCTTTCTTCATTTTCGCCGCAACCTTCAGATAACCGTCTGCAGTACCGACCATCTTCTGCACCTGATCCGGATCAGAAGTTCCAAGGACTTTCTTTGCAATGTCCGGATCATACATAAAGGTTCCCGGTGCTACATATGGAGCTACAGCTGTAAGCTTTCCTTTATAGGTTCCTGCTTTTCTGGTATAAGGATAAGACTGGCTGTATGCTTCGGTCAGTCCCAGCTTATCCATATCTGTAAATACCCCGGTAGACAGGAACTTATCTGTTACAGCAGTATCCATTGCAACCATGATCGTAACATTTGGATTTTTTTCGAGTATAGCCATCACCGTTGCATAATATTCCGGACTCGAGATACCCGTATTCAGATTGATATACTCCACCTTTTTCTTATATTCCGGATATTTCTTTTCCACAAGCTTCTTCATATCAAGATCGGCATTTCCGCCTATGATATAAATCTTATTTGAATCAAGCTTCTTAAACTGTTTTCCGATTACATAGACACTGAATGTTATTGACACTTCATTTCCACACTCATCGGTAACCATACAGGTATAGCTCACAGATGTAGTTTGTCCGGAGATGCGCTTTGGTGCTTTACAGGTTATGGAAGCTCCGGTTCCGACTTCTTTCGTACCATTCATATTATATGCCGATTTTGTCCATTTATAGGTTAACTTGCCTGCTTTACAGCTTGCCTTTACCTTCAAGGTCAGTTTTTCATTCGGAGACGCAATAATCGAGCTGTCTCCAACCGCCTTTGCAGATAACTTGTTATCAACATTGATTGTAAAATACTCCGAACTGACACTTCCAGCCTCATCCACTACCCTGCAGTAATAATATGCATTTTTTGTAATCTTATCGGTTGTGATCTTATTACCTGTTGATGATAATGCTGTAAACTTATTAGAATCGGCTTCCTGCTTAAACCACTTATATGTAAGCTTGCCCTGCCCGTTACCTGCTTTTACTTCTAAGGAAGCAGACTTACCATAAGTTACCTTTCGTCCACGATCACCGACTATTGACACAGTAGGACCTGATCCGGTCGAAATAGTAAAAACATAATCTAAAGTCTTTGTGTTATCCTTATTTTGAATAGATGCAACAACATAACTATAACTATCTGTCTTTGTCACATTCTTTAATGTACATGTATACCCATTTATATCGCTATCATATTCACCTGTCCACCATTTAACCTGACCAATTTCAAAATCAGATGGCAACCGGCTCAGATCCGGTATCAGCGTAACACTTCCGCCATATTCAACTTTTACAGAATCAAAATAATCCCCAAAACCAGCCCTCGACAGGAATTTCAGATTTGGAAGACACATAACAACTGCTATGGCAATGCACAGCACTGCCAGAATCTTTTTCATCTTATTCATAAGCATCTCTCCTTGTATTACATAATTATAGTTTTTAGAGAAACTCTCCAAGGTCTTCATAATTATTAAGTTCCAGTCTTTACTTTACTATAACTTTGATTCGGGATTCCTCACCATTCGGTGTGAAGATAGAAATGATTGCGGTACCTTTCTTCTTTGCTGTTACCTTACCCTTAGATGTAACAGTTGCAACCTTTTTCTTAGAAGACTGCCAAGCCAGCTTCTGCTTGGAACAATTATTGAAGATCGCACCTAACTGAATTGATTTTTTTCTTTTTAATGTAATGCAGATATCAATACTTGGCTTCTTTGTCGGCTCAAATCTTGTAAAATATGCGGCTGTCTGTACAGGATTGGAATCATCCACAGATATTGCATAAAGACGGATATAATACGTACCGGCTTTCAGCTCCCCAACTCCAAACTTATCATTTGACATTTCTTCAAAGCTAAAATATTGACCATACTCTCCGAGCTTCGACATATTGGAATTATACAGTTCTGCACGTACATTCTCCAAACTATTTGTCGATGGTGCTGTAAGGTAGAATTTACCTTTTGACTTTAATACGACCTTTAATACCGTTTCCTTTGTGCCATTTACAGTTACATTGTTATATTCACCAAATGTAACCTTCTTTGCCACACTCTTTAATGATGCTGCCTCTGTCTTCATCGCCGGTGCTGCCGGTACGATACAGCAGATACCGATCACCAGAGCAAGTATCATGCTCATAATTCGTTTTTTCATTTGCTTTGTTTTCATTTTTCTGATCTCCTTTTCCTTTACACTATGTTTTTCTTAAGTTACATTGCTTTTTATTATACTTATGTAAACTTCCCCGATGCCTGTAAAAAAGCATAAACATTATAAAAAAAAAAAAACGACTGTCAATAGTCCACAAAACATTTTTCATTTTTTAGATATTTTGCACCATTTTACAAATTTAAAAGTCCGGATACAGCATTTCTGCCATATCCGGACTTCTACTAAAATATACATGTTATCTGTTCTGCTTATGTTCTTATCCTATAATTGCCTTGATTTCAGTTTCACTCATTTCGGTTACATCCATGATCTGTTCTAAGGAGTAGCCTTTCTTGTACATTTTCAGGATAATATCAGCTCTTTCTTCCGATCTTCCTTCCAACTTTCCTTCTAATCTTCCTTCAGATCTTCCAATGGCCCTGCCAGCGGCTTCGCCCTTGGCATATCCCATTTCCTCTACGCCTTCACTCAGATTGCACATGATCTTCACCCCATCTCTTATACCGTGTCTGTCTACCGGTATGTCATACTCCTGTTTCATAAGCTTCAATTTTTGTTCTGCTGTCATTGTCTGCGACAATAGTGCTCCCAGCAATCGATGCAGTTCATATCTTTCTTCCCTTGGTGGAATCTCCTTTGCCAGACCGATCATCACGATATTTAAAATATCCAGATTGCCTTTCCAGTCCTGATCTCCAAGTAGATCATCTTTTACCATATGGATATGACTCAGACTGTTCTCCTTCATATTCATACAGATCCAGATTGAATATACCTGTTTGATCTCATTGTAATCGGAACCTGTAAATTCTCGTTCTTTCTGGGAAGATACCAGTCTTGCAGTGTAGAAAATTGCCCGATTAAGTATATGATACTTTGTCGGTTCATTCTTCTGTGCTTCCAGATTGATGATCATCTTTGCCAGTCCGTCCCTCATCCGCACATAGAAAATGATGTCAAAACACACCTTTCCCTCATCGATCTCGGAGCTTTCTGTGTTCAGCCCGACAATCCGTTCACCGGTTCCGGCATCTACCATTTCTTTGTTCGTTAGTCCGGGTTCAACCGGAACCTGACTGATATACGGTTCACCTTCAATCAATGAAGCGACCGTCTCTGCATCCATGCCTTTAAATTCGTCTACTACCCGTATCAGTATATGCGCCAGTATGATCTTCTGTCCTAGCAGCCGCTTGGCACAGGCATCATACTGTGCTTTCTGATATGTCGCATCAGCGGAATATACTAATTCATTATCCATGTTCCATCTCCTTTCCTGACAGAACAGAATAACATGCGTATTTTTTTGCTTAGTATATTGCCGCCGTCTCTCCATGTTTGATTGTAACGGATATCAAAGGGGAAAACAAGTTTAACCATAAAAAAATCCAGATACAGCATTTCTGCCATATCTGGATCTTTTATTTATCAATATTTCGCAAAATCATTTAATAAACTTGTCGCAGCCTGTGGATTTCTCTTTTTTTCAATCAAATATTGAATAATCTTTTCTAGCTCCTCCGCTGCATCAATCGTCATAAAAATCTTATATGCCATATTTTGTCCTCATATCTGCCACAAATGCATCTGCGTCTATACATGCTCCCTGCTCTGCGTGTTTTCTCGCATCTTCCAGTCTTTTCAGTACATCTTCTTCGGACATACTTTGATATATGTTGTTACTTCTTTTAATCTCAAATGGAAATCCATTTGCGGCTACTGCCTGTGTCAAAAAGATTCTTATCGCTGTCGTAGTATCTGTTCCCAAATCCTTGAACAAACTATCTGATTTTCTTTTTAATTCATCGTCTACTCTAACCTGAATCGTACTTGCCATATAGTGCCTCCTTTATTCTTGCTGTTGTATTGTATTTGCATTGATATATCAATATATTGTATTGTTTTTATATGTTTATATTACAATATCGAATATAAAAACACAATACCAATGGTAATTTCATTACTAAAGCAAGATAAATTTTGAAAAATAAAAATGCTATAACGAAACAACGCCGGATACATATAAAATTGTATCCGGCATTGTCTACTTTTATCTATATTCTATTCCGTCTTACAGGCTCATGCCACCGTCTACACGGATAACCTGTCCTGTAATGTAAGATGCCTTGTCGGATGCAAGGAATGCTGCTGTCTCAGCGATATCTGACACCTCACCCAGTCTCTTAACTGTGATGTGGTCGAGCATCGCATCCTTCATCTTATCTGACATAGCATCTGTCATATCTGTCTTGATGAATCCCGGCGCGATCGCATTTGCTGTTACGCCACGGCTGCCAAGCTCCTTTGCTACAGACTTCGTCATGCCGATGATTCCGGCTTTGGATGCAGCATAGTTGATCTGTCCTGCATTTCCCTCAATACCGACTACGGATGACATGTTGATGATCCTGCCGTACTTCTGCTTCATCATCGGTCTGTACACATGCTTGATACAGTTAAATGCACCCTTCAGGTTGATATTGATAACCTGATCGAAGTCCTCTTCCTTCATGCCGAGCATGATATTATCTCTTGTAATACCGGCATTATTTACGAGGATATCAACTCTGCCATACTGCTCCAGTGCGAACTTGATAAGTCCCTCTGCTTCTGCAAAATCAGCTACATTTGCCTTATAAGCAACTGCCTCTCCGCCGGCTTCCTTGATCTCTGCTACGAGACTGTTTGCACGCTCCTCTGAGCCATTATAATTGACAACTACCTTTGCGCCATATCCTGCAAATGTCTTTGCGATGGCTCTGCCGATACCACGTCCGGCACCTGTTACGACTGCTACCTTATCCCTAAGCATTCAGTTCCTCCAATTTCTTCAGATCATCAACAGTTGCGATGTTGATGCATTTCATTTCCTTGTTGATCTTTCGCATGAAGCCGGACAGGGTCTTTCCAGGTCCAACCTCTACAAATGTATCTACGCCATCCTCGATCATAGCTTCGATACTCTGCTGCCATCTGACAGATGAATATACCTGACGCATCAGTAAAGTCTTAACCTGTGACGCATCTGTTACATAACATGCATCAGCATTACATACATATGGAAGGAAATCTTCTGCGATCTCTACATCTCTTAAGTATGCATATAACTTTTCACCGGCCGGCTCCAGCATCTTGGAATGGAACGGACCGCTGACATTTAACTTGATCACTCTCTTGGCACCTGCTGCCTGAAGGGCTTCACATGCCTTATCAAGAGCTTCTGTCTCACCGGAAATAACGATCTGTCCGGGACAGTTATAATTTGCGATCTGAACATTGCCCGGAGTCTCCTCACAGACCTTTGCGATCACATCTGCATCTGTAGCGATAACGGCTGCCATCGCACCCTGACCAAGCGGAACTTCATTCTGCATCAGGATACCACGCTGTCTTACGGTACGGATCGCATCCGGAAGCTTCATAGCTCCACAAGCTGTAAGTGCGCTGTACTCACCAAGTGACAGACCTGCGAATACATCTGCCTTCAAACCTGCATTCTTTACATGCTCATAGATAGCAAGTTCTGCTGCTACCATAGCAGGCTGTGTATATTCTGTCTTGTTGATATCTTCATTTTCCTCAAAGCAGATCTTCTTCAGATCAATGTCAAGCACACTGTCTGCTGTATCGATCACTGCCTTACTGTCTTCAAAATTGTCATAAAAATCCTTAGCCATGCCTACATACTGAGCACCCTGGCCAGGGAAAATAACTGCTGTTTTACCCATTTTTCTCACCTGTCTATTCTATTTATCGGCAATTGTGATGTTCATGTACCATAATGTTCAACCATCTTGACTTTCCCAACCAGAGGACGCTTCCGCTCGTTTCGTCCTGCAGCGGTACTAAGATGCCGCTTACAGCGCCATCTAAGGACCGGCGGACTCAAATGCCTCTGTGTTGGCAAATCAAATGGTTGGACATCACACAATATCTAAACATCACAATTGCCCATCCCTGTATACTAAAAGAAGCAGCCAGTCTGTCATCCACCAACCTGCGCTGGGCAAATCTGGTATGTAGACATCTTCGCTGCCTCTTGTCTGCTTCTGATGTGAATTATTCTTCTACACCTTTGCTCTTAAGATAGTTAAGTACGTCTTCGAATGTAGCAACGTCTTCAAGCTCCTCAGCAGGGATCTCAACGTCGAATTCATCTTCCATCTTCATTACTATCTCATATAAATCTAATGAATCTACTCCTAAATCATCTTTGAAGTTAGTATCGAGCTGCATCTCATCCTGTGATACTCCTAACTGCTCTTCGAAAATAGCTTTTACCTTATCGAACATATTAATAATTCCTCCTAAATATAGTAAATGTTTATCTCACTGCCCCGCGGACGATTATAATATAACGCATGGATACAGTAAAGTCAACAAAATACTGTTCCGTTTTTTTCCTTTTTTTCTATCTGTTTCTGACAGCATCTAACGGCTGCAGTTTCGATGCAAATCTCGCAGGAAAATATCCGGCACATATCGCAAGCAGAATCGCTCCGGCAACGGCTCCGGCTGCAAGTTCCCATGGGATTATTGCAATCTGCGTTCCCTTTGCCAGATCGAACATTTTAATAGCGATCTTATCTACGATACCCTTAAAACCATACGATAAAAGCACTCCTATGATACCGCCTGCCGCTCCGATGATTCCTGCTTCTGTAAGGAACAGGAGCTGCAGCTCATCCGGATCGCATCCGAGAACCTTTAATACGCCGATCTCATTGATCCGGTCAAATACTGATGTTGTCATCGTATTGCTGATTCCGATCACGGCTACTACGAGGGCGATCGCACCGATTCCACCAAGCAGAAGCTGTATCATTTTCAGATATTTTTGTATGGTATCCAGATATTCTTTCTCATTTTCTGTTGTATAGCCCATATCCTGAAGTTTTTTTACCGCTGCATCCACATGATCGATATCATCAATGGTTACAACTGCCCCGGAATATACGAAATCCTTGTATGGATTTCCATTTGCATCAAGCGGCTGTCCCGGCAGCGTTCCCCCACTGGATACTCTGCCTAAAAAGCTCTTTAACACATCCAGATCGCAGTAAACACTCTGTGAGTCTCTGTTATATGTATCTTCTCCACTGTCAATAACCGCTCCGACTTCTATCTTCACCAGTGCCATCTCCTGTGAATCCCAGAAGGACAGATCCACTTTTTTTCCGATCCATGTCTCTGCTTTTTTCTTCTCTGTCACATCATAGGTCTGCTCCGTTTCCGGATTATAGAATAAGGATGTGACCTTATTTCCCATGATAAGCACCGGCTTCACGCTCGATGTTGTCTGCTTTGACGTCTTTGTATACTTAAGCTTCGCAAGCTCCGACTGTGGAATACCTGTAATCGCACCATCATAAGAATATTTTCCGTTTGTGATGGTCACATACATCTCATAGGTCGGATATACGGAACTGACATATTCAAGCTCCTGAAAAGTTTTCACGGTCTGATCCACAATCATCCGGTCTTTGTGCTTGCCGCCGGTTGCTCCGGTCACCTGAATCCGACAAATACTTTCACTATCCACCATGGTATTGATCATTTCCTGTCTTACGCCGATACCGACTGCAAGCAGGGTCACAACAGAGATCACACCGATCACAACTCCAAGTATGGTTAGAAAGGTTCTGGTTTTTCGTCTTTTCATATTCATCAAACATAAATGACTGATCCAACCCATTTAGAACTCCTCCAATATCTCTTTCTTCCTCTTTCTTCTGCGAATGATCCAGATAACAATGAGTGCTGCAACAACCACAGCAACAACGATCTCTATGATCATCTTACTGTAATCCTTCTTCTGTACATCCTTTACCTTTTCAATATCTGTATAGACAGGTGCATTTACGCTGATCGAGAAATTCTCTTCCAGCGTTGTTACATTTCCCGATTTATCTTCATATGTAACGATAAGCTTACCCATCTCGCCGCCGGTGCCTGTCGTCTTCGTTGTGTTTGCAAGTATATCGATCGAGCCATTCTTACCCGGTTCGATATTGCCGATATAGACATCACCTTCAGATGTAAATCTTGTATCGATCTTTGCCTTTACATTATAAAGAGTAGATGCCCCCAGATTGCTGACACTTCCCATGATCTCGATAGAATCTCCGAGGGTCACATCTGATTCTGCATATACACCGGTGATCTCACCGCGCTGTTTAATCGTAACCGGCAGATAGATCGTATCTGTCACGGTATATGGATTGCCATAGCGGTCTTCATACTCATCTGTCACTGTCAGCTTATAAGCCTTTTCTTCCAGATTGGCTGCTGCCTGCATCGGGAACTCAAATGTATAAGTCTCTCCGCCTTCCAGACTTGCCAGATATCCGGTTCCGGCACCGGATGACGGAATCAGTTCGCCTCCCTCGGAAGCGACTGCCATTTTCAGATTACTGATCTTTTTATCCGCGGTATTCTTGATCGTAACCTCAAGTGTAAAGGTTCCGCCTGCCACTACTTCATTCTCTTTGATCTTATAATCGGTTACCATAACCTTTGGCTCCGCTGCTGATACAAAAACCATCGTGTCCTTATATCCAAATACAGCAAGGAATCCAAGTACACATGCCATACAGATTGTTAGTATTCGTTTCATCTCTACATCTCCTCTCCTTCTGATATCTTTCCATCCGTAATCCTCACGATACGGTCTGCCTCTCTCGCCAGATCGATATTATGTGTGATAAGTACCAGTGTCTGATCCAGCTTCTTAACAGAATCCTGAAGCAGAGTGATAACTTCATTTCCGTTCTTGGAGTCAAGTGCTCCGGTAGGCTCATCGGCAAGGATCAATGCCGGACGGTTTGCCAGTGCTCTTGCGATCGCTGCACGCTGCTGCTGTCCACCGGACAACTGGTTCGGCAAATGCTTTCTTCTGTCCTTAAGACCTAACATCTCGATGATATGATCGATGTAATCGCGATCCGGCTTTCTGTGATCGAGCAGGATCGGCATCTTGATATTTTCCTCTACTGTCAGTACCGGGATCAGGTGATATGCCTGAAATACAAATCCGATCTTTCTTCTACGGAAGACTGACATCTCCTCATCGGTCAGTCTTGTAATATCCTTTCCGTCTACGATAACATTTCCCTCATTTGGAGTATCCACACCACCCATAACATGAAGCAGGGTGGATTTACCGGAACCGGATGCACCGACAACCGCCACGATCTCGCCCTTATTGACTGTCAGGTTCACATCATCAAGCGCCCATACTCTGGTATTTCCTTCTCCGTATATCTTTGTTACATGTTCCATTTTTACGATTTCCATAGCTTACCCTCTTTCCTCTGCATTCCCCGCAGATCTTTCTGTCTATAATTTTTATCTACATATTTATTGCATTTCTGTTTTTTAACCTTGTCATACAGCAACTCCGTTGCAACTTTCCATCTGCTGTATCAGGCTTACATTTCATGCTTACTCCTCAAGCTTCAAATCTTCTACCATTGCTGCCGGAAGATCTCTGATCCCCAGCCAGATGCTTCCGCAGATGATCAGGCCGGATGCCACAAGTCCGACTCCAAATGCCCACCAGGCTATAGACTTTCCTACATCGAGCACCATATTAAGATAGATAAAGAATCCATATGATATGCCAACACCTATAATAAAGCCGAATACATTCGCAACGACCGTCGTCATAACACCCTCTAACATAACAGTTTTTAACAGACGCTTTCTGGACATTCCGATCACCCGGAGCTGTGCGAATTCTTTTCGTCTCAGATGCAGATTTCCGGCTGTCGTATTCACGATGTTTACCGAACTTAATACAAAGATAAACAGTACTGCTGCGACTGCATACCGAACAAAGCTTTTCAGGTATACACAGATCTGCATAGCCTCTCCATATAATGAATCCTCGTTATAGGACAGCAATTCTGTTACAGCACTAACTGATATATGATCCATATCGATCTTATATTTCATACCGGCAATATCATTTTCTCCGTACCCGGTCAGATCAAAATAATCACCTTGCCGCATATAGATCTGTCGGTCAGAATCCCCTTCAAATACCTGCGTTCCAAGATCCAGAATACCTTCTACCTTATAGGTCTTATAATGACCCTCCGCGATCAGCCGGTCTTTAATCTTCTTATATTCCACATATTCCTGCCGCACGGAAGTCCGTTCTTCTGCGTTTTTTACTGTGCCGTATTCACTGTCGCTATCTTCTGTCGTACCTGCTTTTTTCTGCTGTTTTTCAAATTCCTGATCGATCTTCTCCTTTGCTTTCAGACATTCTTTCTGATATAAAGCAAAATCAACTAATTGAACCGTATCACCCAGTTCGAAATGATAAGTATCAAAATGATACGCTTTATCATATAAGGTATCATTCGTATCATCTGCCTCTTTCAGATCCCAACTGTTAAAGCTTCCTCCCTCAACGACCAGAATACCGTCCTCGGATAGTTCTGTCGTTCCTGCTTTCAGATATCTTGCAAGGTCATTCAGATCAGAATCGTCACATCCGATCACATCTGTGCTGTTTACTATACTTTCCGCTACACTTTTGGTAACTTCCGGATCTTTATCCTCTGATGTATCTCCTGTTCCATTTAACTTATCCATATAAAGATCGTAATAATATCCCATCGTGACCTTTGTCCGGAATTCATCTGTGATCTTTCCTGTATAAGAATCCGTATTTACAAGATCCCCCACACAGGCATATACCTTTTTGGACGCTACCACATTGTTATTCTTCGACAGATCCCGAAATACCTCCGCAGATGGCAAGGTGCTCTGTGCTTCTTCCAGGCTCGTTGAAGCTGACGAATACGATGTCAGATTGATCTGATATTCCCCATATCTTTCATCTGTATCCTTCCAGTATTTTCTGAGCTGTCCCCAACAGCTGCATATCAGTACGATCGCTGATATACTGAATACCATGGCTGTTACTGTCTTTATAAATCTTCCTTTATTTCGAAGGACACTCTTTCTGGCATATGCGCCTTCGATTCCAAATATCTTTCCCATCAGTCCGCCGCCATGACGACGAAGCTTTTCTTTCTTGATCCTGTATTCACCACGGACCGCACTGACCGGTGTCATCTTCGTTACCAGCTTGGCATTCTCACGCATTACGAAATACATATCTCCCAGATAAGTGATCAGGATTGGTATCATCGGAATGATATGGAAGCCTGCGCTGATCTTAAATATAAATCCAAGGATCATGCTGACGATTCCGCCCATCACAATGCCGGCAAGCAGTCCGGCTATCTCAAGCATGGCTCCCATCCGATAGATGATGCCGCTTAACTGTCCTTTCGTCGCTCCGATACATCGTAAGATTCCATAGTCTTTCACCTGCTCTAATGTGAACATCTGGATCGTATTTCTAATAACTCCGACTGCAAAGATTGCAAATATATATGCAACTAACAGAACCACGATCAATATAACAGCAAATCCTTCCTCCATATCCTGCAGATACCAGGTGGACAGATCCCAGTTGAGTTCTGCATCCACCCCATAATCTTCTATCATCTCATTCATGAGCTTAGCCATCCTGTAAGGATGTCCGGTATTTACATACAATGCATTGTCGTATACCTTTTCTACATATTTGCCATCCGTTCCATCGATCGTCTCCCACTCACTCACCACATACTTTCCTGTGTATGCCTGTGTGACACGATCATCCGACGCGATCTGTGATAAGGTTTCCTGATCATCCGTCAGGAACACGATCTCATAGTCCGCTTCCTTTCTTACATCCTTTTGCTGCTGCAGCATATAAGAATAGAAAATGTTCAGTCCCGCATACAACACGATTACTGTGATCATTACACCGATGATCGTGATCACACACCGCTTTTTGTTAGCTTTCAGATAATATGTTGCAAGTTTCTTATAGTCTGTCATTTCTCACCTCTCCTTTTTATTTCACACCGATAACTTTGGTCTCTCTTCATCATTATCGATTTTTATTCCTCAAGCTTCAGGTCATCCACAATATCAACCGGAAGATCCTTAAGTGATGCATAGATGCTTCCACAGATTACCAATGCAGATGCGGCAAGCCCGACTCCAAACGCCCACCAGGCAATGGTTTGTTTTATATATAAAAACATACTCAGATATGTATAAATATATATCGTAAAAATCGAACCAAATAAGAATCCCAGAATATTTGACAGGACCGTCGCCATCGTGCCCTCTAACATGACCGTATAGATCAGTCTCTTTCTGGACATTCCAATCACCCGGAGCTGCGCCAGTTCTTTCCGCCTCATATGCAGATTTCCTGCTGTGGTATTAATAATGTTCACCGAGCTCAATACAAATATAAAAACGGCAAACGCCAATGCATACCGGACTATATTTCTGGCATAAGCATATCCGTACAGTACATCTGTAATATCACCTATTCCGGTTTCAAAATAGGATGCCGGTACACTGTCAAGATCGATCGCATACTTTATTCCTGTCACATCCTGTTCGCCAAATCCGGTCAGGTCAAAGTAGGAATCTCTTTTCATATAGATATCTCCCCAGTCCGGAAGCAGCTGATCTCCAAAATCCAGAACTCCCTGAACTGTATAGGTTCGATAATATCCTTCCTCAATAAGTTCCTTTCGGATACGCTCAGCGATCACATACTGTTCACGCCAGATTGATCTGCCCTCTTTGGTTTCCCGTTCTTCTGAGATATAGGTATCTCCCGTATCTACCTCAGGACTGACCAGAATACTGTCTGCCATCATCTTTTCATATGCTGCCTGATATCGTTTTTTATATTCCCTGTAATCAACCAGCTGGATCGTATCACCTACCTGCAGATCATATGTATCAAAATGCTTTCCCAGATCATACAACGTCACTCCGTCATCATAGCTTCCGGAATAATCCATTACGCTTCCTCCGCCAACAACCAGAATACCATCGTCATCCAGCGCCGCAGTTCCACTCTCTATAAACCCGGACAGATAATCCAGATCGTTCTGATCACAGCCGTCAATGCTTATAAATGAACTATCCAGACTGTCAACAGCCTTTTCATATTCTACATCATCTTTCTCGCTGTATTCCTTTGTATTCCGCTCTCTCCATCTCTGCATCATTGCTTCGATGCCACTTCCCAAACTCGTCTGTTCTGCATAATCTTTGTTAAACTTGCCATAATAGGTTTCGGGATCTACCAGATTTCCTCTGGCACTGTATACCATTTTTGTTTCTGTTACATAGTAATGCAAAGAATTCTCTTTGATCTCTTCAACAGAGGGCAAATATTCACCCTGTATCGATTCCACATCACTAAATATGCTGGCAGGCGATTGGTTTTCTTCCAGATATCTGCCATACATATCATTAATATTCTTTTTCGTATCATGAACCATACTCCCCGGTACTTAAGCATATAATGATCGCCGTTATACTGAGCATCATGGCTGTTACTGTCTTTGCAAATCGTCCGCTGTTCCGCAATACGCTTTTCCTTGCATAGGCGCCTTCAATACCGAACAACCGCCCCATCAGACCATTTCCACGAACCTTGATCTTTTCCTTTTTGATCCGGTACTCTCCACAAACTGCACTGACCGGCGATGTCTTCGTCACAAGCTTTGAGCACTCCTGCATTACAAAATACAGATCCCCAAGATATGCGATCAGGATCGGAATAATCGGTCCGATATGGAATCCGACATCAACATCCTTTAAAAAGCCAAGGATCACACTGATGATGGTTCCGAGCAGCACACCGACTGCAATGCCTGTCACTTCCATGCCTGCCCCTATCCTGTATATGATCCGGTTCAACTGTCCTTTGGTTGCTCCGATGCATCGCAGGATTCCATAGTCCTTCACCTGCTGCAGGACAAACATCTGAACCGTATTCCTGATCATCCCGACAGCGAAGATTGCAAAGATATATGCTATCAGCAGAACAAGGATCAGCAGAACACCGATCAGTCCATCTTCATCCTGAAGATATAACACTGCCAGTTCATTATTTAATCTTGCATCCACCCCATAATCGGCTTTCATATCCTCCATGACCGACTCCATCTTATAAGGATGTCTGACATTCACATATAAAGCATTTTTATAATTTACTTCTACAAATCTTTCTTCATCACTGACATATTCTTCCCCTGTATACGCCCCGTTATATGCCTGAAGTATCTGGTCATCTGCAGCGATCTGCGCTAATTTCTCTGTATCATCAGACAGAAAAACGATCTCATAGTCTGCTTCTTTTCTCACTTCCTGCCGTGTCTGAAGCACATACGAATATCCAAAATTCAATGCCGTATATAATACAGCTACCGTGATCATCACCCCAATGATCGTAACGATACACTGCCTTTTACCTGCTTTCAGATAATAAAACGCGAGTTTTTTATAATCTGTCATTCATTACCTCCCCGTGATATATATGAAAAAAAGATAGATACATCTTCGTTGTATCTATCTTCTCACTTCTATCTTACATTCCCGTGAATATCTGTGTATTCTTTTCTTACAATATTGTAAGAAAGAAATAACAAGCAAACAATTCATTTGCCAGCATACCTCAGGCGTTTTATTTTTTCAAAAAAGTATTCACATGCTTCTGTTTCTGTTTGAAATTTCTTTAAACCAGATCTTCTCCCTTTTTCACTATAATATACACACCATTCCTCTTCTTTTACTATACATAATCTTTCGTTAGGCAAACCCCCTTTTAAAATAGAATATGTATCTTTAGGAATACCTAGTTTATTCAATTTTTCTTCTAATTCAAATACTTTCACAAATATCTCCGTTTTCTAATATATCATTTCAATTCATCAGGCATCTTCCATATCATACTCTGAACACGTCTCGTAA
>OLSB01002343.1_pt1 | contig 15941 bp, 14 predicted proteins | sample 1672071 | NCBI WGS metagenome assembly OLSB01 (sample SAMEA3136642, study PRJEB25190) | human gut metagenome | biome: human gut; feature: human-associated habitat; material: faeces | place: Austria | collected 2013 | reverse complement strand
AAAAATAACGACATTATTTCAGGCTGTCGAAAAAAGCCGGAGGCTTTTTCGACAGTCTGAAAAGACCGCTCACGCGGTCTTTTTTTGCGTCATGCCGTCAGCTTCAGCCCCACGATAGCCACCAGCAGCAGCCCTTGCAGCACGCCCACCCACGGCAAAACGGCAGCCGAAGCTGCCGTTTCACCGCGATACCGCTCAGTGCATTTTGGATGTGACGCCCACCCAGGCGGAGTCCATCGCGTTACCCAGCCGCTGCATGGCCTTGCCCACAGCGGTCTTACGGACCTTCGGCCCGGGATGCGCCGCCATATCCATCATCGCGCCGGCCACCATGCCGACGCACAGCCCACCGACAAAAGCGGGTATTTTCATGATCATCCACTCCTTTTCTGTCCGATGCTAGCTTACCCCGCGCCGCGAAAAAAACACGCGGTGTTTCTTGCCAAATCATGATGCCGTGCGTTATAATATTGTGTAATGAATTTTTCCAAGGAGGAGCACCATGTCTCTCGCCCAACTGCAAGCACATATCCGCGCCCGGAAAACACCGCTGGCGCTGACGCTTTCCCCCGATCCCTCCCGGCTCAGTCCGAAGATCCTGAAAAACTTCACCGATATGTTCGGCGATGTGCCCATGGCCCGGGCCGAGGCCCTGCGCTACCACGGCACGACCATGCTGGACGCGGCGGCAGGGCTGCTGCCCGCCGTGGTGCTGCGGGCGGACGCATACCTGTCCCAGGGCATGATGGGCGCGGACGTGCTGGCCAACCTCATCACCGCCGCCCACGCCAAGGAGCTGTACGTCATTCTGGATGTCAATGCCGCCGACCCCGCGCCGTGGCTGAGTTACGGCGCAGATGCCGTGACGGTGTGTCCCTATGCGGGCAGCGACTGTCTGTCCGTGCCGGAGGACCGGCTGGCCATCGCCGCCGTCCGCACAGGCAACCCCTCCGGCGGCGCGGTGCAGACCCTGATGGCCGGCGACCGGGCGCTGTGGCTGTCCCTGGCGGAGCAGATGGCCCGCCGGGGCGCGGCGCTGTCCGTGGCCACGGGGTACAGCCTGGACGTGCGCGACGTGCGCCGGTGCTGCCCCACCGCGTTTCTGCTGCTGCCTGGCTGCGACGGCGAGAACGCCCTGGCCGCCTTTGACGACTTCGGCCACGGGGCGCTGCTCGCCGATGAAACACTGCAATACGCCGCCGATCCCGCCGCCGCGACGGCGGAGGCCGTGGCCGCGCTGAAAAAGTGGGTAACGGTGATATGACCCGGCTGTATTTGATCCGCCACGCCGAGGCGGAGGGAAATATCTACCGCATAGCCCACGGCCACCACAACGGGCTTATCACCAACGACCGGGGCTACCGGCAAATCGACGCTCTGCGGGAGCGCTTCCGGGACGTTCCCATCGACGCGGTGTATGCCAGCGACCTGTACCGCACCCAGATCACCGCCCGGGCCATCTGGCTGCCCAAGGCGCTGCCGCTGCATCTTGACCCGGCGTTTCGGGAGATCCGGCTGGGCGTCTGGGAGGATCAGACCTGGCAGGCGCTGCAAAACCGGTATCCCGAGGAGATGGACCATTTCAGCAGCCGATTGGACCTGTGGCGCGCCGAGGGCGCGGAGACGGCCCAGCAGCTGGTGGATCGCTTTGTTCCGGCCCTGCGCCGCGTAGCCGAGGCCCACGACGGCGGCACGGTGGCGGTATTCTCTCACGGCGCGGCCCTGCGTATCGTGCTGGGCGTGCTGCAAGGGCTGTCGCTGGCGGAGGTGGGGACAAGACCCCACGGTGACAACACGGCGGTGTCCCTGCTGACGTGGGAAAACGGCGCGTTCCAGGTGGAATACCGGGACGACAACAGCCACCTTGCGGAACGCGGCCTGTCCACATTCGCCAAGCAGACATGGTGGCAGGATGGGCGTATGAAGGATCAGGGGTCGGAATACCGCCCCCTGCCGGAGACGGAGCGTGGCCGTTTCGGCGTGCCCGCGGGCGACGAGGCCACGGGCATCTGGTACGGCGATGCGCTGATCGGCGCGTTCAGCTTCCGCCGGGAGGCGGATGGCCTGCGGCTGACCCGGTATATCCTTGCCCCTGAGTGGCGGGGCAAGCGGCTAGGCGTTCCGCCTATGGGACAGGTGCTGCGCTATTGCCGCCATCAGGAGCTGCCCTGGCTGCGGCTGACCTGTGCCGACCGGGCGCTGCGGCTGTTTTTCGCACGGCTGGGCTTTGTGGCCGCCGTGGGTGATGAAATGGTGAAGGACGCCCGCTGTGTCCTGCCGCCGTTGCCGGCGGCCTATATGCGATGAAAGGGGAGAACGGCATGATGACCCGCGGCATAGAGTTTCTCCCCGTCAGCCGGGAGGAAATGATCGACCGGGGCTGGTACTACTACGACTTCCTGGTGGTGACGGCGGACGGCTACATCGACCACCCCAGCTTCGGCACGACCCTCATCGCCCGCCTGCTGGAGAGCAAGGGCTACCGCGTGGCCATCCTGCCCCAGCCGGACTGGCACACGGCGGATGCGTTCCGCGCCATGGGCAAGCCCCGCTACGGCGTGCTCATCGGCGGCGGCAACCTGGACTCCATGGTGGCCCACTACACGGTGGCCAAGCGCCGCCGCACCCGCGACCTTTACAGCGAGGGCGGTGTCATGGGCAAGCGGCCCGACCGGCCCACCATCGTCTACGCCAACCGCGCCCGTGAGGCGTTCCCCGACACGCCCATCGTCATCGGCGGACTGGAGGCGTCCCTGCGCCGCTTCGCCCACTACGACTACTGGGACGACAAGGTGCGGCGCAGCATCCTGTTCGATGCCCCTGCCGACCTGCTGGTATACGGCATGGGCGAGAGCGCCACGGTGGAGATCGCCCGGCGGCTGGCGAAGAAAACGCCGGTGTCGGACATCACCGACGTGCCCGGCACGGCCTACATCACCGACCGGGTGGGCGAGCTGAAGTTCCACCGGGCGGACTGCCCCTCCTACGAGGACGTGTGCGCCGACCTGACGGCCTACGCCCGCGCCACCAAGATCGAATATGACGAGCACGACCCTATCCGGGGCTGTGCCGTGCTCCAGCCCTGTCAGGGCCGGACGCTGGTGGTGAACCCGCCGGCCCGTCCCCTGCGCCGGGAGGAGCTGGACGCGCTGTACGCCCTGCCCTACACCCGGGAGGTACACCCCATGTATACCGGCGGCATCCCCGCCATTGAGGAGGTTCGCTTCTCCATCACCCACAACCGGGGCTGCTTCGGCGGGTGCAATTTCTGCGCCCTGGCCTTCCACCAGGGCCGCATGGTCACCAGCCGCTCCATCCAGTCCGTGCTGGAGGAGGCGGAGCTGCTGACCCACGACCCGGAGTTCAAGGGCTACATCCACGACGTGGGCGGCCCCAGCGCCAACTTCCGCCACACCAGCTGCCAGAAGCAGAAGCGGTGCGGAATGTGCAAAAACCGCAGCTGCCTCGCCCCCGAGCCCTGCCCCAACCTGGACGCGGACCACTCGGAGTACACGGAGCTGCTGCAAAAAATGCGGCAGATACCCGGCATCAAAAAGGTGTTCGTCCGCTCCGGCATCCGCTATGACTATATGCTCCAGGACAAGGACAAAAATCAGACGTTCTTCCGTGAACTGGTGAACTATCACATCTCCGGCCAGCTGAAGGTCGCGCCGGAGCACTGCGTCAGCTCCGTGCTGGACTATATGGGCAAGCCCCATTTCAACGTGTTCGAGAAATTCTGGCATCAGTACCGCAAGCTCAACGAGGAGCGGGGCACGGAGCAGTACCTCGTGCCGTACCTCATGTCCAGCCACCCCGGCTGCACCCTCAACGATGCGGTGGAGCTGGCGGAGTTCCTCCACCGTTCAGGCCGCGTGCCGGAGCAGGTGCAGGACTTCTACCCCACCCCCGGCACGCTGTCCACCTGTATGTACTACACCGGCATCGACCCTCGTGATATGTCCCCTGTCTACGTGGCCAAAGACCCCAAGGACAAGGCCATGCAGCGGGCGCTGCTCCAGTGGTCGCGGCCCGAAAAGCGGGCGCTGGTGGTGGAGGCGCTGGAGAAAACAGGCCGCACCGACCTTATCGGCTACGAGAAAAAGTGCCTGCTCCGCCCGCGCAAGGGTGAGCCTTACGGTCAGCCTGCCGCCAAGCCGGAAAAGCCGGAGCTGCCGGAGCGCCGCCCCCGGCGAAAGGACAAGGAGGCTGCGGGCAACCGCGGCCGCCGCAACACCCCCACCGCCCGCCAGCCGGTGCAGAAGGGGAAAATGTCCCCTAAAAAGAAAGCCGCCTTTGCGAAAAAACGGCAGGGGAAATAGAGAATAAAACTGTGAGGAAGCCGCCCGACGGGCGGCTTCCTCACAGTTTTAGGGGAATGACCGGTTTCTTGCCGATTTTCCTCGCATATTGTGCTTTTTGCAACGAAAAAACTCTTGTCATACATCTGGAAATTCAGTATAATTAAAAGGAAGCGTCAAGACATCGACAGGCGGCATTAAGTTTCTGTTAAGATTTCGACAGAAATCGACACGCCATCTGGTCATGGCCGCGCCGCTTCTGCCGCCATACAGAGCGACGCGGCACGAACACAGACCGTATGTAAAGGTGAAGAAGAATGGAAAAAAAGAAGAAAACAAGGTTCATCGTGGTGTGGCTGCTCATCACCGCGGCGTTCCTGGCCGGTTCTCTGCTTGTTCCCGGACACGGCAAGTCGGAGTCGGTGCAGGAGGCCATGCGTGACGCGGTGCTCCACGGCACGAACCGCATCAGCCTGTTCGGGCTGAAGGACGTGAACCCCGCTTACATCTCGTCGTTGGTGGTAGTGGGCATCATCCTGGTGGCGGCGCTGCTGCTGCGCATCTTCGTCATTCCCCGCTTCAAGACCGTCCCCGGCAAGCTCCAGATGGTGCTGGAGACGGTGGTGGGCCTGTTTGACGGTATGGCGAAGGGCAACAGTCCCCACCGCAACAAATTCCTGGGCGCGTACATTTTCGGCGCAGGCGTGTATATCTTTATCGGCACGCTGTTCGAGCTGTTCGGCTTCCAGGCCATCACCACCGGCGGACACACCATCGCGCTGCCCGCGCCGCTGTCCGACGTGAACGCCGCCATCTCCCTGGGCTGCCTGTCCTACGGCGTGATCCTGGTGGGCGGCATCGTGGCCAACGGCGCAAAGGGCGCAGGTAAGGCCCTGAAGGACTTCTCCCTGCCGCTGTCCATGAGCTTCCGACTGTTCGGCGCACTGCTCAGCGGTCTGCTGGTGACGGAGCTGGTGTACTACTACGTGACCATGAGCTTTGTGCTGCCGGTGATCATCGCCGTGCTGTTCACGCTGCTCCACGCGCTGATCCAGGCCTACGTGCTCACCACCCTGACCTCCATGTTCTACGGTGAGGCCACGGAGAAGCACGAACCTAAGCCCAAGGCAAAAAAAGTAAAGAAAATCAAAACTGTTAATAACTGACGGAGGAAAGAAAATCATGAAAAAGCTGACCAACAAGAAGATGTTTGCCCTGCTGCTGTGCCTGGTGATGGCGCTGACCGCCATGTTCACCGTGACCGCATTTGCTGACACCGAGCCCGCCGCCGACGCAGCCGTGACCCAGACCGAGGCCGCCGATGACAGCAGCGTTACCGGTTCCAAGGCTACCGCCTCCGCCATCGCCATCGGCGTGGCCGCCGCTGCCGGTGCTATCGGCATGGGCATGGCCATCGCCAAGTCCGTGGAGGGCATCTCCCGCCAGCCCGAGGCCGAGGGCAAGATCCGTACCACGATGATGCTGGGCCTTGTGTTCCTGGAGACCGTCGTTATCTACGCCCTGCTGACCGTCATCCTCATCATCTTCGTGCTGTAAGGAATAGGGAGTAACGCTATGAGTAATATCCCACTGAATATTGATTGGCAGCAGATCCTGCTGCACTTCTTCAACTTCTCCATTCTGGTGGGCGGACTGTACCTGCTGCTGTTCAAGCCGGTGAAGAACTTCATGGAAAAGCGCACCAAGCACTATGCCGACATGGAGAGCGCCGCCCAGGAGCGGGAGAAGAACACCGCCGACCTGGAGGAAGCCATGCGCCAGCGCGAGGCTGCCTTTGACACCGAGCTGGAGGAGAAGCGCGCCGCCGCCGCCAAGGAGGCCGAAGCCTTCGCCCAGCAGCAGCGCGCCGCCGCCCAGCAGCAGGCCGACAAGATCCTGGCCGCCGCCCGCGAGAACGCGGAGAACGACCGCAAAAAGATCGTGGCCGAGGCCAACCGCGAGGCCGTGGCCATCGCCGAGGACGCCATGGAGAAGCTCCTGGCCGCCCAGACTGCCCGTGCCTACGACAGCTTTGTAAATGCCGCCGAAGGGGAGGAGAGCCATGAACAATGAGCCCCGCCTGACGGCTTCCTTGCTCAGTGCCTGCCCTCCCGATGACGCCCAGCAGCGCCGTTTGGAGGAGGTGCTGGCAAAGAAATACGGCAAGCCCGTGTCCCTGACCTGGCAGGAGGACAAAACCGCCGCCGGCGGCTTCCGCATCCGCCTGGGCAGCGAGATCATCGACTGGACCGCCGAGGGCCGCCTGACCCAGCTGAAGGATAAGCTGGCGTCTCTCCGTCCCGGCGAGGGGAATGTCATCTCCCTCATCCGCGACACCGTCCGGGACTGGACGCCGGAGGTGTACGCCCGTGAGGAGGGTCACGTTCTCTCCGTGGCCGACGGTATCGCCTATGTGGAGGGACTGGACAGCGCCACCTACGGCGAGATCCTGCTCTTCGAGGGCGGCATCCGCGGCATGGTGCAGGAGCTGCGTCCGGGCCGCATCGGCTGCATCCTGTTTGGCCGCGTGGAGGAGGTCAGCGAGGGCACGGTGGTGTACCGCACCGGCAAAACCGCCGGCATCGGCGTGTCCGATGCCATCATTGGCCGCGTGGTGGATGCCCTGGGCGCTCCCATCGACGGCGGCGGCGACATCTCCGTGGATGCCTACCGCATGATCGAGAGTCCCGCCCCCGGCATCATCGACCGCCAGCCGGTGAACACCCCCATGCAGACCGGCATCCTGTCCATCGACTCCATGTTCCCCATTGGCCGCGGCCAGCGTGAGCTGATCATCGGCGACCGCCAGACCGGCAAAACGGCCATCGCCATCGACACCATCCTGAACCAAAAGGGCAAGAATATGCTCTGCATCTACGTGGCCATCGGCCAGAAGGCCAGCTCCGTGGCCCAGATCGCCGAGCTGCTCCGCCGCCACGGCGCGATGGACTATACCACCATCGTCTGCGCCGGCGCGGGCGAGTCCGCGTCCATGCAGTACATCGCCCCCTATGCCGGCGCGGCCATCGGCGAGTACTTCATGCACAAGGGCAAAGACGTGCTCATCGTCTATGACGACCTGAGCAAGCACGCCATCGCCTACCGTGCGCTGAGCCTGCTGCTGGGCCGCTCCCCCGGACGTGAGGCGTACCCCGGCGATGTGTTCTATCTGCATTCCCGCCTGCTGGAGCGTGCCGCCCGTCTCAGCGACGAGCGCGGCGGCGGCAGCATGACCGCCCTGCCCATCGTGGAGACCCAGGCCGGCGACGTGTCCGCCTACATCCCCACCAACATCATCTCCATCACCGATGGTCAGATCTTCCTGGAGAGCAGCCTGTTCTTCGCCGGCCATCGTCCCGCCGTGAACGTGGGCCTTTCCGTGTCCCGTGTGGGCGGCGCGGCCCAGACCAAGGCCATGAAAAAGGCCGTGGGCACGCTGCGTCTCGACCTGGCCCAGTACCGCGAGATGGAGGTCTTTACCCAGTTCTCCAGCGATTTGGACGAGGAGACAAAGAGCCAGCTGGCCTACGGTCAGAGCCTGATGTATATCCTGCGTCAGGGCCGCAGCAGCCCCCTGAGCCAGGCCCAGCAGATCATCACCCTGGTGTCCGCCATGGCCCGCATCTATCAGAAGCTGCCTATCGGTCAGGTGCTGGACTTCCAGAAGCACCTGCTGGCCGCCTTCAACAGCGCCCAGCAGCCCCTGCTGCAAGAGCTGGACGGCGGCGCTGCGCTGACGGACGAGGTCCGCAAGCAGATCACCGACTTTGCAAACACCACGCTGGAGTGCTACCGGCGTGCGGGCGGGCGGTGAGCGTATGGCAAGCACCAGTGAGATCCGCCGGCGCATCGGAAGCGTCCGGCAGACCCAAAAGATCACCCACGCCATGTACCTCATCTCCCAGGCCAAGCTGCGGAAGGCCAAGCAGGATCTGAGCAACACCCGGCCCTACTTCGACGCGCTGCAAAACGAGATTGGCCGCGTGTTCAACGCGGACAGCTCCGTGGAGAGCCGCTACCTTGAGCCGGTACAGCAGCCCGCCAAGGAGGAGGTACTGCGTCCGGCCTGCCTTCTCATCACAGCGGACAAGGGCCTTGCCGGCGCGTACAACCAAAACGCCATCCGCCAGGCCCAGCAGTACATGGCCGACCACCCGGACACCGTGCTCTATGTGGTGGGCGAGTATGGCCGCCGCTGGTTCGCCCAGCGGAATATCCCCATTGAGAAGAGCTTTCTCTACACGGCGCAGAACCCCACCCTGGGCCGCGCCCGTCAGATCGCCGAGCTGCTGCTGGAGCGGTATGACGCGGGTGAGATCAACGCCGTGGTGGTGATCTACACCGACATGAAGAACGGGCTGGAGGCCGTGGTGCGTCAGGCACAGCTGCTGCCGCTGCACCGGGAGCGGTTCATCGCCGCTGCCGCCAACACGGCGAAGGACGACGTATACGAGTTCATCCCCTCCCCCAACGCGGTGGTGAACAACGCTGCCCGCAGCTGCCTGACCGGCTACATTTACAGTGCGCTGGTGGATAGCTTTTGCAGTGAGCAGAGCGCCCGCATGACCGCCATGAACGCGGCGGATCAGAACGCGGAGGAGCTGCTGAAGGACTTGTCCGTTCAATTCAACCGGGCGCGTCAGGCCGCCATCACCCAGGAGATCACCGAGGTCTCCGCCGGTGAGCGCGCCCAGCGCAGCAAGAAAGAAAAGGAGGGCGACCTCAGATGAAACAAGGAACTATCACGGGCATTTCCGGCCCTGTGATCGATGTGCGCTTCCCGGAGGGCACTCTGCCCGCCATCAACGAAGCGCTGACCGTCCAGGTGGACGGCACTGCCTACACCATGGAGGTGGAGCAGCACCTGGAAAACAAGACCGTCCGCTGCGTCATGATGGCCGGCAGCGACGGCCTCAGCCGCGGCCTCACCGTCACCGCCACCGGCCACGGCATCGCCGTGCCGGTGGGTGAAAAAACGCTGGGCCGTATGTTCAACGTGCTGGGCGATCCCATCGACGGCGAGCCTCCCGTGGACGCGGAAGCGCCCCGCTGGGAGATCCACCGCAGTGCCCCCACCTTCGCCGATCAGATGCCAGCCGCCGACATTCTGGAGACCGGCATCAAGGTCATCGACCTGATCGAGCCGTACCCCAAGGGCGGCAAGATCGGCCTGTTCGGCGGCGCGGGCGTGGGCAAGACCGTGCTGATCCAGGAGCTGATCCACAACGTGGCCATGGAGCACGGCGGCTATTCCATCTTCACCGGCGTTGGTGAGCGCAGCCGCGAGGGCAACGACCTTTGGGGCGAAATGCGCGAGAGCGGCGTGTCCGACAAGACCGCGCTGGTGTTCGGCCAGATGAACGAATCCCCCGGTGTCCGTATGCGCGTGGCGCTGTCGGGCCTGACCATGGCGGAGTATTTCCGCGACGTGGAGCACAAGGACGTGCTGCTGTTCATCGACAACATCTTCCGCTTTGTCCAGGCGGGCAGCGAGGTGTCCACCCTGCTGGGCCGGATGCCCTCCGCCGTGGGCTATCAGCCCACCCTGGCGGGCGAAATGGGCGCTTTGCAGGAACGCATCACCTCCACCAAGGACGGCTCTGTCACCTCCGTCCAGGCGGTGTACGTCCCCGCCGACGACCTGACCGACCCCGCCCCCGCCACCACGTTCTCCCACCTGGATGCCACCACGGTGCTGAGCCGTAAGATCGCCGAGCAGGGCATCTACCCCGCCGTCGATCCGCTGGAGTCCACCTCCCGCATTCTCGAGCCGGACATCGTGGGCGAGGAGCACTACAACATCGCCCGGGCCGTCCAGTCCACGCTGCAAAAGTATCGTGAGCTGCAGGACATCATCGCCATTTTGGGCATGGAGGAACTGAGCGACGAGGATAAGAAGACCGTGGCCCGCGCCCGGCGTATCCAGCGCTTCCTGTCCCAACCCTTCTACGTGGCGGAGAAGTTCAGCGGCGCGCCCGGCGTGTTCGTACCGCTGCACGAGACGCTGCGGGGCTTCAAGGAGATCCTCTCCGGCGCGATGGACGACTATCCCGAGGCTGCGTTCTTCAACGCAGGCACGATCGATGATGTGAAGCGCAAGGCTGAGGAGTTGAAGAAAGGCGGTATGTGATGGCTGCCACCTTCCATCTGGACATTTTGGCCGCCAGCGTCCCCTTCTACCGCGGCGACTGCGTGTCGCTGGTGATCCCCACCCAGGACGGCGAAATCGGTGTGCTGGCCGGACACTGCAACGCGGTGGGCGCTGTCTGCGCCGGTGAGCTGCGGTTCGAAACGGCGGAGGGCGAGCATCGCCGCGCCGCCGTGGCGCCCGGCCTGTTTAAGATCGATGGACAGCGGGTGCTGGTGCTGGTGGATGCCGCCGAGCGGCCCGAGGACATCGATGTGAACCGCGCTCTCCGCGCCCGGGAGGAGGCGGAGGAGCAGCTTCGGCAGAAGCGCAGCATGGCGGAATACCAGTTGGCACAAGGGAATCTGGCCCGTGCGCTCAACCGTCTCCGCGTCAGCGGAAGAATGTAAATGCCCCCCAAAGTGACAAAGTGACGCCGCAAACGCGGCGTCACTTTTCATTATTTTTGGTGCGAAATGCCCGAAAACAGCTTGAAAAAACTTGAATGACCTTGAAAGAACTTGGGAAAAAATCAGGAAAAACCTTGCAAAAACTTGAAAGTGTGTAGATTTTTCCTGTGCGTTTCCTGTATAATATAGAATGTAATTTTATCGGTATCCTTCAAGGAGGCGTTATGAGAAATATTTGGAGGGTCTTTTGCACAGACCTGCGCTCCCTGAGCCGGAGCTTTTTCGCCTGTGCCGTGGTGGTGGGCATCGTGCTGCTGCCCAGCCTGTACGCCTGGCTGAACATCTACTCCAACTGGGACCCCTACGGCAACACCGGCGGCATCTCCATCGCCGTGGCCTCGCTGGACAAGGGGTATGACGACGATGGTACATACGTCAACAAGGGACAGGACGTGGTGGACGACCTGCGGGAGGCCACGTCCATCAACTGGGTCATCGTGGACACGGAGCAGGAGGCCACCGACGGCGTGTACGCCGGGGACTACTACGCCGCCGTGGTCATTGACGAGGACTTTTCCAGCAAGATGTACCGCATGCTGACGGACTGGACGGGCAAGCCCGCCATCACCTATTACGAAAACGCCAAGAAGAACGCCGTGGCCACCAAGATCACCGACACGGCGGTGGAGAGCCTGAAGCGCTCCATCAGCGAGAACTATCTGGAGGTGGTCATCAGCGGCATTATGGAGCAGAGCAACCTGCTGGCCGCCGACCTGACGGAGGACGACCCGGAGGCGGCGGTGAAGGGACTGCTGTACCAGGCCCAGGATCTGCTGGCCGCCAGCCGCCGGATGATGGACGCCTTTGACGCGGCGGGCAGCACCGGCGGTGTGTCCGCTCAGGACGCGGCGGCGCTGGAGGCGGCGCTGGCCAACATGAATAAGAGCCTGCCCGACAGCGGGCAGCTCCAGCAGTCGGCGGCGGAGATACAGCGGGCGCTGTACGTGGCGGCGGAGAAGGCGGAGCGGGCGCTGGAGAAGCTGGAGAGCGCCATTGAAAACGCCCCAGAGCAGAAGAGCTCCCAGCAGGCCGCGCTGGACGCGGCCAGGGACATGGAAAAGCTGTCCGGCGACCTGACGAAGCTGGCGGACAGTATGCCCTCCGGCGAGGCGCAGACCCAGCTCCGGGCATTGGCCAGCCAGTGCGCCGACCTGGCCTCCATGCTGAACCGGCTGGCCACCTCGGCAGACACCCAGGATCTGCTGGCGGACTGTGACGCGCTGGTGAAGTCTTTGCGTACCATGGCGGATAAGCTGCCGGTGACGGCCAAGGCGCTGCGCGGCGACCTGAACCTGGTGATGACAGAGCTTGCGGACACGCTGGACGGCGTGGCGGAGCTGGCAGCGGACGCACGGGACATCCGCACCGCGCTGGGAGACACGTCCCAGGCGCTGGACGTGACCATGGGGCTGCTGCGGCCCGCCACGGAGAGGATGGTATCCTCCCTGTCCGACACCATTGACAAATTGCAGGGCCTGGACGGCGACGGCTATCTGGACATCCTCATCGACATTTTGGGCGGCGACCCGGCAGCCTACGGCGAATACTTCCCGGAGATGGTGCAGACCACCGTGAACGCGGTCTACCCCATCGAGAACTACGGCTCGGCCATGACCCCGTTCTACACGGTGCTGGCCATTTGGGTGGGCGGCGTGATACTGTCCTCCATTCTGAAGGTACACGCCCGCACGGAGGGGCTTGTGAACCCCCGGCCAGCGGAGCTGTTCTTCGGGCGGTATCTGCTGTTCTTCGTACTGAGCCAGTTACAGGCGGCCATTATCGTCACCGGCGACCTGTATCTATTGAAGGTGCAGTGTCTCCATCCGGGGGCGATGTATCTGACCGCATCGCTGACGGCGTTTACGTTCAGCCTGTTGATCTACTCCATGGCGCTGTCCTTCGGCGACGTGGGCAAGGCGCTGGTGGTGGTCATCATGGTGATGCAGATCGCGGGCTCGTCCGGCACGTTCCCCATTGAGCTGCTGCCGGAGATCTATCAGAAAATATACCGTTTCTTCCCCTTCCCCTACGCCATTGACGCTATGCGGGAGTGCATCTGCGGGATGTACGGCAGCTACTACGGGCAGCAGCTGGCCTTTTTGCTGCTGTTTGCCGCGGCGGCGCTGCTGATCGGGCTGCTGGTGCGCCGCCCCTTCATGGGTCTGAACCACTTCATGGAGGAGAAGCTGGAAGAAACGGAGCTGCTGTGAAGGGAGGTGCAGGACCATGTCTAAGGAAAAGGAATACCACGAATTATACGAACGCTTACTGGCGGAGGTGGCGGCCCTGCACCAGAGCAACCGGCGGCGCATCCGCAACGGGATGCGGATGCTGGTGGCGGTGACGCTGGGCTTGATGCTGCTCATGTTTTTGGCGGAGGGCAACAAGGTGTTCACCCTGATGCTGTGGATCGTGTCCATGTTCGGCGTGGCGGCGTATCTCATCGCCGTGGAGTACGCCGACTATGAGCTGCAAAAGAAGCTGGAGTACATCACCCAAATGGAGCAGGAGAGCTTGGGCGCACTGCTGGAGCTGCCCAGCCTGCCCCGTATGTCCCGGCTGCCCGACCTGCTGCGGTGGGGACAGCGTGAGGAGAACGCGCCCGTATCGGAGACAGAGAGCGTCCCCGCCGTGCAGAGCAAGGCGGAGACGACCCAGGCCGCGCCCGCCGGGGAGGCGGAGGCAGCCTGGACCGCGGAGCGGATACCGAATGAAGTGCAGAGCGGCGCGGCACAGCAGGGCGGCGCGGCCTCCCCGGTGCTGGAGAAGCTGCTGCAAGACCCGGAGAAGCTGGCCGACGACCTGTCGCTGCTGACAGCGGCGCTGCAAAACCTGTCCGACGACCTGCGCCGGGGCACGAAGCCCGGCCATGACGGGGAGGTGGACGCATGAAGAACGTATGGAACATCTTCCGCTCCGACTGGCGGCGCATCACCTCCAGCGTGGTGGCGGTGGTGGTGCTGCTGGGACTGTGCTTAGTGCCCTGCCTGTACGCCTGGTTCAACATCCTGTCCAACTGGGACCCCTACGGCCCGGCCTCCACCAGCCGCATCAAGGTGGCGGTGGCCAGCGAGGATGACGGCTGCGAGGTGGTGGGCCTGCACGTGAACATCGGTGAGCTGGTCTTGCAGGGCTTGGAGAGCAACGACCAGATGGGCTGGGTGTTCGTGGATGACGCGGAGGCAGCTTTGGGCGGTGTGGAGTCCGGCGAGTACTATGCCGCGCTGGTAGTGCCCCACGAGTTCACCGGCGATTTCGTCAGCATTCTGTCCGGCGAGCTGCGCCACCCGCAGATACAGTATTACGAGAACGAGAAGAAGAACGCCATCGCGCCCAAGATCACCAGCAAGGCCAAGACCGCCGTGCAGGAGCAGATCAACACCACCGTCATCGGCAAGGTAGCGGACGCGCTGACCACCGCCGGGTCTGTGTTCAAGGCCATGGGCTGGGACGGGCAGGACATCGCTGACAACCTGCTGGGACGGCTGGAGGACGCACAGCAGCAGATGACGCAGCTCAACGCCGTGCTGGTGTCGCTGAAGGACGTGATGGACGGGGCGGAGTCCCTTTTGGACGCGGCGGCCATCACCATCGGCGACGCACGGGACACCATGGACAGCGGCTATGCCGCCGCCGGGAGCACGGTGCATCTGATCGACACCGGGCTGTCCGCCGCCGATGAGACCGGCGGCGACCTGCTGACGGTGCTGGACAACACATACAAGGTGCTGGACGACGTGGACGCGCTGCTGCGGGCGGCGGACACCTCGGCGGCGGACGCGCAGATGCAGGCGCAGCTGCACCAGCAGCTACAGACGGCCATCGCGGCGCTGGAGGCACAGGCTGCCGCCACCACCGACCCGGAGATGCAGGCACAGCTGGAGACGACCATCGCCGACCTGCGGGCGCTGGACGCGGCGGTGGACGACCTGAGCATCGCCGAGATGCGCGGCCCGGTGCTGGACGCGATGCAGGTGGTACGGGAGGATCTGCGGATGGCCGCGCTGAAGACCAATCAGGCGGTGAACGACTATCTGCACACCACCGGCGCGGAGGCGCAGGGCAAGCTGCGGGCCTTACAGCAGCTTTTGGCTGCCGCGTCCGCCAGCCTGAACAGCGTGGACAGCTCGCTGTACGCCTACGCCGACGCGGTGGCCACCACCCAGCCCACGCTGGACGCGGCCATCGCCCTGACCACCACGGTGAACGGCTATCTAGCGGACATGGAGGACGACCTGCGGCGCATCACCGACAGCGGCGCGTTCCAGCGGTTCTGTGAGCTGATGGAGTCGGATTCCGGCCACATGGCGGACTATCTCAGCTCCCCGGTGCAGCTGAACACGGAGATCATCTATGAGATCAAGGACTACGGCTCGGCCATGGCGCCGTATTACGTGATGCTGGCGCTGTTCGTGGGCAGTCTGCTCACCGCGGTGATGATCAAAGTGCCGGTGACACAGAAGGAGTTCGCGGGCTGCCCGGCCATCCAGCGGTATTTCGGGCGGTTTACCGTGTTCTTCCTGATGGCCATGGCCCAGGCGCTGGTCACGGCGTTCGGGTGTCTGCATTTCGTGGGCATGACCGTGGCAGAGCCGGCGCTGTTCGTGGTGGTCTGCTGCGTGTGCTCGCTGAACTTCGCCGCTATGAACTACGCGCTGGTGTACGCGCTGGACAACGTGGGCATGGCCGCATCGGTGATCATCATGGTATTGCAGGTAGCCGGGTCGGGCGGGTCGTATCCCATCCACGTGCTGCCGGAGCTGTTCCAGAGGCTGTACCCCGTCATGCCGTTCCATTACGGGATGGATATGCTGCGGGAGACCATCGGCGGGATGTACGGGCAGACGTATCTGCGCTGCGCGGCGATCCTGCTGGGGATGTGCGTGGTGTTCACCGCGTTCGGGCTGGTGGTCTACTACCCCGCACGGCGGCTGAATAAGGCCATCGCGGAGGGGAAAGAGAAGTCTGGTATTATGTAAACCTGTTGCCAAGGCTTTGCGCGACATTTGATCTGATTCGAGGCGGGCTTTGCCCCCTCGAGCT
>OLSB01002342.1_pt1 | contig 15951 bp, 14 predicted proteins | sample 1672071 | NCBI WGS metagenome assembly OLSB01 (sample SAMEA3136642, study PRJEB25190) | human gut metagenome | biome: human gut; feature: human-associated habitat; material: faeces | place: Austria | collected 2013 | reverse complement strand
TATTTCAAATATAGACAGCTCTAAAAGAGTGTGACATATGTTTGACAAACCTACATACTGAATAGTAAATGTTAGACAAAAACTATTGATTTTTTTGGAAATATATGCTATTATAAATAACGTGTAAAAATACCTTATACTTGGTTTTAGGAAAACACACCACTAAAACTCAGTTTAAGGAAAATAAAAAATAGGAGGTGTAAACAATGACAAAGGAAAGAAAACAAGAAATAATAAACACATATAAAAGAGATGAAAAGGATACTGGTTCTCCAGAAGTTCAAATAGCTCTTTTAACAGAAAGAATTAATGATTTAACAGAACATTTAAAAACACATAAAAAAGACAATCACTCAAGAAGAGGTCTTTTCCAAATGGTTGGTTCAAGAAGAAATTTATTGAACTATTTAGCAAAAAAAGATGTTCAAAGATATAGAGACATTGTTGCTAAATTAGGATTAAGAAAATAATAAAAAAACAATAGGGCGTTTTACAAGTATAAAGCGCCCATTTTACAAATATAGAAGAAAAAAATTTTGTTATTTTGTAATAAAAAGTAAGAAATGATTAAAAATACTATAAATAATGAAAAATTTATCTTATAGTAAATACAATAAAATAGTATAATAATACTTGTTTCATTAGAGGTAGCTTGTATAAAATGTTATTTATTTTTATTATTATAAATTTCAAGCTATAAAAGCACATAGCATTTTATAGAGGTTACAATCTAATACAAGTATTGGTTATAAAAATTTAGAGGAAAAAATCCTCAAAAAGAAAAGGAGAAATACTATGTATAAAAAATTTGAAACAGAATTAGCAGGAAGAAAACTTGTAGTAGAAACTGGAAAAATAGCAGAGCTTGCAAATGGAAATGCAGTAATCCATTATGGAGATACAGTAGTAATGTGTAATGTTACTGCCTCAAAAGAGCCAAAAGAGGGAGTTGATTTCTTCCCATTATCAGTAGATTATGAAGAAAAATTATATGCTGTTGGAAAAATACCAGGAAGTTTCCAAAAAAGAGAAGGAAAACCAGCAGACAAAGCAATTTTAACGTCAAGAGCAATAGACAGACCAATAAGACCATTATTTCCAAAGGATTTTAGAAATGATGTATGTGTTGTTGCAACAGTATTATCAGTTGAACAAGATAATAGCCCAGAAGTATGTGCGATGATAGGAGCATCAGTAGCACTTTCAATATCGGACATACCATTTGGAGGACCTACAGCTGCAGTAAGTGTAGGATATGTGGATAACCAAATAGTAATAAATCCAACGGTTGCACAAAGAGAGAAGAGCAGATTAAAATTAACAGTTGCAGGAACTTTAGAAAAAGTTACAATGATAGAAGCAGGAGCTGATGAAATTCCAAATGACACAATGCTTGAAGCAATAAAGACGGGACACGAAGAAATTAAAAAGCTATGCAAATTTATAGAGAAAATAAAAGAAGAAGTAGGAAAACCAAAATTTGAATATGTATCATTTGCAACAAATCCAGAAGTATTTGCAGAAATAGAATCAAATTTCAAAGATAGAATGTATAAAGATGTACAAGCCCAAGACAAAGAAGTAAGAGATGCAAATATGGAAGCATTAGCAACAGATATCCAAAACTATTTTGTAGAAAAATATGGAGAAGAAGAAACAGAAAACAAATCAGCAGATATAGCAGCAAGTATACACGATTTAGAAAAACAATGTGTAAGAGAAATGATACTAAAAGAGCATAAACGTCCAGATGGAAGAAAAATAGATGAAATAAGACCACTTTCTTGTGAAGTAGGAGTATTACCAAGAGTACACGGAAGTGCAATATTTACAAGAGGACAAACGCAAGTATTATCAGTAGTTACACTTGGAACAAAATCAGAAGAACAAGAATTAGATGGATTAGACGAAGAAGAATCAAAAAGATATATGCACCAATACAACTTCCCTTCATATAGCGTAGGAGAAGCAAGACCATCAAGAGGACCAGGAAGAAGAGAAATAGGACACGGAGCATTGGCAGAAAAAGCTTTAGTTCCAGTAATACCATCAGAAGATGAATTTCCTTATACAATAAGAGTTGTATCAGAAGTATTATCTTCAAATGGTTCAACATCACAAGCAAGTATATGTGGAAGTACATTAGCACTAATGGATGCAGGTGTTCCAATTAAAAAGCCAGTAGCAGGAATATCAACAGGACTTGTAACATCAAAAGAAAATCCAGACGATTATATAATGCTTACAGATATTCAAGGAATAGAAGATTTCTTTGGAGATATGGATTTCAAAGTTGGTGGAACAAAAGATGGTATAACAGCAATACAAGTAGACATTAAAAACGATGGTTTAACATATGATATTATTAAACAAGCTTTTGAAAGAACAAAAGTAGCAAGAGATTATATATTAGACGAAATAATGTTAAAACAAATAGCAGAACCAAGAAAAGAATTATCAAAATATGCACCAAAAATAATTACTACAACAATTAATGTAGACAAAATAAAAGATGTAATCGGACCTGGTGGAAAAATGATAAACAAAATAATAGATGCAACAGGTGTTAAAATAGACATAGAAGAAGACGGAAAAGTTTGCATTTATACAGATGACCAAGAAGCTGGAAACAAAGCATTAAAAATGATAGAAGATATAGCAAAAGATATAGAAGTTGGAGCTATATATGATGGTAAAGTTACAAGAATAATGCCATTTGGAGCTTTTGTAGATATTGGTGGAGGAAGAGAAGGATTACTTCATATTTCTAAAATCTCAAATAAAAGAGTAGAAAAAGTTGAAGATGTACTTTCTATTGGAGATGAGATTAGAGTTAAAGTTTATGAAATAGATAATCAAGATCGAATAAACTTAACTATGAAAGATTTAGAAGCGGAAAACCAAGAAGAAAACAAAGACTAACTATAAAATATATGCTAAATAATAAAAGTTATTTAGCATATAATAAAAAACAAAATTAGACAAAATTTGCAAATATATATAAATAGGAGTATAATAATTAGTACGACGAATATATTAATAAAAAGAAATATAAAATACAATATGATAGTGCCTTAAGAAAGGAATGTAGCTAAAAATGAAGTATTTATATATAATACAACAAGCTATGGTTTGGATATTAACTATATATTGGTTATATCAATTAGTAATAAGTTTATGCTCATTAGTAAAATTAAAAGATAAACCATTAATAGAAGATAAAAATCATAAGTTTATGGCAGTATTGCCAGCACATAACGAAGAAAACGTTATAGGTAATTTAATAGAAAGTTTAAAAAATCAAGATTATCCAAAAGAACTATTAGATATATACGTAATAGCAGATAATTGTACAGATAATACTGCAAAAATAGCAAAAGAATTAGGAGCTATTGTTTTAGAAAGAAAAGAAGATGATCCTGCTAAAAAGACAAAAGGAGCAGCACTTCAATGGTTTTTAAAACAAAAAATAGAAGAAGACGCTCCCTATGATGCTTTTTGCGTATTTGATGCGGATAATATAGTTGATAAAAACTTTTTTAAAGCAATGAATAAAAAACTTTGTCAAGGAGAGGAAGTTGTACAAGGATATAGAGATATAAAAAATCCTACAGACAGCTGGGTGTCAGCTGGATATGCTATATTCTATTGGACAATGAATAGATTTTACCATTTAGCAAGATACAATTTAGGATTATCACCATTAATAAATGGTACAGGTTTTATGGTTAAATTTGACATTATAAAACCAACAGGATGGAATACAAAAACTTTAACAGAGGATATAGAATTTTCTTTAAAACGTATAATACAAGGTAAAAAATTAGGATGGGCAACAGATGCAATTGTGTATGATGAACAACCAGTAGGATTTAAACAATCTTGGTCACAAAGGTCAAGATGGACAATAGGGCACATACAATGTTTACATGAATATACAAAACCTTTAGCAGGAGCAGTAAAACAAAATAAAACATTGATGAATTTTGATGGACTTTTATATATGCTTGGAAGTATACCAATGTTTATAATGACAATAGTATTAGTAATATTAAACTTTGTAATGTATGCATTTGGTGGAATGAATACTGGAGATTTATTAATAAACTGTTTAAAATACATTTTCCCAACATTTTTCCTACCAATATTTGTTGGTTTAGTAATAATGATAATAGATAAAAAACCAATAAAGCCAATGATAAAAGGATTAGTACTATTCCCATTATTTTTAGGATCTTGGTTGTTAATAAATTTCAAGTGCTTATTTGTACGTAATACAAAGTGGGAAAAAATAGAACATGTAAGAAATATAAAAATAAAAGATGTAGCGTAAATAAAAGATTCTGTTTTGCAAAACAGAAGATATCTAATAGAAATTAAAAAATGGTGAGTTAACATTCACTATTTTTTAATTTTTTTTATGACAAATAAAAATTAGCTATAAAGATTGCAAAATTCATCAAGGGAAAAGTTAAATGCAATTTTGTAAAGTAAATGAAATTTGAAAGAAGAAAGATTGCAAAATTTTCATATCTAATATTGAGAAAAATAACCCTATGTGATAAAATATAAAAAAATACAAGTAAGGAATGAAGTTCATGGAAAGGAAAAAAATGAAAGTATATGCATTTGTAGGACCATCGGGAACAGGAAAAAGTTATAGAGCCCAAATGGTTGCAAGTGCTAATGATATACATTATATAATAGATGATGGATTGTTAATAAATGAAAATGAAGTACTAGCAGGAACTTCCGCAAAAAAAGCACCAACCAAAGTAGAAACAGTAAAAAGAGCTTTATTTTTAGAAAAAAATCAAAAAGAAGAGATGAAAAAAGCAATAAAGAAATATAAATTAGATAGTCTATTAATTTTAGGAACTTCAGATAAAATGGTTACAAAAATTCAAGAAAGTTTAGGAGTGCCAAAAATAGAAAAGACAATTTATATAACAGATGTTGCAACAGAAGAAGAAATGGAAAAGGCTAAAAATATTCGTGTTACACAAGGAAAACATGTAATTCCTGTACCAACTTTTGAAATAAAAAAAGATTTTTCAGGATATATTTTAGACCCACTTCAAATTTTCAGATTAAAAGGAAAAGGGGAAAACCCATATATGTCAGAAAAATCTATAATAAGACCTACATTTAGCTATTTAGGAAACTTTACAATATCAGATAGCGTTTTTAGACAAATTGCGGAAAGAGTTGCAAGTAAAATTTCTGGTATTTATGAAATTTCAAGAACAAGAGTAGAAAATTATGGAGATGGAATATCTATTTATATGGAAGCAGTATTGAATTATGGCTATAATATAATAGAAGTTATGCAAGAATTGAAAAATAATACAAAAAAAGAAATTGAAAAACAAACTGCTATGAATGTAATGAAAGTAGAATTAGTAGCAAGAGGAATTCATATAGAGGAGGAATAAAAATGTCTTTTATAGTAGCGATAGATGGACCTGCAGGAACAGGAAAAGGTACAATGGCAGAAAAATTGTCAAAAAAATATAAACTTGTAAATATTGACACAGGAGCAACTTATAGATGTGTAACTTTAGAAATGTTAAATAAAAACATAAAATTAGATGAAGAAAATAAAATTGCAGAAATGCTTAAAGAAATAAAAATAGATATGAGCAATGAGAATGGAAAGCAGAAAGTATTATTAAATGGAGAAGATGTAACTTCAGAAATACGAAGTAAGCGAGTATCAGAAAAAGTTTCACAAGTATCTAGCATAAAACAAATAAGAATTGCAATGGCTGATTTACAAAGAAAAATGGCTAAAGGCAAAGATGTAATAATGGAAGGAAGAGATATTTGTACCGTTATATTTCCAACTGCAGATGTAAAAATATATCTTGATGCAACAGCAGAAGTAAGAGCGGAAAGAAGATTTAAGCAAAATCAGGAAAAAGGGATAAACATGTCTTATGAAGAAGTGCTAGAAAACATAAAAAACAGAGATAAAAACGACATGGAAAAAGAATTTGGAGCATTAAAGGTAGCTCCAGGAGCCACAGTTATAGATTCTACTAATATGACAATAAAAGAAGTGGAAAGAGAAATTTCAAAAATTATAGATAAAAGAAAAAGAGAAATAAAAAAAGAAAAAAAAATTTACTGGGAGAGACCGGAAACACCTTGGAAAAAAGGAGTAAGAGCAACAATAAAAGCAATATTACATGCATTTTATAAAGTAGTATTCAGATTAGAAAAAGTAGATGAGGAAAATTTACCAATGGATGAACCTGTTATAATATGTGCAAATCATCTAAATTACTGGGATGCTACAGGATTAGTGGTTTGCTCAAAAAGAGTAATTCGTTTTATAGGAAAAGAAGATTTATTTAATCATCCTTTTTTAAATTGGATAGCACATGTATTTAACGTAATACCAATAAAAAGAGGGCAAAGAGATTTAGAAGCAATGAAAAGATGTTTAAGAGCTTTAAAAAACGGAGAGGCAATAGGTTTATTCCCTGAAGGTACAAGGAGAGGCTTAGAAAGAGGAGAAAAAGTACGAAATGGAGCAGCCTATATGGCACTAAAAGCAAAAGTAAAAGTTGTGCCAGTAGGAATACAAGGAACATTCAAACCATTTACAAAAGTAAGGTTAGTATATGGAAAACCTTTAGATTTTAGTAAATATGAGTATGATGCAAAAAATCCAGAAAAAGATAATTTAGAACTTGCCACAAAAGAAATTATGGATAATATAATTATGTTGACAAAAAAGGAAAAATAAGGTATAATTTAGAACAGATATCGCCCAATAGGGACGCCCTTTTTTGGGCGATTAACAATTTAATTTTTACTTAAAAGGTGAAAACTTTATTGAAAAAATAAATTAGAAATGAAGGATTTTTATGGAAAAATTTGAAGATAATCTAACCTTTGAAGATATAATAAACCAGACATTTAAGCAAATAAGAATAGGCAAAACTATTACTGGAACTATTATAGATATTAATTCTAAAGGCGAAATTTTTGTAGACATTGGATACAAGGCAGACGGAATAATTCCTAGAACCGAATATTTTAGTGAAAAAGGACTTTCTCCAAATGAAGAGTTTAAGGTTGGAGATAAAATAAAGGCTGATGTTTTAAAACTAAATGATGGACAAGGAAATGTTTTAATGTCATATAAACATTCAAAAATAAAAGAAATAAGAAAAGAATTCAAAGAAAAGGTTGATTCAAACAATATTTTTGATGAAAAAGTTAGCCAAGTAAACAAAAATGGATTAGTAATACTTTATAAAAACTTAATAAGAATATTTATACCATTATCACTTTCTGAAATAGGAAGAGATGAAGACACAAGCAGTTATGTTGGTAAAAATATGAAGTTTAGAATAATAGAAAATGATGAAAGAGCCAAAAAAATTATTGGTTCGGTAAAAGTTGTTGTAGAAGAAGAAAAACAAAAAAAAGCGGAAGAATTTTGGAATAGCATAGAAATAGGCAAAAAATATATTGGAACAGTAACAAGTATTAGTGATTATGGAGCTTTTGTAGATATAGGAGGAGCTCAAGGATTATTACATATAAGTGAAATTACTTGGGGAAGAAACCAAAATCCAAGAGATTTATTAAAGGTAGGACAAGAAATTGAAGTAAAAGTTAAAGAATTAGATAGAGAAAATAAAAGATTTAAACTTTCTTACGACAAAAAAGGCCCAGATCCTTGGAATAAAGTAGAAGAGAAATATCATATTGGAGATGTAGTAAAAGTAAAAATTTCTAAATTAGTACCATTTGGAGCATTTGCAGAATTAGAAAAAGGAGTTGAAGGTTTAGTACATATTTCACAAATATGTGAAAAGAAAATATCAAAACCAGAAGAAGAACTTAAAGTTGGACAAAAAGTAAATGCAAAAATAATAGATATAAATTTAGAAAGCAAAAAGATAGAACTTTCTATTAGAGAAATAGAAGGAACATCACAAGAATATAAAGAAGACTAATCTAAAAGAGAAGCAATTGATGTTGGAAGATAGAAGCTAGTAAGAAAAAAGCTAAGCATCTAACTTCCAACCTCCAATTATAGATAAATAAATTAATCAAAGTAGAGGTAGAAAAAAATGAATAATAAAAATATTAGAAATATAGCAATAATTGCACACGTTGATCATGGAAAGACTACTTTAGTAGATGCTCTTTTAAAGCAAAGCCATGTGTTTAGAGAAAATGAACAAGTTTCAGAAAGAGTAATGGATTCTGGAGATATAGAAAAAGAAAGAGGAATTACAATACTTTCTAAAAACACATCTGTAATGTATAATGGAGTAAAAATTAACATAGTTGATACTCCTGGACATGCTGATTTTGGAGGAGAAGTAGAACGTGTTCTAAAAACTGTTGATGGTGTATTACTATTAGTAGATGCATTTGAAGGACCAATGCCTCAAACCAGAGAAGTTTTGAAAAAATCTTTAGCATTAAACTTAAAACCAATAGTAGTAATAAATAAAATAGATAGACCAGGTGCAGATCCAGCAAAAGCATTAGATAAAGTTATAGAACTATTTATAGAACTAAATGCAACAGATGAACAACTAGACTTTCCAGTAATATATGCATCAGCTAAAAATGGAATGGCAAAAATGAATTTAGAAGATGAATCTGATAATATAACTTGTATATTTGATACAATCATAGACAAAATAGAGCCACCAACTTGTGACATGGAAGGAACTATGCAAATGCTAGTATCTAATATAGATTATGATGATTATTTAGGAAGAATTGCAATAGGAAGAGTTGAACGTGGTAAAATAAAAAATGGTATACCAGTTTCTATATGTAAACAAGACAAAACTACTCAAGGAAAAATAGCAAAATTATTTACATTTATGGGATTAAAAAGAGTAGAAGTAGATGAAGTAGATGCAGGGGATATAGTTGCAATATCTGGAATTCCTGATATAAGTATAGGAGATACAATATGCGATCTAGCTAATCCAGAAAAAATACCATTTGTAAATATAGATGAACCAACAGTTTCTATGACATTTAGTGTAAACAATGGACCTTTTGCAGGAAAAGAAGGAGAATTTGTTACATCAAGACATATTAGAGATAGATTATTTAAAGAATTAGAAAGAAATGTAAGTCTTCGTGTAAGAGAAACAGAATCAGCTGATAGTTTTGAAGTATGTGGAAGAGGAGAACTTCATTTATCTGTATTGATAGAGACAATGAGAAGAGAAGGATTCGAACTTTTAGTATCTCGTCCTAAAGTTATATTTAAAGAAATAGATGGAGTAAAATGTGAACCAATAGAAGATTTAGTTGTAAATGTACCAGACGAAGCAATAGGAACAGTTATAGAAAAATTAGGAAGACGTAAGGCTGAAATGAAAAACATGGAGCCAGCAGAATTAGGACACACAAAAATAGAATTTAGAATTCCAGCGCGTGGATTAATTGGGTATAGAACAGAATTCTTAACAGACACAAAAGGAACAGGAACAATGAATTCAATATTTGATTGCTATGAACCATATAAAGGAGATATACAAGCAAGAACAAGAGGAGTTCTAGTTGCATTTGAACAAGGAACATCAATTACTTATGGACTATATAATGCACAATTAAGAGGCGAACTATTTATAGGACCAGGTGTTGAAGTATACGAAGGAATGATTGTTGGAATAAATTCTAGAAATGAAGATATTTCTATAAATGTATGTAAAGAAAAACATTTAACAAATACAAGAGCATCTGGTTCAGATGATGCATTAAGATTAGTACCACCAATCCAATTATCATTAGAAAAAGCTATAGAATTTATAGCCGAAGATGAACTTGTTGAAGTAACACCAAAAAATATTAGATTAAGAAAAATTATCTTGAATAACAAAGATAGAGAAAAAGCTGCAAGAAGATAAAATAATATAGAGAGTGATTATAAAATTACTCTCTAATTATAGTTTTAAAAATCTATACAAAATAAATATGGAATGATATAATTTTAGAAAAAACGAAAAGGAAAATAATATGGAAGAAGTTAAAGTATTAATAAATAAAAAAGAGATTGATAAAAAAGTAGAAGAATTAGCGGCTAAACTAGATAAAGAATATGAAGGAAAAGAAATAACAGTACTTTCCGTTTTAAATGGAGCAGCATTTTTTACAGTAGAATTAACATTAAAAATGAAAACAAAGATAAAGTATTCATTTATTAAAATATCAAGCTATGAAGGAACCGAAAGTAGCGGGAAAATAACACTAAATTTAGATGTATCAAATTCTGATATAGAAGGAAAAGATGTTTTAATAGTAGAAGATATAGTAGATACGGGAAGAAGTATGAACTATTTGATAGAACATATAAAAGCAAAAAATCCAAAAAGTTTAAAAGTTTGTGTATTAGTAAGTAAACCAAGCAGAAGAGAAATAGAAGTACCAATTGATTATTTGGGATTTGAGATACCAAATAAATTTATAATTGGATACGGTTTTGATGATGAAAATGGATATCAAAGAAATTTACCATTTATAGGATATAAAGAGGTTTAGAAAAGTGAATAAAGAAGAATTAGCAAAAATAAAGCAAAAAGCATTAGAAGAAAAAATACCAATAATAATGGATGATACACTAGGAGTAATTACAAAAATATTAATAGATAAAAAGCCAAGACGAATATTAGAAATAGGCGCTGCAGTAGGGTATTCTGCAATGTGTTTTTCAGAATATTTATCAGAAGACGGAAGAATAGACACAATAGAAAGAGACAAAATAAGAGCTGCAGAGTGTAGAGAAAATCTAAGAAAAGTTGGTGTAGAAGAGAAAATACAGCTATATGAAGGTGATGCTGTTGAAATATTACCAACTTTAAACGAAAAATATGATGTAGTATTTATAGATGCAGCAAAAGGTAAATACCCATTCTTTTTAGAACAAGCACTTCGTATGTTAAATAATAATGGAATAATATTAGCAGACAATATTTTATATAAAGGATATGTAATGAGCAATTATAATAAGCACAAACAACGTACGGCTGTAACACATTTACGACAATATATAAAAGAAACTACAGAAAACGAAGAACTTGAAACGCAGATATTAGAAGTAGGAGACGGACTTGCAATATCAAGAAAAATAGCCAATTAAATAATAGCAAAATGCTGAATTATAAAATATAAAAAATAAAAAGGAGTATAAAGATGAAAAAACCAGAATTGTTGGCACCAGCGGGATCTTTTGAAAAAGCAAGGGTCGCATTTATGTATGGTGCGGATGCTGTATATTGTGGAACTGCAAAATTATCTTTAAGAAGCAGAGCAGAAGTAGACGAAGACGATTTAGAAAAAACAATTAAGTATGCACATAGTATAGGAAAAAAAGTATATGCCACATTAAATATATATGCTTGGGACTCAAATTACGATGATATAGAAAAACAAGTTAGAATGCTAGATAGAGTTCATGTTGATGGAATAATTGCTTCTGATGGAGGAGTTATACAGAAAATAAAAGAAGTGGCACCAAATTTAGAGATACATGTTAGTACGCAAGCAAATGTTGTTAGTTGGCACAGTGCAAAATTCTGGTATGACAATGGCGCTAAAAGAGTGATACTTGGAAGAGAAACTAGCAAAGACCAAATACAAGAAATAATGAAGAATAAGCCTAAAGATCTAGAAGTAGAAATGTTTATACATGGAGCTTTATGCTGGGCATATTCAGGAAGATGTTTTTTAAGTCAATATTTATCTTGTAGAAGTGCAAATTTAGGAGATTGCTCTCAAAGTTGTAGATGGGCATATAACATGTATTTAGAAGAAAAAAATAATCCAGGAAATTTAATGCCAGTAGAAACAGACGAAAATGGTACATATATATTATCTTCAAAAGACTTATGTTTAATAAAAGAAATACCACAAATAATAGAAATGGGAGTAGATAGCTTAAAGATAGAAGGAAGGCTAAAAACAGAATATTATTTAGCAAGTGTAGTAAATGTATATAGAAATGCAATAGATGACTATATGAAAGATCCGAAAAATTATAACTACACAAAATACATGAAAGAATTAGAAAAAGTAAAAACCAGAGGACTTACAACATTTTACTTTAATGATAGAAACAATAAAGATTTCCAAGAATATGAAGGAAAACAATATAATCCAAATTATGAATTTGGAGGCAAAGTATTAAAAGATAAAGCAGCAGGAGAAGCGACAACTATAGAAATAAAAAACAAGCTAAATGTAGGAGATACATTAGAAATAATCATACCAAACGAAATACAAGCAAAAGAATTTAAAATAGAAGAGTTATTTGATAGCCAAACAGGAGAAAAAATTAATACAATAAACCCAGGAAAACTAGGACAAACAGTAAATATGCTAATACCTTATGAAGTAAAAAAAGGTTGGATATTAAGAAGAAAAAAAGTTATTCATATTTAGCTAACTTATAAGAAACAAATAGTGAAATTAGCATAATAACAATAGAAACAAATCCTGCAACATCAAAAGAGAAACCAGGATAAAGTACAAAAATAGAACCAAGAGTAAACCCTATAATTGTAAAAAATGTAGCTTCATGATATTTGTCTAATAACACTTTTATTATTTGAAGCCAAAGTATACTACCAAACAAAATTCCAATTCCTAAAGGAATAAGAACAGACAAATTAAGAGATGCTATTGCAGACAAGTATTGTTCATAAACGCCAAGGCACATTAGAATTATTGTGTTACTTATACCAGGGACTACTATACCAATAGCCATTATAAAACCAACAAAAATTAAATAAATAAAGTTAGAAGAAATGGAATTTATGGTAAAATTAAAACTAAAATATTTTTCAGCTATAATTAAACTAATGCCAATAAGGAAAGAAAAAAATAATGGTATTAGTTTTTTTATTTGAATATACTTATTAGAAGAAGCTTGTTTAAACAGAGCAGGAATAGTACCAAGTATAAGACCAATAAAAGCAAAACAAGCTTGCATTCTATAAATATCAAAAAAATATTTAATGACATTTCCAAAAAGAACAACTCCAAAAAAAGCACCAAGACCAATAGGAAATAAAAAGTAAATATTTTTCTTAAAATCTTTAAATAAATTTACAATACTATTAACAAGTTTTTCGTAAATGCCAAAAATTACACAAAAAATGCCACTACTTACACCAGGAAGAATAGCACCAAATCCAATTAAAATACCAACAATAAAATTAAATAAAAACTTCATAGATTATTTCCTCTTCTTAATAAAAATATGGCTTAATAAATTAAATTATGATAAATAAAAAATATAAATTCCAAAGGTCAGGCACTTTCATAAAAGTTATAACATATATTATGGTATAGTGAGAATTTGGAGGTGCTTTATGCCAACGGTTTCATTTATGGGCTTTTTAGCTTTTTTGCAGACATCTGTGTTTGTACTAGGATATATTTCAAACAATAACTTGTTTCCAGAGCCACTATCAAAGGAAGAAGAAAAAATATATCTTGAAAGATTAAGTAAAGGTGATGAAGAAGCAAAAAATATTTTAATAGAGAGAAATTTACGATTAGTTGCACATGTATGTAAAAAATATTCAAATACAAACATAGATTTAGAAGATCTGATATCAATAGGTACAATAGGACTAATAAAAGGAATAAATAGCTTTAAATTAGAAAAAGGAGCAAGACTATCAACATATATATCTAGATGTATAGATAATGAAATATTAATGTACTTAAGAACAATTAAAAAAACTGGGGCTGAAGTGTTTTTAGAAGATACAATAGGAAAAGATAAAGATGATAATACAGTAACATTAAAAGAAGTATTAGAGAACAACGAAAGAAATATAGAAGAAGAGGTAGATTTAAAATTAAAAATAAAAAAACTGTACGAAAAAATTAAAGAAGTTCTAAAAGACAGAGAAAAAACAATTATAGAACTTCGTTTTGGACTTAATGGTAAAAAGCCAAAAACTCAAAAGCAAATTGCTAAAATGATGGGTATTTCAAGAAGCTATGTATCACGAATAGAAACAAAGGCAATAGGAAAGTTAGCAAAAGAGTTTAAAGAATAAAAACCACTCAAGGAGGACGCCTTCTTGGGCGTTTTTTTATTAGCTATAAATATAAATTTGATAAAATTACTTGAAAAAATATATAATTTGGATTATATTTAAAATGCAAAAATAAATTTTAGGAAGGACGTAATAAAAATGAAAAATAATTTTATTATAATAGGACTAATAGCTTTATTAATAATTGCAGGAATAGTTGGATATGCAATATATAATAATACAAATAACAAAAAAGACAATAAAGAAAATAAAACAGTAACAACAGGAAAAGAAGAAAGAGAAGATACAAATACAGAGCCAGAAAAAGAAATAAATAATAAGGAGAATACAAAAATGTATAATACAGGAAAGCACCATGCAGAAATAACAATAAAAAATTATGGAACAATAGCATTAGAATTAGATGCTGATGTTGCACCAATTACAGTAGAAAACTTTGCTAAACTTACAAACGAAGGATTTTATAATGGACTTACGTTTCATAGAATAATTACAGGCTTTATGATACAAGGAGGAGATCCTTTAGAAAATGGAACAGGTGGAAGCAAGAAAGAAATAAAAGGCGAATTCGCAAAAAACGGAATACAAAATAACATATCACATGTAAGAGGAACAATATCTATGGCTAGAGCACAAGACTATAATAGTGCAAGTTCACAATTCTTTATAGTTCAAAAAGACAGCAAGTTTTTAGATGGAGCTTATGCAGCATTTGGAAAAGTAACAAGTGGTATGGAAATAGTAGATAAAATATGCCAAGATACTAAAGTTGAAGACAATAATGGAACAGTATTAAAAGAAAATCAACCAATAATAGAAAAAATAACTATGATAGATTAAAAATATTGAAAAAAGATATAAAATTAGCCTAAAACTATTGACATCACAGGGAATGGTAACATATAATACAAATCAATAAAGCACAATGTGATGCGGAGGAACTTTCTTAATATGGACAACAATTTAGAATATAATAATATGTCTGACGAACAGATAATAGAAATGGTTAGAGCAGAAGACAAAAAAGCTCTAGAGTTTTTAATATGTAAATATAAAGACCTAGTAAATTCAAAAGTCAATAAATATTTTATTATAGGAGCAGAAAGAGAAGATATAATACAAGAAGGTTTAATTGGACTTTATAAAGCAATAAAAGATTTTGATAATACTAAACAAAATTCTTTTAAGTCTTTTGCAAATTTATGTGTAGAAAGACAATTAATTACAGCTATAAAATCGTCAAATAGACAAAAACATATACCACTTAATTCATATTTATCTTTAAATATGGCTGCTTATGAAAATGAAGATGGAAATAATCAAACACAGATTGTGGATGTATTAAATAATAATATAGTAGAAGATCCATTAGAAACAATAACCAAAAAAGAATATATGTCAAGCGTAGAAAATATAATAGATACTTCTTTAAGTAGTTTTGAAAAAAAAGTGCTTAATAGATACATAAAAGGTGAATCTTATGTAACAATAGCTGAAAAATTAGATACCCCTGTTAAGTCAATTGATAACGCAATACAAAGAATAAGAAAAAAGACGGTAAAAAATTTGAATACTAATGCAAGTATGCAATAAAAATAAATTGCTTCTATAAAGATAGAAGCAATAAATGCTTTCATAGCTCAGTAGGTAGAGCGCAGCCTTGGTAAGGCTGAGGTCACCAGTTCAATTCTGGTTGGAAGCTCCAAGGTAAAGAACCCTTAATAAATTTATTTTAAGGGTTCTTTGTTATGTTAGGTAATGTTTTAATAATTTATTAAAATATTATCACAAATGATAAAACAATAAAAAGTACTTGTAAAATTTTTTTAGTTATGGTAGTATAAGCATAAAGTAAATATCTATATAAAAATATAGAATTTACAACCAA
>OLSB01002340.1_pt1 | contig 15954 bp, 9 predicted proteins | sample 1672071 | NCBI WGS metagenome assembly OLSB01 (sample SAMEA3136642, study PRJEB25190) | human gut metagenome | biome: human gut; feature: human-associated habitat; material: faeces | place: Austria | collected 2013 | reverse complement strand
CTTTTCTAATACAATAGAAGATAAAGACAGAGGTCTTAATCAGAATATGACTAAAGAAAAGATCCTCTTCATGAAGAAACCAGGAATTACCGCAATTCCTACTGGTACTTATGAAATTGTATTGAACGTACAAAGTCCTAAGTATAAGAAATCTAAGACAATGATGCAGTTCTGTCAAGCATATATGCCTAGATTGCTGAATGTACCTGGTTATGATGGCGTATTGATACATCCAGGCAATTCTGCATCAGATACAGAAGGTTGTATCATTCCAGGAAAGAATGATAAAGTAGGATGGGTAAGCAATTCTACTAATTACTTTAAAGACCTTTACAATAAGATGAAAATTGCAAGCAAAAGTAGAGGAGAAAAGATTACTATAGAAATTGTTTAAATTTTTAAACAGAACTAAAATTATTCACTAGGAACAATTGAAAATGGTCGAGCTGATAAATTATATCTCTCGACCATTTTCCGCTTCCTGAACGTCCCAGGCGCCATCCTAGGGACTTTCTTATTTATATATACACTGCTTCATATTCATTAGCACCTAATTGTTGTACTTTTACAAATATTTCTTTATTAGTCTTATTTTGTTTTAATTTCAAGGACCAATTTTTTCTTTCATTACTGTAATTAGTGAATTTTGGAAGTATAGTAATGTTAGCACCACTATGGTAGCAAGTAAAATCACCAGCAGCTTCTGAAATTTCATAATTTGCAAATTCACCATCAATTCTTGATGTAACATAATACATTGACCATAATTCATTTGCTTTAGGGCTTAAAGTCCAAACTATTTCAGAAGTATTGTCAGAAGAACAGCTGAATTGATAAGCATGCATAATACAGTAAATTTCTCCAAGATATTGATTTTTGTTAGATAATGCATATCTTCCAACTAACGGAATAGTTCCTTCCAAATCTGCTAAAGATACAATATCTATAGCATATTGAGAATCAGATATGTTTCTTGAAGTTAGCTTTATCTTTGTTGAATCAAGGGTACCATCACTTTGTCTTATTGTTATTGGTAATCCAATACCCGCTTGATCAGAATACAACTCCTTTACTGTTTTTGCTCCTTTATAATATAAATCTACTGTACTTTTATCAAGTTCAGGATTTCTCCAAGATTCTTCTGATATTGTAAGAGTTGTAGATATTTCAGATTCATATTGAGTAAATCTTATTGTACATGATCTTGTTTTTGTAGAATCATTTATCTCAATGCATTTGAATGTAAGCTTGGTATCAGATGTTCTGTATACCATTAGCCAATCTGGTAATGCATCCCAAGTGAAACCAAAGAAATTACCACTCTTCAAAGATGTTACATTTATTGTAACTTCAACATTTGGAGTAATGTTTATAGAAGTCTTATCTAAAGAGAATTGATAGCAATGCTGTATAAAAGTTAATGTTATATTCTTACCTGAAGTTGCTTGAGTAAAGCTTACTTTGCAAGTTCTGTTTGCATCAGATATGTTTAATGATGTTGGAGCAACAGTAAAATTATACCAATAATCATTATGGGTGCAACTCAATATCATATTGTTGAACTCAGTAGGTGTCCAACTTATATCCAATGGTTGCATCAAATCATCATCTAAGCTATATATCATGAATGAAGCACTATCTGTTGCGTTCAAATATTTTATAGATCCTGATTCTATTGAAGAAGAGAATAAGAAATTAGTACTTGTTCCTCTTGGTTCTTGCTTTAAATTCAATTTCAAATTCTTCTGTTTTGAATTATCAAGATATAAAGTATTTGTCAAACCTAATCTTCTTGTACTAGAAGTACTGTTAGAAGAAGAAATCAAATTATTTTGGTTCAACGATATCCATTGTTGGTTGTAGTCAGATAATGTTAGAGAATAATCTTCTGATAAATTAGATTTGTAAGTCTGATCTCCTTGATATTTTATACCAGTCCATGTATTTGTAATAGTCTGAGTTATTCCATCAACAGATAATCTTACTGTTCTTGTCTTTTCTTCTCCTTGTCTTCTCCACCAAGAAGTGACAACAGTATACATGTTGTCATAGTTAGGTATTGAATATTCTGGAGTAAGATTAATATCATCATAATTCTCATATTCAAATGATCCTTCATATTCTTCTGAACCAACAACAACATCGTAATCGTATTTTGTAGGTACATCATTTTTATTAAGTATGATAGGTACACAATACATTTCATTTGTTATAAGATAAGGTAATTTGTTTGTTGTTACTTCACCAGATATCTTAATGGAAGAAACATCTAAATCTGTTACATTGGCTAAAGTATTACTGTCTACTGATGGTGCTTTCTCTTGCAATATAGTATCTTCTTTAGAACCTATTCCAGTAATTTCCAACTTTATTTTAACATTTCTGTCAATACCAATATATACATTTTTTCCTTTTATCTTTATATAGAATGCCGCATTGTTGTAGTTGTCAAAGTCAGAAACAGACCAATCTGATATTTCTGTTGGTTTAACATAAGCTACATTAGTATCATGATTAGTATTTTTATTTATCTTTATAGTTCCAGTGTAAAAATTACCAGTTAATTTTATTACTCCAGGACTATTTGGATTTGTATTTGGATCACCAGTTGTTGATGAAGAAACAATATTGTCACTTATATTATAAAGTTTTGAATTATCTAAATAGTCTTTATCAAACTTAGCTCCTTGTGCATCAGTAGAACCATTTTGTGTTATATCATAGTAATCTTCACAATTATAATCAGGAATAGAGAATTTTATCTTTCCATAACGTGGAGAAGAATTCACTTCACCTGTCATGATAGACCAAGTTATTTCAAGATACTGTGATTTTGATGATACTGCCTTAGGATAAGAGTTGACTGACAATTCATGATTCAAAACTTTTTTAGGATTTCTTGTAACAGAAACATCAGCTATCCACATGAGATAATTGTAATCATATCTCAAATTTGTAATGCCAGTTATCATGTTTGAATAGTAAGAATTAGGAACTATTCCTGCTACAGATATCTTTTTCTTATCTATATCTCTATCTGTAATTTTCTTAGAAGATGTATTAGAATACTCTGTTTGAGTCAATTCTACAGATTTGATATCAGAAACACAAGTAACATTTATTATACCTTTTCTTTCTGCATAATACCCTGTCTTTTTGAATATCATAAACATTATTTGAAACAATGTATCAGTTGCAGGAATTATATCATCATCATAAGATGTACTGATGTTTTCAATATACATCTTTTCAGTAGCAGTCTGTGGATTGACTGTTACTTTAGCATAATAAGAAAAAGTAGCAGAATTTATCTGTGGATTTGATATGCTTATCCATTTTGCAACTTCTTTTGATACTCCAGTAGCACATGGCACATTAGTTACTTGATTACTTACTAATCCACCTTGTTGCCATACTTTAGTTGTTGAAGTATATGTTCTGTTAAGTAAGAAACCAACATTAGAATATCTTGTCAAGGTATTTGCTTCACTAAACACTTTCCAAGTCATTGTAACAACATCACCGGTATGGTCTACTATGGTAGATGACAATGCAAGATCTTTTATTACATTTGTATAGTTGGCACTAGTAGGAATATTACTCTTCATTTTAAGATTTATCTTCCAGTTTCCATTACCTAGATATTCTGAACTTTCCAATGACATTGCATTCTTGTCTATATTAAGTTCATTTATAGTAATTACATCTCCATAATGATCACCATAGAAACATCTTGCTGTGTTTCCAGACATCATCTTTACAGTACCAGTTATGTTGCAATATAGAGAAATAGATTTTCCATTCACATCTACATAAGGATTGCTTTCAGTACCATATTCTTTTACTTCATCTGAAAATGTTTCATCTTTATACCAAGTGATTATAGCATTTGCATAAGATGGTCTAGCGTTTGAATCTTCTTCGTCTTTATCTTGAACTATCTTTATCAATATTTGCTTTCCAGAATATTTAGAAGTAGAAGTATCTACCTGTTCATCTTTACTGTCAATTTGCCACAATGATACATAAGTAGTTCTAGAACTTGAAGTAGATACATTACCAGATATGTTCAAATCAAACAATGCATCATATTCATGCTTTTCTGCTGTCTTTATGTTCCATCCTATAGGATATACTATATTAGGAGCTGTTACCCAGTTCTGATAAGGTACTACTTTGAATGGGTATCTTCCATGCCAGTATTTTACACAAGATCTGACGTATATTGTCACAACATTACTAGCTGCACTTACATGTATTCCATTTCTGTCAAAATCAGAATCAATAGAAATGAAATCATGATTTTTGTTATTTGAACTCCAGAAAAGATATTTTGAATCCCTTGGCCAAATCATCATATTTTTCCAAAAGACTGCATTTATATCTTTAAGCTTATCTGTTTTTGAATCTACTAACTTTATTGCACCAATATCTTGATTGCCAGTTTTCTTAACGTATATTGCCATCTGAAAAGATTTTCTTGTTTTAAACTTTATATATAAAAATTGCAAAATTAATTTGAAATTCTTTTTATATATTCTATATTTATAATGTCAAACAAATAATGAATAAAATTATGATGAATTTTGTAAATCCTGAAATAGTAAACGTAGTTGAAAATGAAAAGGTGACTTTTGGTGAATATCCTACCAATGGAATCACTTTTGAAGAACTTCTTAAGAAGATTGAAAATCATGAAGAAATTCTTCAGGGTACTCCTATTCATTTCAATATGCATGACATTATTCTTGAAAATAATGAGACATATCTTCAGGATGAATTCATTCATATTCCTACTAATACCAAGATTTTTGTGAAGTTCGATGATTCTGAAGATAATTGGTCACGTACTTCTATTGTTCTTCCGGGTCATAACGATTCAGAAGCTATTTGGATTGCAGATGATGTAGAAGATTCTTGGTGGAAGGCAACACATGAAGAAATGCTTTCTGGATTTGAGTTGAATGCTTTTGTAGAATGGACTTAAATAATGTAAGAATGATTAATTTCTTATTTAGATTGTTTAGAAAATTAGATTTCATAATAACTTGTAAATTCTTAAAATAAGATGAAGAATAAATTGACACATGATATTATTGTTGGTAGTGGATTAGCTAGTAATTTCATTAATTTGATGAAGTTGGAAGGATGGTTGCCAATTGAAGATTATTTTGTGATGAGAAATAATGGAGTTGAACTTGATTGGGTAACAGTTCTTACTATGGAAAATGATGGATTCATTGCAATTCCTAGTATAGCAGAATATTGCATTCCAGATCCAGATAGTGGGCTAAAACCAGGATGGTATAATTCTGAAGAGAAGCGTCTTGATGATTGGACTAATCCAATTATGTTCAAACCAATTGAAACAAAGAATGTTGCTGATCGTATTAGAGATGAGTTGCTTGATGAATATGAAGAAAAAGAAAATATAAAGAATGTACCTGATTTTGAAGATGCATTTACAGAAACCTTGATTAAGCTTTGCAAAGGTAATTCAGAACATTATATTAAAAAGTTACCACGATAAATGAATTTCTAGTTCAGATATTTCTATATTATAGATGTACATATAAACATGTACAAGTTTAAATAAAATAATTTAATTAAATACTATTTAAAAATGCAGAATATTCCTTTAGAAGAGGCTTATGCAACTATTGCAGCTAAGCCAGATCCATTTACAATTCGTACAAAGAAGTTGGTTGATGAGTTTGTTGTTTCAGATATCCATACTGATCGAAGTTGTGAAAAGGAAACTGTGTTAGATAACGGACGAAGAGCTGTTATGAAGGGTACATGTTGCGCAAGTACCTTCGTAGGTAAGCTCTATAAGATGAATGGTCCAAGTGAAAACCCTTTAGAGCGCTATGTATTGTTTGTAGGTGTAGCACGTCAAAATCCTATTGACAATCGACAGGATAAAGATCTAGCAGTAGAGATGGCAGCAGAGAATGCTATGGTCAATCCTATTATGACAATTAAGTTGCCAAATGCAATTTCTGGAACTGATTTTGCTAGATTTGTAAGTCCATATTTGGATACCATGCCAACTAAGTTTATTCTTACATCTAAACAGATTAGGGATAAGAAGGAAAGTGATTTGTATAGGAATTGGTATAGTGTTATTAAACCACGTGAAGAGGCAGCTAATCTTCTTCTATATATGGAAAAGATTCGCCCAACGTTGGATGCCCAAATCAAATATATGTATGGTGAGTAAATAATGCAAGATAACGAATACATTAATCCAGTTGGATATTCAGAAATGTATGAGTGGGCAGAGATACCAGCAGAGAGTCCTTATGGACTCTTTGTTACATTTTCTTCTGAAAATCCTGATAAGATAGAACCTGTAAAATCTGGTTCTGATGAACATATTCTTGGTGTAACAACTATTCAAACGTCACATACTTCAGATGATCCAAACAATTGGAAATATGCATATATGTGTAATGAAGTTGGTGATAAGTTTTTGAAGAATGATAAGATTGCCATTGGTGTAAAAGAGTATGACCAAGTAGAAGAGTTTTCATATATTCACACTAGACCATATAATCATTATGTACAGGTACCAAGTCAATATTATGATCCTAAGCAAGAATATGTAAAGCGTAGTAATCGTAAAGAATGGGTACGAGTAAATTTGATTGGTAAAGTAATTGTACGTGATAATGGTAAGTGTAAGCCAGGAGAATATTGTCAACCTAATTCTACTGGAAAATCCAAGAAACATAGAGGATATGCTGTACCAGCTACTATGAAAGATTATGGGTGGAAATTTTATGTTACTCAACGTATTACAGAAAACACTATAGAGATAGTGATGTCACCTACCATGAACAAATTAAAAAAATTAGAAGTCTAACATGGATAAGATATCAATTATAACAACATTTTACAATGCACAGACATTTATTGGTAATGCTATTGCCTCTGTTTTAGGTCAGAAAGTACCAGATGGTTGTGAAATTGAATATGTTTTGGTAGATGACAAATCACAAGACAATTCTAGAAATATTGTTGAGAATATCATAAACAATACATCAAAAGAGAATTTCAAGTTTAAGTTAGTAGAACCCGAAAATAATCTTGGATGTGGTGGTGCTCGTAAGTTTGGTATTGAAAATGCTACAGGAAATTATTTCATGTTCTTGGATGCAGATGATTATTATATTCATCTTGACTTTGTAGAAAATGCTTACAATACTATTACTTCGGAAAATGCTGATGTTGTAGAATATGGTGTCATCTATAATCAACAGAATGGGCAGCAATCTAATTCTACAGCCCCACAAAAGATTGTTCTTACTAATCCTCATGATATGGAAATAGCGTTGTTTAAAGATAATCTTATCAAGTTTAATGTTTGGTCTAAAATATATACAAGAAAGATTGTTGAAAGTTATCCATATTCTACACGAAGAACATTTGAAGATGTAAGAACAATTCCAGTGTGGATAAGCAATTGCAATAAAGTTGTGATTATGCCAATTCCACAAATCAACTATAGAGCGGCATCTAATTCTATTATCAGAACTAACTGGGTTGATACAAGACTTGGTACTATTTCTGCTATAGCACAATTGTTCCCAAGATTTAAAGATGATAGACAGCTTCTTAAAGCTATGTATACACGTTCTATGATTGATTTAGAAGTTATTTTGAATAATAAGTCAAGTGAATGTGAAGGTTTTGATGAGATGTCAAAATTGAATACATATATGCTTAAGTTTATTTATCCAGATAAGTGGAAGGATCTTACGTATAATGTTGAAATGGATCCTGAATTGAATCCAGATTTGAATAAAGAAATGAAGGCAAAGTATATCAAGACAGATTTGAACAGTTTGCCAGGTATGTAAATAATCTATATTGATGGGAAGTAGAAATGCTTCCCATTTTTATTTTTAGATATAAGCATAGATTATAAAGCATATATAAAATGGCAAACAAGCTTTTTTACACATACATACACGGTACAGATTATAAAAATGATAGCTTTGTTCCTGATAAGATGATATATTCTTATTGGGATTCATTGATATTTGATGTAAATCACCGTACTATATGGCATCAAGGTATGCCATTTGGTAATGTATATCCAGGTACATTATCTTATGGTGAAATATTCAATGATCTTCAGAATAATATAGCACTTGGTGCATATTCCCATGCTGAAGGATATAGCACTATTGCTAAATCAAATTATTCCCATGCAGAAGGATATAAAACATTTGTAGATGGAGTTAATGGTCATGTTGAAGGCAATTCTTCTTATTCTTTAGGAGATAATTCTCATGCCGAAGGTAGCTTTTCTTATTCTAAAGGAATAAACTCTCATGCTGAAGGAAATAAATCAGAAGCCCAAGGTAGGAATTCCCATGCTGAAGGATTCATTTCTTTTGCTATAGGAGAAGATTCTCATGCTGAGGGAAACAATACTTATGCAAAAGCTAAAGGATCACATTCAGAAGGTAACATAACTAAAGTAGAACCTGAGGCAGAAAATGGTCATGCTGAAGGTTACAATACTATTGTAAGTGCAAAGAATGCTCATGTTGAAGGAAATACTACAAAAGTAGAAAATACTGGTGAAAATGGTCATGCTGAAGGTTTGAATACAATAGTCAGAGCAAAGAATGCCCATTCAGAAGGTAACAATACTTTAGTTGCTGGTGAAAATGGACATGCTGAAGGTTACAAATCCAAATCAACATCTACTAATACCCATGCAGAAGGTAATATAACAAAAGCATCAGGAGAAAATTCTCATTCAGAAGGTTACAATACAGAAGCTAGAAGTAAGAATTCTCATGCAGAAGGAAACCACACTATAGCTGCAGGAGAGGATTCTCATACTGAAGGGGCTGAAACTGAAGTATATTCTCCTTATTCTCATGCTGAAGGAAACACTAATACAGTAAATGCATTGTCTGATTCTTCACATATTGAAGGATCAAACAATAAAATATCTTTTTCGGAATCATCACATGTAGAAGGTGATAGTAATGTAAATGGCGGAAATATAGGTGTTATAATAAATTCCAATTATTCCCATGTAGAAGGATTGAATAACTATAACTATTCTATAAATTCTCATGTAGAAGGAAAAGACACATATAATTTCGGTAAGGAATCTCATATTGAAGGTGTTGAACATCTAACTTATGCTTATACAAGTCATATAGAAGGATATGCAAATAAAATAGGAAAGAGTATAGGTGATACAAAATATGTTCATGTTGGTGGTAACAACAATACTGTATATCCAAATAGTGAAAATAATGTAATCTATGGCAGTTGGAATTGGGTAAAGGGTATATACTCTGAAGTAAATGGAAAACATATAAAAAGTTATGCAAATTATTCTGTTTTAAGAGGTAGTTCATTAGAAATAAACAGTAAAGACATTGAAAATAATCAAAATGGAATAGATTTTATCAATGTTTCTGGTGATAGCATCACAGTTAGAGAAAATGCAAATTATGGGTTTGCTCATGGTTTTAATATAACATTACAATCTCCTTATGAAGTTGGTTTTGGTAGATATTCATATTCTTATCTAGAAGGACAAAATAAGGATAAGCAAAATACCATATTCATGATAGGTAATGGTAATGGTCGTGGTAATGAATCAAATGCCTTAGATGTAAGAGAGAATGGAATAAGCTATCTTTATAAAGGTATTTATACTTGGGATTATGTAGAAGACTATCCTTATTCTACTGTTGCAAACAATGAATCATCTTACTGTATTACTAGAAGACAACTTGCTCAAGTAGCAACAGTTACCTATGTAATGAGAAATTCTACTGGTAGAAGAAATTTTTATCCATTAGATAATCCTACTCACCCTGAAACTGCTAATCCTAGATTTATAGGGGCAGAATATTTCAATAATTATGGTGATGAAAATAATGCTCCTAATAATGCTTATGCTAATTTCTGTCATGCGGAAGGATGGGGTACTTATTGCCATACCGGAGGAACTTATTCTCATGCTGAAGGATGTGGTACTGAAACAAGAAATCCAGGAGAGCATGCTTCTGGTAACTGGAACAAATCATCAGACAATACTTTATTCTCTGTTGGTTGGGGAACAAACAATATAGATAGATCAAATGCTTTTGAAATAAAGAGAGCACCAACATCAGATGGTATTGCATTCATAGATAAGAAACCAATAGTTACTTCTATATTAAATGGTACTGGTCCTACTTATATGTGGAAAGGTGAATATGCTGATTATATAAAGATTAAACAAGTAGATCCAAATACTTTGTATTTCATATATGATGGTGATGCTTCTACTAGAAATGATTTTATCAGTATAGATCAGATGGATGACATAGTAAACAGAAAAGTTGAGGAGAAAATCAAACAATATACTCAAGGTATTCTTTACAATGCTAATTATAGTCCTAAATTTAATGGACATGGCGGTGATTCTAACTTTAGTTATGTTTGGTCTGGTAATACAACTGACTTTGCTGGTCTTGGTTCTCTTGCTAATGATGTTAATACAGTATTCATTATAAGAAACAACAAATAAAATTGACTTAGTATAAGGATATGGTAGTTATACGAAATGGTAGATTCATATCTAGAAAGAAAACATCATCTGATGAAGTACATCAAATGAGATCTAGTGGATCTTATGGATATGAATTAAAATATGATAAAAAAAGAATATGGCCTTCATTTAATGTCAATTGCCTAGAGAATACATTATCATTTCATTGGGATACAAAAGATGGTTTAGGAGGTATTCAAGGAAACAAACCAATTCCTGACAATTCTTCTAGTGATAAAATTCATGAATTCGATCCTAATGGTGGTAATGGATACATAAATTTGATAGATAGAGAAACATCATTATGGCATAGACCTGAATTGCAGATACTAGTAATAGGCCCAAATGATGGAAATGATATTAAGATTGGATCCATAGATTCAATAAAATTACCAGGAAATGTTGATAGTGCAGGTACAATAGAAGCATCTACAGATTTTTCAAATGATGATGTTAATAAAGTAAAAGAACTTTATGAAAAAGAATTTAAGAATTATAATGTTTCTACAGATAATATTGTTATAAATAAGTATAGAGTAAAACCTAATCAACCAGATGAATTTTATGACCATGATGGCAATTATACTAATGATTATAAATACACACCTTGTTATAAAAGCAAAGAAGATTTTTGGACACATTTCACAGTTAATCCTAACAACTCAACAAACAACAGATATGGTATGATAATCATATCTAAGATTTATACTAAGATCGGAGAAACAATAAATCTATTAGAAAATAATGAATCTGTAAAGTTAGCATCTTGGTTCCAAAAACCTAATATTCTTTATTATTGTCATGCAAACTGGGTTGATGTAGATGGTAATGCTATTACTAATGATAATTGTGAATATAATGAATTGAATGTAGGTGTATATTTACATATAGAGCTTGGAATATCTCCTGATGGTGGAAATACAATATTTTGGAATGACTCTCATAAAAATTCAACAAAATATCAAGCTATAAAGAATTTGAGTGCATCAGTACCAGATGTGTTGACAACTAATGCTATAACAGTTGAAATAGGTGGAACAGATAGAAACAGATTCTTATCTAATTATGGAGTACAAATAGCTAATGGAAATTCTGCTGATAAGATATTAAGAATATTACTATACCCTAAGTATGTGAATAATGAAGATAACAATACAGATTATCGGACGGAAAAATATTATATTGGTTACACTTCAGATGATTATAACAATTCAGCAAATCCAAACAATAAGAAAAATGATTCCGATATAGTTGGAATAAATGGGAAGAATTGGGCACAATCTGGTTATATGTCACAATCAGAAAGTAATGTAGATACACCATCAAATGCAGAATTCTGTGATGTTTCAACAACATTCAGAATAAAGAGAATGAGGTCTACATCTCCTTGGAACATAGAACTTAATGTAAAAGTAAATATAAATAAAGATACATGTCCTGGGTATATGACACAAGAAAGATATACCACAGAAAAAAAGAATTAGTATTTTAAAAATGGCAACAGAATATGGCAACCCAAAATTTAGAGATTCTAACAAAAATTTACCATTTACAATGAATGGTCAACCAGCTACTGATGCGTTAGCTAGAGTAGTTAATACTGTTGGTGCAAATAATATTGATATATCCAATATAGGGTTTTCTTCAAATTCTGATTATTCTAAGACACACAATAATAATGTCAGCTATGATACAGTCATAAATAGTACAAGTAAAACCTATAGAATAGATTGGAAACTTAAATCAAATGTTGGTACACATCCAAGAAAAACAACTTCTCTTAATTATGGGTTGCTAAGTTGGTTTAACGGCGGTACTGAAGGTAAAGCTAACAATCCAGTAACATATACTTCTACTAGTCATCAATTAAAGGGAACCAACAATTTCAGTTATTCTAGAAGCTTAGCTGATTTACGTTATTTTGATGCCAAAATAAAAGTAAATAATTTAGATGGAGATTCTAATAAAGAAGTTGTATTCAATACTGCATCTTCATTTGCTGGGGATAACAATCAAATAAAGGGTGTTGCTCAAGGATATTATAACTATGATGCTCCTTATACTGTATTCACAGCAAAATCTCCTGTAAATTGGGTATCTTTTCAAACAGCAAATGGGGGAACTAGTAATGAAATATCTATTACTTCTTCATCAGGAGATATATCTACAGGTAGCAATGCCCATTATCTTATAATAAGTGACAATTCCCCATCTGTATTATATGGTAATATATCAGGTAAACATACAGTTCACTACAATATAGATAAGGATTCTAATGGAAATTCTATATCTAATACTCATGCTGGATCTGTAACATTTACTTCTGATAATAATGGTAAAGCATTTGTAACAACAAACGCTGATAAGTCAAATTCTACTTCATATTCAAGAAATACCACTATAAGTTATTCATTAACTGATTATAACACTTCTTCTAGTGGTTATTCTAGTAAGATAGATGGATCATTTTCTATTTATCAATCTGGTGGCATTATAGATGATCCTAAAGATCCAGAATTGACTTATTCTTGGAAAATAACATCAGGTTCTGAATATGTTTCTAGTGCAAAAATAGTGTCTACTTATGTTAATGCCAAACAAGATAATGGCAAATATCAACAATATTCTTATCAAAACACATATATAATTACAGTTAAAGATAATAGTGGTACAATTGGTAGTATAACTGGTACTCCATCTATATCAAGCATAAATAATCCAAAATCAGTATATAAAATTGGAACATTTAACATTAGTGGTTTATCTATGACACCAGCTGTCAATACAAGTGATCGAAATATAACTGTAAATACTAAAGTATCCTATAATTATTGTACTAACTTTAATGTTTCAAATCCTTCTATAGATACAACGGTTACACAAGCTGGGTCTAGTTGGGTACCTAAACCTACTGTTGTTGGTAAATTGTCGATAACATGTGAAAATCCACAAACAGATAAGATAGATCAAAGTAATCCAGCATCATTCAAGATAAAACAATTATCATCTAATGATTATTCAACAAGCTTAAGCAATGTAACATTAAGTGAAGGAGATAATAAATTTGGATATATGTTTGGTACTATATCTGCTTCTTCAACTAACATATCAGTTTCAGGTAAAATAAAAGTAGAAGAATCTGCAAATAAAACATTTGGAATTTCAGGAGAATCTAAAAGTCTTATATCATTATACCCAGAGACTCTTACATTCAATCCTGGATATTCTAAGAAAGTAGATGATATAAGGTGGAAACTGAAGTTTACGCCTGATACTACACAGAATGATAAACAGATTACAGATGTAAAGAGTTCAGAAATAACAGTTACTCAAGCTGGAATTCCTCAAGGATCAGAAATGAGCTATAATCCATTGACAATATCTGGTGAATCATCAGAAGATTGGCTTACTGTTACAAATAGTTGTGTATTTAATTATAATGATTATAATAATTATACCCAAGCAAATCCAAATAAAATGACTTTAAAAGCTGATCCTAATAGAACATTTGTTGATGAAATTACTGTTACTGACACAAATGATAGTAATGTATATAAAGTACAAATTACTAATGCTTCAGTAGCTGGATCTAGAAAAGCAGATATAACATTAAGTAGTTCTGATTCCAATACAACTTTAAGTTATACTACTATATCATATTTTACCCAATCTGGTGAAGATATAAATTGTAATATTTCTTTATCTTATAGTTATTCAACAGATCCAAATAACAAATATGTAAATTTGATAGATACTAGTTTAAGCATATCTGATACTGATGAACATAATTTAAGAATACCAAGAGGTACCACTGGTCATACAAACAATATTATTAGTAGTTTTACCGCAACCAAGAATGGTTCTAATGATACATTAACAATTACCACAAATGATGCAAAAACTTTATGGTGGAAAGCAAATAATTCTGTTGATGTAGGCTTAACATTAAATGCTACTGGTACAAATCTTGGAAAATACAGTTTAAGCAAAGATAAGATTACAGTCAGTATACCAGGAGATTCAAAAGTAACACCATCGGTGAAATGGTATTCGAGATCCACAGCAGATGGAGATTGGACAGAAATATCATCAGAATCTTCTAAATTATCAATAAATGTAAGTGGTAGTGTTGCTTCTGCTGCACCATCTTCTCCATCTGCTGAAAAAAGGAATGGGGTAGGATTATTTGATAATCCGTTTAAAATTACAAGAGGTAAGCCAAGTTATGATTCATCATTAGTATATTATAAAGTTGAATCAAATACTGGAGGATATGCTGGAAATGATAATAGTGTATATGTAGAAAGAACAGATGGAAATAATGGTTTTGGATATAAATCAATACTGTATATTACAACTAATATAGTAAATAAATCTGATGATTACATAGAAGTTACCGAGTCAGATTTACATGGTGATGGGTCGGATCCAAATACAATGTATAAAAATTGGTATAAATATGGCCCTACTGTTGTTTTAGAAAATCCTGGTTTTTATGACAGTATTGAAGAAGTTATCAGCAGGAATCTTGTTTTAAGTAATAATACATTATGGATGGATAAGGAAATACCTGAAAAAATCAGTGGTTTAGATACAACTAGGAAATATTTTGTAAGTCCATCTGCTTCAGGATCATCTATTACAGCAAAATGGAAAGTAAAGGCTTATGTAGAAGGTATGAAAGATAGTGTGTATGCTTCTGCTGAAGGCGTATTTACTTCTGATAAATATTATCGGACTGAAGGTCATGAGGCTCATCAAGTGGAACATGATATTATATTTGGATACCCTGATTACGAATGGGATAATGGTAGGACAGACGTAGTAAGTGGATGGGTTGTCACCCCGAAGATGTCCAAAACAGATTATACAGAAAGTATTTCATGTAAAGTAACAGTAATGTGGGCGGATATAGAAAAATCCTCTGATACTATTACCTGGTCAACAAAAATTCTTGCAACAGATATTGTATTTGAAGGTGAATTTAAATGTAGTGATGATAAAACGATAACAGCATTTGATAATGATAAAACTTATAATACATCTGCTTGGATCGATAATTATAAAGTCACAGCTAAATCAGGATCCAAAACAAAAGACATTACTTCAGATTATCCTATTTCTTCTATTTTGAACAGTACATCAAAAAAATTAACGGCAGTAATAGGTACAAGTGGAACAAATAAAGGTGATGCAAAATATACATATAAACTTACAATACCTGATATATCAACTGCAAATGTTAAAAACAATATAACTGGTGGTATTAAGAACGATACAACTGGTGATATTGAGAAAACAGTTCACTTATACTGTTATGGTAAATCTTATAATGCATAATTCTATAACGCATAATTCTATAATAAATAGTTTTTATA
>OLSB01002336.1_pt1 | contig 15978 bp, 13 predicted proteins | sample 1672071 | NCBI WGS metagenome assembly OLSB01 (sample SAMEA3136642, study PRJEB25190) | human gut metagenome | biome: human gut; feature: human-associated habitat; material: faeces | place: Austria | collected 2013 | reverse complement strand
CCGGAGGTCTTTGCCGTAGATTAGGTTTATTTGGGGAAGTCGACTTTTATCTCTGTGCCCTCCCCGGGGACGCTGTTCATGCTGATGACCGCATTATGCAGCTTTGCTGCGTGCTTTACGATCGAAAGGCCGAGACCTGTGCCGCCGACCTCCTTGGAGTGGCTTTTATCGACCCTGTAAAAGCGCTCGAATATGCGCTCCTGCTGCTCCGGCGGGATGCCGATACCGGTATCCTTCACCGTGAGCCGCACTGTGTCAGGCCCATCCGTGACCGTGACGGCGACGCTGCCGCCCCTGCGGTTATACTTTATCGCGTTATCGCAGAGATTATGGATTATCCCGTCGAGGAGCTGAGGCACGCCGGTTATCACGGCGCTTTCGCCGCTGAGCTCAAGGCTCACTCCGGCCTCCCGCGCCGCGGGGGTCAGGCTGCGCACCGTATCCATAGCCAGCCGGTAGAGATCCGTCTGCTCCCTGCGCATATCCTCCGCGCCCTCATCAAGGTGCGAGAGCTTTATGATATCCTCAACAAGTGCTATCATGCGCTTCGCCTCGGACTGTATCTGAAGCGAAAAGTGGGGCACGTCCTCCTGCTTCACCATGCCGTTCGCCAGAAGCTCCGCGCAGCCGGATATGGTGTGCAGCGGGGTCTTGAGCTCATGCGACACGTTCGCTGTGAATTCGCGGCGCATCTGCTCGGCGCTTTCCTTTTCGGTTATGTCGATGAAAAGCAGCACCGCGCCTGCCGTTTTTTCGTTTGATATGACCGGGCTTGCGTATATCTGATAGCTGCCCCCTCCTATGTGCACGCTTATCTCGCCGTGCTCGCCACTCAGGGCCTTTTTCAGGAGCTCACGCATCTCCGGACAGCCTTCGGGCATCGGCATATCCCTGCCTATGCAGCCGCGGCTTATCCCCAGCAGCCGTGTCGCGGCCTTATTGATGCTGAGGACGGCGCCCTGCTCGTTTAAGAGCACAAGTCCCTCTATCATATTGCCCGTGGCCGCTTCGAACTCGTCGCGCTTGCGCTGAAGCTCCTCCGCCTGGAGCTTTAGCTGGCGCTGCTGGCTGCGGAGCTTTTCCGTCAACGGTTTAAGCTCCTCATATGCATCTATCTTTTCCGGTTCGTCGGGATCGAGCTCGTTGAGGGGCTTGACTATGCGCTTTGAGAGCCTTGACGCGAGCCAGAGGGACAGGCCCAGCGCCGCAGCCGCAATAACGATCAAAGGCTGCAGCATACTCAGGATAAGCGTCAGCACAGTGTACTGCGCTCCGGAGAGCCTTATGACCGTACCGTCGGAAAGACGTTCGGCCGCATAAAGCTGGCGTTCCATGAGCGTTGTCGAATAGCGCACGCTCTCGCCGGAGCCGGTCTCAAGCGCCTCGCGCACCTCCTCGCGCTCACGATGATTCTCCATCATATCTGCCTCGGCGTCGCTGTCGTACAAAACAGTGCCGTCGGCGGCTATCCATGTGATACGGTAGCCCGTACTGTCAAGGCCGCTGAAATAATCCGCGCCGCTTTTCTCCACGCCCTGCGCGGCAAGCTGCGCCTGAGCCGTAAGCTGGTTCATCTGGTTGTTGGAAAAATATTCGTACAACACGCCCATGATGAGCACGAAGGCCGCCAGCAGCACCACCGCAGCGACAAGGCATATCGAACGGAAGATCCGTTTCGTCATAGCTTTCCCTCCATTCGGTAGCCCACTCCGCGGACAGTCTCGATATAACCGCCGCAGTCGCCGAGCTTCGTGCGCAGGGTGCCGATGTGCACGTCAACGGTCCTCGTCTCGCCGACAAATTCCTCACCCCACACGGTGGTCAGAAGCTGCTCGCGCGTGAAGGCTCTGCCGGGGTTTGCCATGAACTTGTGCAGCAGCTCAAACTCCTTGAGCGTGAGCTGCACCCGCCGACCTCCGGCCGTCACGGTGTGCTCCCCGAGGTTCATTTCGAGCTCGCCAACTCTCAGAAGCCGCTCCGCCGGTCTCGGAGCGCTTCTGCGCAGCACCGCGCGCACGCGGGAGACCATCTCCATCATGCCGAAGGGCTTGGCCAGATAGTCGTCAGCACCGAGGTCAAGCCCGATTACCTTGTCGTATTCCGTACCTTTGGCCGTCGCCATGATGACGGGGATATCGGCGGTCATGCTGCTTGAGCGCAGCTTTTTCAATATGGATATGCCGTCCTCGCCCGGCAGCATGATATCGAGCATTATAAGCTCCGGAGTCTTTGAGGCCAGAGCGGCGAAAAGCGTCTCGCCGTCGGCAAAGCCCTCAGCTTCAAAGCCTGAGGAATTAAGGGCATATATCATCAGATCGCGGATGCCGGAGTCGTCCTCAACGCAGAAGATCATAATATCACTTCCCTGCTTTTTTCTTTTCAGCCTTATGATACCGCATAAAGGTAATGTTAAATATCTGTAAAATGTAAAATGTTCGTAAAGTCCTCGGCTTTACTATGATTATACCACGGCTGTGCCGGATAGGAAAGCTCCGGAGCAAGAAAAAACCCCGCCTGAGCGGGGTTTTGCCGCCTTACCGGCACTTATTCATCGTCGAGCCTGCGGATGCCGGCTACCTCCGTCACGGGCAGGGAGAAGCATATGGCTCCGACCTCGGTCTCGGGGCCGCATTCGCGGCTTATCGCCTTCATTATATCCGCTTTTCTTCCCGCGGGCGTCAGGATATATATCATATCCTTCTCCTCCGCGAGTGACACGCCGAAAAACTTCTCCGATCTCGTCTTTCCGGTGCCCTTCGCGTGCAGCACCGTACCGCCGGTGGATCCGGCGCTTCGGGCGGCGTCCATTACCGTGTCGGAGTAGCCCTCGTTCAGTATGACAATAATAAGTTCGTGTTCAAAATCCATATTCGGTGCCGTACCTCCCAATATCTGTCCGCTCGTAAAATACGCAAGATTCTTTCCTCCGCCGACGCTTTTCACGGGCAGCGCCATCATCACCCCGTTGCCGGGGATATCGATGAACATTTTCAGCTTTGCCGCCCGTATGAGCTGCCTGACTGACGCGGCGCTCGCCACGGTGCCGATAACGGCCTTTTCGCTCGGCTCCAGCTCATACAGCGACAGGTGCTCCGTTTTGGCTGTACCTCTTCCGAGCTTCGTCAGCACAAGGGAAAGCTGCAGCTCGTTGTGAATGTCGAGCAGCTCTTTGGCCCTGCTCCGATCCACGATGCTGAGTACATAGTATAGCTCCATTGCTTTATACGACCTCCCAAAGCTCGATAATTTCGTCGTCCTCGAAGCGGCTGACGATATCCTGCGCGGTCTTCTTGCCGGACTTCAGCGTTGAGATGGCTCCCATCACCTGGACGGTGATAAGGGGCATCATCGCGACCATCGCGACAAGTCCGAAGGCGTCGGTCATGACATTGCCGCCTGTCGCGTTGCTTATACCCATGGCAAAGGGCAGCATAAAGGTCGCCGTAAGCGGCCCGGACGCAACTCCGCCCGCGTCAAAGGCTATGGCGGTGAACGTCGGCGGCACGAAAAACGCAAGACCCAGCGCTATCACATAACCCGGTATCATGAACCAGAGGATCGATATCCCGGTCAGCACGCGGATCATGGCAAGACCCATGGCGCCGGCTATCGCGATCGACAGGGTCAGCCCCATCGTCTTTTCCGATATCGCGCCCGCGCTCAGCTCCGTCACCTGCTTGTTGAGCACATGAACCGCGGGCTCGGCGCTGATTATGAACCAGCCCATCAGCATGGCAAGCGGGATGATCAGCCACTTTAGGCTGCTTTCCACAAGCGCCCCTCCGAGGACGTAGCCGAGCGAGGAAAAGCCCACGTTCACGCCCGTCAGGAACAGCACCAGTCCCACATATGTAAAAATAACGCCGATAATTATCCTTAAAAACGGCCGCTTCTTCAGCTTCAGAGATATTAGCTGGAACAGCAGGAAAAACGCGAATATCGGCAGCAGCGCCATGGCTACCTCGCCCATGTATTCCGGCAGGGCCTCAAGATAGCCCCTCCCCAGCGCGACGGAGGTTTCAAACTCGTTGACTATAAGCGTCGATGTGTCGCCCGAGTTTGTTTCATAGATAAAGCCCAGAGCGAGCACTGCGAGTATCGGTCCGATGGAGCACAGGGCCACCAGGCCGAAGCTGTCCGACTTTGCGTTTTCGTCGCTTCGGATGGAGGCGACGCCGACGCCCAGCGCCATGATAAACGGCACCGTCATCGGTCCTGTAGTTACGCCGCCGGAATCAAAGGCCACGGACAGGAAATCCTGGTCCGACAAGGCGGCAAGGATAAACACAATGGCGTAAAAGACCACGAGCATCCATTTGAGCGGAACGGCAAACAGTATGCGCAGCATACTTATCATGAGGAATATGCCGACGCCGACGGATACCGTTGCAATGAGCACCGTCTTGTCGATATTCGGCACATTCGTCGCAAGCACCTGCAGATCCGGCTCCGCGACCGTGATCGCCACGCCGAGGATGAAGCTCAGCAGCAATATGAGACCGAGCTTGCGCGTTTTCGTCATCTTCGCGCCTATGTGGCTGCCTATCTGAGTCATTGCCGTGTCCGAGCCGATCGTGAACAGCCCCATACCCACGATTATCATCACAGAGCCTATCAGAAACGAGAGCATGAGCCCGTTGCTGACGGGTACGAGGAAAAGGCACAGGACGGCGACGATCAGTGTGATCGGAAGCACCGACGCGACGGCCTCTTTCATCTTTTCTTTGATTATGTTATGTCTTATAGAAACCGCCTCCTTATATTGAGAAAACATTATTTAATAGAATTTTATCATACAAATTTGAAAAAATCCACCGATTTTCCCGGCTAATCTGTAAACGGAGTGTTTGTTTTCCGTTAATATATGAGCGGAGACGATGCAGGAAGCATCGTCTCCGCCGGAGCTTTATGTATTTGTCCGCTGAGGCACTTTACAGCAGAAAAAAGACTGCTCTGAACCGTTGCCGAAAAGGCCCAATCCTCAAAACTTCAGCAAATACGGGCCTTCATCCTCTGAGATTATTCCCACTCGATGGTGGCGGGGGGTTTGGAGGTTATGTCGTAGACGATGCGGTTTATGCCCTTGACCTCGTTGACTATGCGCACGGAGACCTTGTCGAGCACCTCGTACGGGATGCGCGACCAGTCGGCGGTCATGAAGTCCGTGGTGGTGACGCTGCGGAGGGCGAGAGTATAGTCATACGTTCTGCCGTCGCCCATGACGCCGACGGAGCGCATATTGGTAAGCACCGCGAAGTACTGGTTCATCGTGCTCTCGAGATGCGCCTTTGCGATCTCCTCGCGGAAGATGAAATCGGCGTCGCGGAGGATATCCAGCTTCTCCTTGGTGATATCGCCGATCACGCGGATGGCAAGGCCCGGGCCCGGGAAGGGCTGGCGCATTACCAGGTACTCGGGCAGACCCAGCTCCCTGCCGAGAGCGCGCACCTCGTCCTTGAACAGCAGGCGCAGAGGCTCGATGATCTCCTTGAAGTCCACGCAGTCGGGCAGGCCGCCGACGTTGTGGTGGCTCTTGATAACGGCGGCAACGTTTGTGCCGGATTCGATGACGTCGGGATAGATGGTGCCCTGGACAAGATAGTCCACCGAGCCTATCTTCCTGCCCTCGTCCTCGAAAACGCGGATGAACTCCTCGCCGATGATCTTGCGCTTGGTCTCCGGATCGGACACGCCTGCAAGCTTCGTGAGGAAGCGCTCCTCGGCGTCGACGCGGACGAAATTGATATCCCAGTTCTTGAAGGCCGCCTCGACCTCGTCGCCCTCGTTTTTGCGCATGAGGCCGTGGTCGACGAAAATACAGGTGAGCTGGCTGCCGACGGCCTCGGCAAGCAGAGCCGCCGCAACGGAGGAATCGACGCCGCCGGACAGCGCAAGCAGCACCTTGCCGCTGCCGACCTTTGCGCGTATCGCCTCTATCGACGAACGCATATAGTCGCCCATCGTCCAGTCGCCGGCCGCACCGCAGACCTCATACAGGAAGTTGCGCAGCATGGCCTGACCGTACTCGGTATGGTTAACCTCTGGATGGAACTGCACGCCGTAAAAGCCGCGGCTTTCGTCGCAGATGCCGACGTTGGGGCAGGCGGCGCTGTGGGCCACGAGACTGAAGCTCTCGGGGACCTTTGCCATATAATCTCCGTGGCTCATCCATGTCACGCTCTGCTCGGGGATGCCCTTGAACAGGCGGCAGCCGGTGTCGAACCAGGTCGGGGTTTTGCCGTATTCGCGGGCGGTATCGCTCTGCGCGGCGGTGACCTCGCCGCCAAGGTAGTGCGCCATGAGCTGGCAGCCGTAGCAAATACCAAGGATCGGAACGCCCAGGCGGAAGATCTCCGGATCGACCTGAGGCGAGCCCTCGGCGTAGACGCTCTGGGGGCCGCCGGTGAAGATGATGCCGATGGGAGCGTAGGCCCTTATCTCCTCAATGCTCATGCTGTGTGGCTTTACCTCGCAGTAGACATTGCACTCGCGGACTCTTCTTGCGATGAGCTGATTGTACTGACCGCCGAAGTCGAGCACCAATACACGCTGGTTCTGCATTCCTTATCCTCCCTGTTAAAACATCTCTATACATCCGTCGCGCTCGGCACTGACGGAGACGTATTTGATGGGGCAGCCCACTGCCCGCTCGATATATTTGATATAGTCATACGCCGCCCTGGGCAGATCCTCCGGCCTGCGGCAGCCGGAGATATCGCAGCCAAAACCCTCGACGTACTCATAAACGGGCTTTGCGCGCTCAAGCTCCTCAATGTCGCTGGGGAAATAGTCGATGCGCTTGCCGTCGACCTCGTAAGCGACGCAGACGGGGATCTTATCCATATAGCTCATAACGTCGAGCTTCGTCAGGGCGATGCAGGTGCAGCCCTGCATCATCGCGCCGTAGCGGGAGGCGACAACGTCGAAGCCGCCGACTCTGCGGGGTCTGCCGGTGGCCGCGCCGTATTCGCCGCCGGCCTCGCGCAGCGCGTGAGCCTCGTCGCCGAACAGCTCGCAGGTGAAGGGACCCTCGCCGACGCAGCTTGAATAGGCCTTCATGATACCGATACTCTCGTCGAGCTTGAGCTGGGGAACGCCGGAGCCGATGGGCGCGTAGGCCGCCAGAGTGGTCGAGGCGGAGGTGTAGGGATAAATGCCGAAGTCGATATCGCGCAGGGCGCCGAGCTGAGCCTCGAACATGACGGACTTGCCGTTTTTAACGGACTCAGTAAGATACGCGGTGGTATCGCACACATAGTCGGCAAAGGGAAGGCCGTAGGTCTCGAGCCAGTTCATGATATCGTCGGTCTGCACGGGCTCATGGCCGTAGCCGCGCTCGACCGTGAGGTTTTTCCACTCGACGATATCGGCGATGCGCTGACGGATCTTGGAGAGGTTTCTCAGGTCGCCCATGCGCAGAGCCTTTTTCATATACTTGTCCGAGTACACGGGGGAGATGCCGCGGCGGGTCGATCCGAATTTCTTATCACCGAGACGATCCTCCTCGAGGCCGTCAAGGAGCTTGTGATAGGGCATGCATATAGTCGCGCGGTCGCTGATTTTGAGGTTCGCGGGGCTTATCTCAATGCCGCCCTCGCGCAGACGCGCGACCTCGTTTGTCAGGTGCTCAAGGTCTATGACGATACCGGCGCCGAGGACGTTCACGGTCCCGTCGCGCAGGATGCCGGAGGGCAGCAGATTGAGTATGAACCTGCCCTTGTCGTTGACGACGGTGTGGCCTGCGTTATTGCCGCCCTGATAGCGGACGACGATATCATACTTTTCCGAGAGCAGGTCTACCATTCGGCCCTTTCCCTCGTCGCCCCAGTTTGTTCCTACGATTGCAGTTAACATTATTTTGCTCCTTTACACATTTACGCTTGCCTCGAGTCCCAGCAGCCGGCTGTTTTTCTCGATGACAGGGTCCAAATACTCTTTTATGAATTTCTCGGTCTGATGCCCGGCCATGCCGGTGAAGGTCTCCGGCGCGCAGAGCTTTTTAAGTTCCTCCTCCGTGAGCCCGAAAGCCTCGTCCGTCATGATGCGCTCGAGCAGGTCGTTTTCCGCGCCGTGCAGCTTCACCTGCTCGGCGGCGGCGACTGAATGAACTCTTATGCGCTCATGCAGGGTCTGGCGGTCGGCTCCCTTGTGCTTTACGCAGTACATAAGGATATTCTCGCTCGCCATGAACGGAAGCTCCTCGAGCAGGTGCTTCTGCGCCACGGCGGGATACACCCTCAGCCCCGAGATGACGTTTATATACAGATTCATTATGCCGTCCACGGCGAGGAAGGCCTCGGGGATGCTGAGACGGCGGTTGGCGGAATCGTCCAGCGTGCGCTCGAGCCACTGCGAGGCCGCGGTGAAGGCCGCGTTCTGCACGTCGTTTATGACAAACCGCGCCAGCGACGCGATGCGCTCGCTGCGCATGGGGTTTCGCTTATACGCCATCGCCGAGGAGCCTATCTGCTTCGAGGCGAATGGCTCGTCGACCTCCTTGAGGTGCGACAGCAGCCGGATGTCGCTCGAAAATTTTGAGGCGCTCTGCGCTATGCCCGACAGCACCTGCAAAACGGCAAAATCGCATTTTCTCGAGTAGGTCTGGCCGCTTACGGGTGCGCACTTTGAAAAGCCCATTTTCGCGGCTATGAGCCGTTCAAGCTCCTCGACCTTGTCCTCGTCGCCGTCAAACAGCTCAAGGAAGCTCGCGCCGGTGCCGGTGGTTCCCTTGCAGCCCAAAAGCTCAAGCCTGCCGAGCTGGAAATCGAGCTGCTCAAGGTCGTTTACAAGGTCGTAGGCCCAGAGCGTTGCGCGCTTGCCCACGGTGGTGGGCTGTGCGGCCTGAAAGTGCGTGTAAGCGAGGGTCGGCACGGACTTGTACTCCTGAGCGAACTTTTTAAGCTCGTTTATTGCGTTTACGAGCTGGCGGCGGACTAAAAGCAGCGCCTCGCGCATACGGATGATGTCCGTATTGTCGCCGACGTAGCAGCTCGTCGCACCGAGGTGGATTATGGGCCTTGCCTCGGGGCAGCACTCGCCGAAGGTCAGCACATGGGCCATGACGTCGTGGCGCACCTCGCGCTCATGCGCGGCGGCCCTGTCGTAGTCGATGTCCGTTATATGTGCCTTCATCTGCTCTATCTGCTCATCGCTTATATCAAGCCCAAGCTCCTTTTCGCTCTCGGCAAGGGCTATCCACAGCCTGCGCCATGTGGAAAACTTGAAGTCATCGGAAAAGAGCCTCTGCATCTCCTCTCCGGCATACCTCCCGCACAGGGGGTTTTCGTAAAATTCGTGATTACTCATTTATTTTCTTAAATACGGTGATTCCCGTTCTCTTGTGACCGCTGTTACGATGGAAGCGGTCGATTATCTTCTTGTCCCGCTCGGAGACCTCTCCGGTGGTGATATAGGCGTCTATCGCGTTGTAGGTGACGCCCATCTCGTCCTCGTCGGTCTGTCCGTCAAACAGGCCCGCGGAGGGGGCCTTGTTTATTATGCAGCCGGGGGCGGTGAGCCACTTGAGAAATTCGATGATCTCGGTGGCGGTAAGGTCGGAGATGGGGTTAAAGTCGCAGGCTCCGTCGCCCCACTTCGTGAAATAGCCCATGTATCGCTCGCTGCGGTTGCCGGTGCCCGCGACAAGGCGGTATTCGCTCGCCGCGACGGCGTACAGGGTCGTCATGCGCAGGCGGGGCGCGATGTTGTTCACCGCCGCGTTCGTGAGGGTGGTTATACCCTGAAGCCTTTCAATCTCGGCCTGGCGCACATCGGTGAGGTCTATCACTCTGCTCTCAATGCCGAAATGCTCCGCCAGCTCCTTCGCGTCGTTCATATCCTGCTCAAAGTTGCGCTTTGAGGCGCAGGGCATCATTATGCCCACCGTGTTCTCGCAGGCGAATTTGCACAGTATGCCCACAAGGGCGGAGTCCTTGCCGCCGGAGTTTCCGAACACTATCCCGTCGACGCCGCTGTCGGCCACCAGCTGCCTTATAAAGCTCACTCTTTCCGCAAATTCCTTGCCGTAGTCCCGCATTGAAATCAGCTCCGTTCATTATGATAAGCGCGATAAAGCGCACAAAACAACATAAAATTTTATAATATCCAGTTTGATCTGTCAATAAGCGGCTGCGACAAATGAAGCGTTTTTTCTGCCGCATATTTGGGCGATTTTTGCTCTCGGCGCGCCCCGGATCCGCGCCGGTTTTTCAGCACATATTGCCATCGACATAAAAATCCTTGATTTTTCAAGGTTTTTTTGATAAAATGCTCACCATAGTATGTTTCCCGCATTTTCAATCTTTTTTTCACATAATGTCACAGGCATATGGGCTCCCCTATGCCGAAGAAAAAGTTAGGAGAAGATATCTGCATGAAGCGATACATATCGATACTGCTTGTGCTGGTAATGCTGCTGACGCTTTTCCCAATGTCTGCCGCGGCCGGCAGCGACATGAAGGCCAGCGACGAAGTAAAGCTCACCATCAAAAACTACGAGGGCTGCCGACTCACGGCGTACAAAGCGCACAATAGCGAAGAGTACTACACCATTGGTTGGGGGCATTACGGCCCCGATGTGAAAGAAGGCATGACCATCACCCAGGCGCAGGCCGATGCGCTCTTTGATGAGGATATCAAAGCCTTTGAAAGCGCCGTCAACCGTTGGAACGACAAGTATGCGCTCAATCTCACGCAGAATCAGTTTGACGCACTCTTCAGCGCTACATATAACTTTGGCACCGGATGGGTCGAATATTACGCGCAGAAGGGCTATCGGCTCGCAAAATACGTTCAGTCCGGCTTTAAGGATTCAAACGGCAATCCCCTGCCCGAGCTTGAGATAGCGGACGCCTTCGGCGTATTGTGCTCAGCAGGCAACGAGATACTCCCCGGACTTATCAGACGCCGCATAAACGAGGCGGAGATCTTCCTCTACGGCAACTACCACACGGACAACACCCATTTTGTATACACGATACTCAACGCCAACGGCGGCACCCTTACCAACGGTAACCGCGTCGCGATATTCTGCAAGGATCAGCCCTACGGCTCCCTGCCCGCGGTCACCCGCTCGGGCTACACTCTGCGCTACTGGGCAGAGACGGATGAAAAAGGAAATATAATCGCGCCGGTCACTCCTTCCACCATTGCAGATAAGAGCCGCACACTGATCGCCGTATGGACTGATGGCTGTCCTCTCGGCGACTCCTGCCCCTCAAAAAGCTTCACCGATGTTTCCGCAGGCTTCTGGGCGCACGACGCGATAGACTATGTAGTCTCCAACAATATGTTCAAGGGCACGACGAACACCACCTTCAGTCCCAACACGGTCATGACCCGCGGTATGCTCGTCACTGTGCTCTACCGTCTGGACGGCTCGCCCGACGTTAGCGGCATTGAAAATCCCTTCTCCGACCTTGCGGACAACGCATATCACGACGCTATCCTCTGGGGCTCGGAGAACCGCATTGCAAACGGCTACGTTGACGGCACCTTCCGTGCAAACGAGACGCTCACCCGCGAGCAGCTTGCCGTCTTCCTGCACCGCTTCGCAAACTTCAAGGGTTACGACACCAACGTATATTCTGACATAGGCGGCTTCTCAGACGCCGGGGACGTCGGCGAGTTTGCCCGCGAGAGTATGTGCTGGGCCGTCGGCGAGGGGATAATCAACGGTACGACCAGTACCACGCTCAGCCCCAAGCTCGGCGCCAACCGCGCTCAGGTCGCCACTATGCTGATGCGCTTCACCGGCGGCATGGTATAAATCAGTTACAAAAAATGTCCTGTTCAGTTTGAACAGGACATTTTTTGACCGTTTACTAAGCCTCGCAGAGTTTTTTCGCCGCAGCGAAAAAATAAAATTCAATAGGTTTTCTCCGGCGACATGTGCGTCGGAGAAAACACTTCTCACAGAGCGAGCGTCGAAATGCGCGTTCTGACGCGCATTGAGGCGCAGAGCGCCGTGCAAGCCTTTTCATCGGCAAAGTCATATTGACTTTGCCGATGATTTAAAATGTCCTGTTCGGTATGAACAGGACATTTTTTATACACCGTATTATACGCCGTATTGGGTGACGAGCACCGCAACATAGGCCGCGTAGCAAAGGAGCAGTATCACTCCCTGCCAGCGGTACAGCTTTCCCGTGATGAGCGGCGGCAGTATCGCCAGCAGGGTCATCCCCAAGCACACGGGCATATCCAGCGCGTAGGACTGCTCGGCTATCATAAGACCGCCGCCCGCGAACATGGAGCATACCGGCAGTATCAGCGTAAGGTCTATGACGTTTGCGCCGATGATATTGCCGATGGACATGGACGATTCCTTTTTCGCAATCGCCGTGATCGTCGTAACGAGCTCCGGAAGCGAGGTGCCTATGGCCACCATGGTGACCCCGATGATGGCCGAGGGCACGCCGAGAAGCAGAGCTATCTTGCAGCCGTAATCAATAAGGAGCTGCGAGCCGATCACGATCGCCGCAATGCCGAGAACGAACAGCAGGAGCATTTTCGGAAGCGCCTTTTTATCCACGGTCTCCTTATCCCCGCTGTCGATACTCTTTCTGGCGCTGCGGATGTTGTCATAGATAAACACCGCGAATATCACCAACAGAAGGAGGCCCCGGCTGAGCACGAGCGTACCCGGCCTGCACATCAGCCACAGCAGCGCCGCCGCCAGGGACATGAGTACCGCCTTCAGCCAGAGTTGGCTGCGCTGTATCACCGCGGGCAGACACACCAGAGATATGCCCATGATCAGACCGATATTCGCCGTGACCGAGCCTACGGCGTTGCCGACCGCCATGTCAAGCTCACCGCCGAGCACACCCGTGACGGACACGGTTAGCTCGGGCAGGGTGGTGGCCAGGCTGACGACCGTGGCGCCGATTATGAACTTGGGTATCCCCGTAGCATTCGCAATCCAAACGGCGGAGTCAACGAACCAGTCTCCGCCCTTGATTATCAGAATAAGGCCGAGAATGAACAGAGCAATGATGATTATCGTATCCATCTGTCCTCAGTCCTCATCGTCTATGTCGGGAATATCGGCGGTGGGCTCGACCGTCGGCGTGGGCTCAGGGGTCTTGACGAAGGTCGCCATGATACTGTGGTCGGCGGTGATATAGGACAGGGTATAGCTCTCAACCGCGCCTTTATCCACGCCGTCAACGGTGACCGACTGGATCTCGTAGCCCTCATTAGGTGTGAAGGATACCGTTACGCTGCCCCATTCATCGACCGTTATGCTGCCGTTGGGATCGGCGCTGCCGCCGTTTCCGGCGGTGACGAGGACCTTATATTTTACGCCGCTTTTCGCCCCGTCGATATTGCTCGCCGGCGCCGCGCTCTCCTCCGCGGCCTTGTCGTTTGCCTGCACGGAGCCGGGCTTGAAGTCAAAGCAGCCGTCCATGGCGCAGAGGACGACCGTGAGCACCGCCAGAATGCAGAGTCCGCCGGTTATCAGCCATTTTGTCCTCATGCTCATGTTTCTGATGCCGCGCTTACTTTTGTTTTCATTATTCTTATTATCTGCGTTTTTCATATCTTACCCTCGGGATCATATTGCTTTACTGCTTGGGCGCTTCTCCGCCCTGCTTGTTTTTCGGCTTGCCGTGATGATAATAGCGGCGTCGGCTGCTGTTTTTCTTTTTCTCCGAGCCCTCTTTGTCGGGCTGGGCCTGCCTTGGCTTTTCACTGCGCTCGGAGGATCTTGCCTCCTGCTTGGCGGCTTGTCCGCCCGCAGAGGGCTTCCTGCCGTTTCCGCGGCGCTGTCTCGGCTTCGGCTTAACGCTTTTCTTTTCCTCCGTCTCGGACTTTGCCGAAGCCCCGGGCTCTTTCTTTTCCTCGGCCGCTTTGTTTTCGCCGCGCTTTTTCCCGCTGCGGCGGCTTCTCCGGCTTCGTCCGCGGGACTCCGGCTGCGCGGCCGGCTCCTCGTGTTCACCGTTTATAAGCAGCTCCGGCAGCTCCCACTCGTTCTCGGGCTCCTCCTCTTCCTCCGGCTCCGGAACATACTTGAGCACGGAGGGCGGAGTCTCGCCGTCCTTGGGTCTGCCTCCGGGCACCGCCGCGACTTCGACTGCGCGGTAGGTCCTGACGGTATCGTCGCCCTCGCCGTCAAGCTTCACCTTGACGAGCTGGCGCAGAAGATTTATCTGTGTCACGGTACCGTAGCCCGCGGGGGTCTCCACAAACGCGCCCTGCTTGGGGACGCTTTTGACCAGATCCTCATATGCCTCCTGCTCATACCTCAGGCAGCACATCAGCCTGCCGCAGCTTCCGGATATCTTGCTGGGGTTGAGCGACATGGACTGCATCTTCGCCATTTTGGTGGACACGGGCTGGAACTCGTCGATGAACCTGCTGCAGCAGAAGGGTCTGCCGCAGATGCCCAGTCCGCCGAGCATTTTAGCCTCGTCCCGAACGCCGATCTGACGCAGCTCAATACGGTTGCGGAATATTCCCGCAAGATCCTTTACAAGCTCGCGGAAGTCCACGCGCCCGTCGGAGGTGAAAAAGAACATGGTCTTGTTGCCCTCGAAATTACATTCGACGTCGACCAGCTTCATATCGAGCCCGTGCTCGGCGATCTTCTGCTGGCAGATCTCAAATGCCTCCTTCTCGCGCTTTTTGTTTATCTCCGCAACGCGAAGATCGTCGCGTGTCGCTATCCTGACCACGGGGCGCAGCGGCTGCACCACGGCGGTATCCTCGACCATATGGTTGCCGCGGCAGCAGTCGGCGATCTCAAGGCCCTTGCTGGTCTCGACGATGACCTGTTCCCCGGATTTCACGGTCTTGCCGTTGGGGGCAAAAAAGTAGCTCTTGCCCCTGTTTTTGAATTTTACACTTATAACTTCAGTCAACTTGCTTCCTCGTTTCCATTGCCGACCTGACCGCCAGCAATCCAAATATGTGTTTTACGCCGGTGTTAACCGTCTGATACTTAAGGCAGCGGTCAATGAGTTCGATATTTCCCATTATACGCTTTTTATCGGGCTCTGCTTTAAGCTTTTCCGTAAGTCGCCGTTTTACTCCGAAAAGAAAGTCGGAAAGCATCCGCGCATCCATTTTTTCATGCTCGAAGCACCACGCCGTGAACCCGGGGACGTCGCCGCTCTCCAACTGTTCGACAAATTCGTCGGCGAGCTTTGCAATGCTCCCGTCCTCCGCGTCGGCCTCATCGCCGCAGCGCAGCTCCACGCAGCGCGAGCGCACCGTCGGGAGAAGGCGCGCCGCGTTCTGCGCGCACAGAATGAAGTGAACGCCCCTCGGCGGCTCCTCGAAAAGCTTCAGCGCCGCGTTCTGCGCCTGCTCGTTCATGGTGTCGGCCCGCTCGATGATATACACCTTTTCGGCGGCCTCGTTGGGCAGGACGTAAGCGTCCGCGCCCATATCGCGGATCTGGCCTATGAGGATCTCCTTTTTCCTGACGCCCTTGTCGTCGATGAGCTGGGACACCAGCGTCAGATCAGGATGAACCCGGGCTTTTACCTTGCGGCAGTCGCGGCACACGCCGCAGGGCCTGTCCCCCGCGCCGCTGCACAGCATCTTCGCCGCCAGCTCATAGGCCTTTTCAAGCCCCGCCTTTTCCGATGCCGAGGACACTATATAGGCGTGTGAAAGCTTTTCCATAGCAGCCTCTTAAGTACATAATTAATCAGTTTATTTTACTCTTTTATCGCCGACAAGTCAACTGCAAGCGTATGGCGGCCCAATCAACTTAAAATATTGGTGGTATAAACTCCGGCAATTTCACCAACTACCTTTATTGCCGACAGTTCCGTCGGCGGTATATTTTCAGCGCTCTGCTCGCCTACCGTAACAGGCTGATCGCACAGGGCAGAAATATGGACATCGCTCATGAGGTTATGATTAAGTTTGCAAAATAAGCCTGTAACGCTATTTATCCTATAAAGGGTTGTTTGTCCCTTCATTTCGCGTGATACTGTCTGACAAATTTTTTGAAATAACCACTGT
>OLSB01002335.1_pt1 | contig 15985 bp, 10 predicted proteins | sample 1672071 | NCBI WGS metagenome assembly OLSB01 (sample SAMEA3136642, study PRJEB25190) | human gut metagenome | biome: human gut; feature: human-associated habitat; material: faeces | place: Austria | collected 2013 | reverse complement strand
GTGTCGTCAGAGCCGGATTAAACATAAGGGGCTGCGGCCCCTTATCAACCCTGGGTTTTTTTGACAGACTGGGGCTGCCGCAAAGCGGCAGCCATTTTTATTTGCTCCGGACATTGTGAGTTTATACTTAATCATTATATCGGATTGGCAAAATGACGTATTTCGTGTAAAATAAATGTGTTATGTTTACCACAAGTCTTGTTTCAAAGGAGCGTTGCAAGCAATATGATAGGATTCTACGATTACACTGTCATAGCGACCTATGGGGCGCTTTTTATAGCCTTACACGGCATATATTCGTCCGCCGCAGGAAACCCGGCCGCAGGTCTTCTCTGCCTCATATGTTGCGGCGTCATAGATACCTTTGACGGTAGGATTGCCCGCTCAAAGAAGGATCGCACGGCAGACGGCAGGCGCTTCGGCATACAGATAGATTCGCTGAACGACCTTGTCTGCTTTGGCGTACTGCCCGCTTCCATAGGCGCAGCCTTCGGCATGAAGAGCATAGTATCTCACGCGCTGCTTTCGCTGTATGTGCTGGCGGCGCTCATTCGCCTGGGCTACTTCAACGTCACCGAGGAAAAGCGGCAGGAGGAATCAACCGAGGACCGCACCCACTACCTTGGCCTGCCAGTCACCGCGGTATGCATAGTGATGCCTGCCGTATATCTCATAAGCTCTTACACAAACGCCGGCGCCGTCAGCCTGTTCAATATAATGTTCCCGATAATGGCTCTGGCCTTCATATCTCCACTCAAAATAAAAAAGCTCCGTTTGCCCGGCATAATAGCCGCAGGAGCTTTAATAATTGCTGAGGCCGGCATGATAGCATCGGCCCTGTAAGTCGAAAAACCCCGGGGTTGATAAGGGGCCGCAGCCCCTTATGGCTTTATTCGGATTTGGCGACATGTGCGGCAAATCCGCAAAAGGCGCTTGCGTAGCAAGGCTTTCCCTGCATGAGGTGCTGGCCGCGCCATAGGCGCAAGCACCGAATGAGAAAACTCAAAAAAGTGGCGCTCAGCCACTTTTTTGACAGTCTCAACAGGGTGGCAAAAGCCACCCTGTTTTTTATACCTTCTTCCAGGTTTCCGGCGTAAAGACCATTATTATCGGGAATATCTCCAGCCTGCCTATTAGCATATCCAGCGTCAGCACTATCTTGGAAAGCGCAGAGAACTCCGAAAAGTTGCCCATGGGCCCTACCTTGCCCAGCCCCGGGCCTATATTGCCCATGCAGGCTATGACCGCCGTAAGATTGGTGGTAAAGTCGCACTCGTCAAAGGATGCCACAAGCAGCGTAGACACGGCGACTATAAGCATATACATCACAAAAAATATGAGGGTATTGTGAAGCACCTCGTCGTCTATGGTCTTGCCCTCCAGCTTTACCCGGTTGACGGAGCGGGGGTGCATCATGCGGCTCACCTCGCACCTTGCGGATTTCAGCAGTATTATAAGCCTCGATACCTTGATGCCGCCGCCCGTGCTTCCCGCGCAGGCGCCGATGAGCATTAGGCACACCAGTATGCTCCTTGAAAGCTCCGGCCACCTGTCAAAATCAGCGGTGGAGAAGCCCGCCGTGGAGATTATGCTCGCCACCTGGAACAGCGCCTTGCGTATGATCTCCTCCACTGTGGGATACATATTGCGTATATTTACCGCTACCGCTATCACGCTCGCGGCGACTATGCCCAAAAACCAGCGCAGCTCCTCGTTTTTGAATATGGGCTTTATGTTCTTCAGCAGTATGAAGAAGTATAAATTAAAGTTTATCGAAAACAGCAGCAGGAATACGCTTATGACGTATTCCGCATATGGGCTGTTATACCCAGCTATGCTGGCGTTCTTTACGCTGAAGCCGCCGGTACCTGCAGTGGCGAAGGTGCTCACCAGCGCGTCGTACAGCGGCATGCCGCCCGCAAGCAGGAACACTACCTCCAATATGCTTATCACCACATATATCCCATACAGTATCATGGCGCTCTGCCTGGCCTTGGGCACCAGCTTGCCAACCACAGGGCCGGGAACCTCCGCTCGCATTATATGCATACTGCGGTCATCTGCAAGGGGCAGCACCGCCATTATAAATACCAGCACTCCCATGCCGCCCACCCAGTTGGTGAAGCTGCGCCAGAACAGCAGCCCGTAAGGGCAGCCCTCGACAGCTGTCAGCACGGATGCGCCGGTGGTAGTAAAGCCGGACGCCACCTCAAACACAGCGCCCACATAGTCGGGTATCATCTTTTCTATAGTAAAGGGCAGCGCACCGAACATGGACAGCAGTATCCATGAGAATGACACGCCTAAAAAGCCCTCCCGGGCGAATATCTTGTTGTCCTTAGGCTTAAAGGACAGCAGCAGCATACCGACTATCAGCAGTATGCCTATGGTAGTACTGAACCCCAGTATAGATTCTCCGTGATACAGGCCTATCAGCATGGACGGCACCATAAGCGCCGCCTCTGTTACCAGCGCAAGGCCAAGTATCCTTCCCAACACGCGATAATTCATATGCCTTTACTCTTTTTCCTTGAGGATATTATCCAATTCGTGCAGCCCGTTCATGGTAGTTACAACTATGACGGAATCGTGAGCCTTTATAACGTCGTCGCCTCCCGGGATTATGCAGGCTCCGCCGCGAATTATGGCGCCTACGAGCACGTCGTCCTTTATCGGCATATCCTTGAGGGGTACTCCTATACAGCGTGAGCTTTCCCGCACGCGGAACTCCAGCGCCTCTACCTTGTTGTCCGCCAGCCTGTACAGCATCTCCACATTGCTGCCGGTGGCGTTGGTCATGGCGCGGACGTAGCTTATTATGCGGTTGGCGGCTATCTCCTTGGGGGAGATCACGCTTTCTATACCCATGGGAGCCAGCATCTCCGCAAGACGCGCGTTGTTTACCTTGGTAACCACCTTATCCACATTCAGGGAGTTGGCATACATGGAAAGTATGATGTTTTCCTCGTCGATACCGGTAAGGGCTATAAGAGCGTCCGTCTTGTCCAGCCCTTCCTCGCTGAGCAGCTCGTGATCCGTGCCATCGCCGTGGAGTATGGTGGCCTTGGGCAGCAGATCGAAAAGCTGGTTGCAGCGCTTTTCATCCTTCTCGATTATCTTTACATGTATCCCCGTCTCTATCAGCTGGCGGGCGAGGTAATAGGCTATTCTGCCGCCGCCTACCACCATCACGTCCCTAACCTTGCGCTGGAAGGTACCCACGGTCCTGAAAAAGCTGCTTATCTCGGCAGGGGCAGCGAGTATGGTAAGCTTATCGCCGCTGCGTATGATGAAATTGCCCTTGGGTATGAAAACCTCCTCGCCTCGGCGGGCGGCGCAGACCAGTATCTTTACCTTAAATTGCCTGTAAAAGTCCGAAAGCTGTACGCCGTCCAGCGGGCTGTTCTCCTTTACCTTGAACTCCACAAGGTCTATCCTGCCCTTTGCAAAGGGCTCAGCCTTAATAGCGGGTACAAAGCGCATAAGGCGGGATATCTCGGACGCTGCGGACTGTTCGGGATTTACCACCACTGACAGCCCCAGCTCTTCCTTAAGGAAGAACATCTGCTGCTGGTACTGCGGATCGCGCACCCTCGCTATGGTATGCTTCGCGCCCAGCTTCTTGGCTACCATGCAGGCCAGCATGTTTATCTCGTCGGCACTGGTTGCGGCTATGAGAAGGTCTGCCTTCTGCACCCCCGCCTCGCTCTGCACCGCGTAGCTGACGCCATTGCCCTCTATACATATTACGTCCAGCTCGTTTGTGGTATTGCGCAGCGTATCCGGCCGGTTGTCTATTACGGTAACGTCGTGGCCTTCCTTGGAAAGACTTGCCGTTAGGGTATAGCCCACCTTGCCATCGCCCACTACTACTATATTCATCAAAGCTTCCTTTCTTACTTTCGCTTACAGTGATTTGGCTCTATATTATCACTGTGTATACCGAAATAGCAATAAGACTGCCGTAAATTGTTCCTCAAGAAGCAATAAATAAAAAAATGCCGAAGTTTTCGCTTCGGCACTTGTAAGTCCATATATCAGTTTTTCGGCGTGAGTATGCCCCGAAGGTCGCGTATCACCACGCGCGGGCACTTTACGGCGCACATGCCGCAGCTGAGGCAGTATTCTTCGTCTATGACAGCGCAGTTGTCCTTTACCTTTATGGCTCCGGCGGTACAGGTTCTTTCGCATATGCCGCAGCCTATGCAGCTTACCTCGCACTGCTTGCGGGCTTCCGGGCCTTTATCCCTGTTGGAGCACTTGACGGCTATATTGCAGGCGCTCTGGTGAATGCTGATTATGCCCTGAGGGCAGGCACGTGCGCACATACCGCAGCCTATGCACTTTTCCTCGTCCACCTCGGCAGTGCCGTACTCGTTCAGCGTTATAGCTCCAAACCTGCATGCGGAAACGCAGGCGCCGCAGCCTATGCAGCCGTACCTGCAGTCCTTGGCCCGGCAGCCGCCGTTGCAGGCCACAAAAGCGGCCTTATATGGGAATTTCTTCTTTATAGCCATGTTGTTACCCCCTTCTCTCGTATGGAGTATTGCAAAGGGGCAGGCTGTACCTGCGCTCCCCGTCCAGCCTGTAGTAAGCGTCGGCTATGGCGGGTGCGGTGGGTATGGAGGTTATCTCGCCTATGCCTATTGCTCCGCAGGCCACCTTGAGGCCCGGCTTATCTATGACCAGTGCCGTTATCTTTGGCAGCTCGTGGGCTCTGAACAGGCCCAGTGAGCCATACTTCTCTATGGGCTTGCAGTTATCGTCTATGGGATACTTCTCCCTGAGGGCATAGCCCATGGACATCACCACTCCACCCTCTATCTGTCCCTCGCATGAAAGAGGATTAACGGCCTTGCCTACGTCGTGAGCGGCTATCAAGTGCTCTACACGGCCGGTCTTCTTATCGAGTATGCACAGCTGTGTGGCGTAGCCGTATGCCACATGTGATACTGGGTTAGGAACGTCCGCACCCAACGGGTCGGTCTTTGCGAGATACTCGCCGTAGTACACCCTTCCCTTCATCTGCTGGAGGCTCAGCCCTGCCCGGCGGTCCTCCATGAGCTTCTCACAGGCCCGGCGACAGGCTTCCCCCGTGATAAGCGTCTGGCGGGAGCCGGAGGTGGTGCCGGAATCCGGTGATATCCAGGTGTTGCTCCGCTCGTATACTATGTCATCCCGGGTAAGGTCGGTATTGCTGACCATCATCTGCACAAGCACGGTGCCAAGGCCCTGGCCTATGCAGGAAGCACCGGAGAATATATGTACCTTGCCGTCATCGCCCACTATGAGCTTTACACGACCGGTATCCGGTATGCCTACGCCCACGCCCGCGTTCTTCATTGCGCAGCCAAGGCCCACGGGTTTGCCCGCCGCCATGGCCTCATCGTAGTAGGGCTTTATTGCCTCAAGGGTCTCCACAAGGCCGGTGGACTCGTCCACTATCTGTCCGTTGGGCAGCACCTGGCCGGGGCGTATGGCGTTGCGGTAGCGTATCTCCCAAGGAGTTATGCCTATCTCCTCCGCCATCATGTTGAGAAGGCTCTCTGTGGCAAAACAGGTTTGAGTAACGCCGAAGCCGCGGAACGCTCCGGCAGGCGGATTGTTGGTGTAATAGGCAGTGCCCTCTATCTCGAAGTTCTGGTAATTGTAGGGGCCTGCTGCATGGGTGCATGCCCGTTCAAGCACCGGGCCGCCCAGCGACGCGAAGGCGCCGGTATCTGTATACACCTTTGCTTTTACGCCCTTTATTATGCCGTTTTCGTCGCAGCCCATGGTAAAGTCCATCTCAAAATGATGTCTCTTTGGGTGTACGAGCAATGACTCGGCGCGGGTGAGCTTTACCTTGACGGGGCGGCGGGTAACGTAGGTGAGCAGCGCCGCGTGGTGTTGCACCGTCATATCCTCCTTGCCGCCGAAGCCTCCGCCTACCAGCGCGTTCTGCACCTTTACCTTATCCGTCCCCAGCGCCATGCAGCATTCGTGCAGCGTCTGGTGGGCGGACTGGTCGGTGGAGTATATGAATACGTCCCCGTCCTGATCTATATAGGACACAGCGCACTCGGGCTCAAGGAAGGCGTGCTCTGTCCATGGCGTTTCAAAATGCCGGCTTATCACGTGCTTTGCCCTGCTTATCTCGCCCGCCGCGTCGCCGCGGCTTATATGCTTGTAGGCGCATACGTTGTCCTTTTCCTCGTCGAATACCTTTGGGGCACCGGCTGCACCCGCCTCCTGAATATTATGGATGGCCGGCAGCACCTCGTATTCCACCTTGATGAGCTTCTTTGCCTTTTCGAGGGTCTCCCTGTCCTCGGCAGCAACCAGGGCGATAGCGTCGCCCAGATAATGCACAAGGCCGCCCACGGGTATCATGGTATACTGATCGTGCTTGAGATGGCCGATCTTATTTTCGCCCGGTATATCCTCGGCTGTCAGCACAGCCGCCACTCCGGGCAATGCCCTTGCGGCTGAGGTATCTATGGACAGCACGCGGGCGCGGGGGTATTTGCTTCTCAGGGCGGAGCCGTACAGCATCCCCTCCATATAGTAGTCGTCGGGGTACTTGCCGGTGCCGAGCACCTTTTCCTCGGCGTCAAGGCGCTGCACCCGGGAGCCTATTTTCCAGTCGTCGTTGGACGGCTCCGGTATCACGCCGGTGCGCTTTATCTGTGCCGCCAGGCTGATAGCGGCGATTATCTTAACATATCCCGTGCAGCGGCAGTAGTTGTTGCGTATGGCGTAGCGCATCTCCGCCTCTGTGGGGTCCGGGTTCTTATCCAGCAGCGCTTTTGTGCACATCACCATGCCGGGTATGCAAAAGCCGCACTGCACCGCCCCCGCCTCTGCGTAGGCGAAGGTGTACATCTCCTTTTCCCAGTCGCTCAGGCCCTCTACCGTAATTATATTGCGGCCCTCCAGCTTGTCTGTATCCGGCACGCAGGCCTTGCAGGTAACGCCGTCTATTATTACGGTGCAGGCGCCGCAGGCGCCCTCGCTGCACCCGTCCTTGACGGAGGTAAGGCCCAGATCGTCCCTGAGAAAGCGGAGGAGCTTTTTGTTTTTCTCCGCCGTAACGGTCTGCCCGTTCACAACAAATGTGGACATAAGCGTTTCCTTTCTTTTTCGTCTCTTATTTCTTACTTATCTCTTAAAAGCAATACTCCGGGGGCCCATATATGCTGAGTCCCCGGCTTATTTTAAGCAGTATTATATAAGTTTAGCCCAGAAGATAGCTGTGTTCCTTTATTACGGTGAGCATCAGGTCCTCAAGGTCGCCCAATCCGGTCTTGCCGTCAAGGGTGTATTCCTTGACCGCGCCGCCGAGACGTACCTTTACCTTGGGGCACTTGGTGCATACCACCATGAAGCCGTTGTTCTCGCTGTCCTCAAAGTCCTTCTCGTTGGCAAAGAGGGTAAACTTATCCTTATAAGGCCTGCCGTCGGTATAGGGGCAGAAGTGTGCGCAGTTGCCGCACTCGTTGCACATGTAGTCCACATGCAGTATCTGGCGCATCTCCTTCCCGGGGACCGCTATGGCCACGTTTGCCCTGTTGGGGCAGACGGATACGCAGCACTCGCAGACAGTGTTGCAGTTTATGCAGCGGTCAGCCTCGCACCTGCCGGGCATCTGAAGCTTCATCTTGCGCAGCAGCGCCTCCTCCTTGTCGGGCTTGGCCTCCTCGGGGATATCCGCCACAATCTCGCGGCCGGTAATGTCCTCGATTACCCACTTGGCGTCGGCTATGGCGTCGGCTACGGTGGCGGGGCCGCGGCTCGCGTCGCCCACTACGTACACATCGCCGTATTTCTTATTGCCTTTCTTGTAGGCGTCGGCGGCTATGCCATACCTGCCGAGCAATTCGAGGTCTACCTTCTCGCCTACGGCGGCGATTACGGTATCCGCGTCCACCTCAACGGTCTCGCCGGTTTCCACGGGTACGCGGCGGCCGGAAGCGTCCTTATCGCCCAGCTTCATCTTATTGCAAACGAGCTTGCCGTTTGCCTGCTTTACGGGGGACACCAGCTCCATGAACTCCACGCCGTCCTCTATTGCCAGCTCCAGCTCCTCCAGATCCGCGGGCATATACCTGCGGTTGCGGCGATATACAAGCGTCACCTTCTCTACGCCCTCGGCGCGCTTTGCGGCGCGGGCTGCGTCCATTGCGGTGTTTCCGCCGCCGACTACCGCCACGTTCCTGCCCAGCTTCAGCTCGCCGCCGTTCTTAAAGGCATACAGGAAGTCGATAACGTTCATCACGTTGCCCTCGATATTGAGGCGGCCCTTCTTTTCCGCGCCGCAGGCAAGCACTATGTAGTCAAAGCCCATGGCCTTGAGCTCCTGCGCGTCGGGGGCTTCCTTGCCCATCACGAACTCTGCGCCGGTCTTTTTTATGAGCGCAATATCATTGTCGATGGCGTCGTCGCCTATGCGGAAGCCGGGTATCACGTTGCGCACTATCCCGCCCAGGGTCTCGCGCTTTTCAAATACGGTGGCCTGAAGGCCATGCTTCTGGGCATGGTAGGCAGCGGCAAGTCCTGCAGGGCCGCCGCCTATAATTGCGACCTTCTCACCCTCGCGGCTCATCTCGGTTATAGCCAGCAGCTCCTCGAATGCGCCCTCTGCCGCCTGAAGCTTTGTGCCGCGGATATTCACGGGACACTCGTAGTGGTTGCGCATACACTTATCCATGCAGTGATGGGCGCATATGGTACCGGTGATAAAGGGCAGGGGGTTCTTTGCGGTTATAACCTGCAATGCCTCAAGGAACAGGCCCTTGCCGCACAGCTCTATGTATTCGGGTACATCCTGACCGAAGGGGCAGCCGCTCTTGCAGGGAGCCCTGAAGCAGTCTATAAGGGGCAGTACCTTGTCCTTGCCCATCTTCCTGTCGGGAGCTTCCTTGATTGGCTTTACATAGTGGAAGTTGGTGGGCGCCTCCTCGGAAAGCCTGGCCACGGCCTTGTAGTCCACGCCGGCGAAGGGCTTGAACTCGCACTCGTCAAGCAGGTTGCCCAGCTGCACCATGCGGCCGTATCCGCCGGGCTTCAGTATGGTGGTAGCCATGGTTATGGGCCATATGCCCGCCTCAAACAGCTGCTTTATGTTAAAGAAGTCTGCGCCGCCGCTGTAGGATATGCGAAGCGCGCCCTTGAACTCGTTTGCAAAACGGTTGGCCATCTCTATGGTCAGGGGATACAGAGCGCGGCCGCTCATGTACATCTCCTCGCTGGGCAGCTCGTTTGCCTTTACGTCCACCGGGAAGGTGTTGGAGAGCTTCAGCCCAAACTCCAGGCCGTTCTTTTCCGCCAGCTCCTTGAGCCTGTGGAACATTGGAACGGCGTCCTTATACTGGAGATCCTCCCTGAAGTGCCTGTCGTCAAAGGCAATGTAGTCATAGCCCATGGAGTCGAGCCTTGAGCGCGCAAACTCATAGCCCAGTATTGTGGGATTGCACTTTACGAAGGTATTGAGGTGCTTTTCGGTTATGAGGTAGGAAGCTATGGCCTCTATCTCGTTGGGGGGGCAGCCGTGGAGGGTGGATACCGTCACGCCGTCGCAGATGCGGGAGGGAGTCGCCCTGATGTACCCGTCAAGCTCGGGGAACAGCTCGCAGCCCACCTCCATGCACTCCTTGAATATGGGAGTGTTGGAAGCGTCCCTTATGCCCTCGATGAACTTATCCATCTTCGGGGTCTTTATGCCCGCCAGGTCGTAGCCGACGCTTGCGTTGAACATGAAGCCGTCCTCGGCGCCCAGGCCGTAAAGCCTGCTGATTATGCGTATTGCGAACCAAGCCTTGACGTACTCGTCAAAGGCCTGGGGAACATACAGCTCGGTGGACCACTCGCAGTTGTAGCCCTCGTCCTTGGTCCATATGCAGGGGCGGTTGATGCAGGCGGCAAGGTCGTCGCCGTCCATCTTCTGTACAGTCTTGAGCTCAAAGAAGCGGGCGCCGGCATAGTATGCGGCCACTATATTCTGTGCAAGCTGGGTGTTCGGGCCTGCGGCGGGGCCGAAGGGGGTCTCCAGCTTTTCTTTGAACAGGGGAAGGGTCTTGCCGTTCTTTTTTACATAGGGCGCGTTTACGCCGAAGACGGTGCCGAAGTTGTCGTGCTCCTCCTTTATCCAGGTCATAAGCTGCTTAAAGGGTATGGGAGTCATTCTTTCGCTCATGATTTACACCTCCGTATGTATTATTCTCTTTTAGCCGTTCAGCCTGCTCCAAAGCTTCTTTGAAGCTTCCATGGTGCGGGCGTTCATGGCCTCCTCGTCTATGCCGATGAGCTGGCGATCCTTCATGAGCAGCTTGCCGTTGCACATGGTAGTCTCGCACTGGCGGCCTGTCATGCCGAATATCATATGGCCGTCTATGTTTGCATCGGAGAAGGGAGTGAAGCACTTATAGTCCATGACGATAACGTCGGCGGCAGCGCCGGGCTTGAGTATGCCGAGAGGCGCGTCAAAGTACTTTGCTGCGATTTTGCGGTTGTTCTTAAAGAGCATATCGGTGACCTCGCACCATGCTACGTTTGGCATGCAGGCGTTGTGGCGCTGTATTATCAGGGCGACCTTCAGGCTCTCCAGCATATCGAAGGTATAGCTGTCGGTACCCAGGCCAACGGTTATGCCCTTCTTTATCATCTGCAGCACAGGCGCGCAGCCTACGGCATTTCCCATGTTGGATTCGGGATTGTTGCATACCATTGTGCCGGTCTCCCTGATAATGTCCATCTCGGCGGGATTCACATGTATACAGTGGCCCAGCATGGTCTTGGGACCGAGTATGCCGTTGTTCAGCAGGCGGTTCACGCTTCGGGTGCCGTAATTGTAGGCGGTATCGTAAACGTCGTTCATGCCCTCGGACACGTGTATATGGAATCCGGTCATGCCGTTGTTTTCCTTTACCATTTTCTCAAAGGTCCTGTCTGATATGGTGAAGAGGGCGTGGCCGCCGAACATTGCGCTTATCATGGGGTTCTTCTCCCTGGCGCAGTGGCGTATGAAGTCGCCGTTCTCCCTGATGGCCAGGTCGCACTTCTCCTCCCCGTCCCGGTCGCTGACCTCATAGCAGAGGCAGGCGCGGACGCCCAGCTCCTTGGCTACTTCCTCAATGGTGAAAAGGCTGCCGGGTATTTCGCAGAAGCTGGCGTGATGGTCGAACAGAGTAGTGCAGCCGGTCTTTATGCTGTCTATGAAGGTGGTGTATGCGCTGTAGCGGGTCCCTTCCAGATCCAGATTGCGGTCTATGGCCCACCACATGCCATCCAGTATCTCATAGAAGTTGGTGGGGTTGTAGCCCTTTATAGAGAGACCGCGGGCAAGGGCGGAATAGATATGGGAATGCACGTTTATGAATGCGGGCATTATTACGTTGCCTTTAGCGTCTATGAACTCCGCATCGGGGTACTTTGCCTTTAGGGCTGCCGTCTCGCCCAGCTCTATTATTTTGGTTCCTTCTACGACTACGCCGCCATTTTCTATATAGGGCATTGCATCGTCCCTGGTTATAACCTTACCGTTCGCTATGAGATACATATTTTTCCTCCTCTTTTTAAGAATGTCTGATGACTGATAATGATAAAAACGCGCCGACTAAAACACGATTTGTTTTAAGCCCGCGCGCGAAGCACTTCCTTACAGCTTCCGATATGCCTTACTGTTTATGCTATTATTTTATCATGCTTAACATCGTATAGGCAATAGCTTTTTTGCCCGATGACCAAAAATTTTTCAGCCGGAAACAAAATCTTTTTCGCTTTTGCCCCGCGCCAATGTATGGTATAGTAAATATATCTTTGTTTTGCCGTTATCTGGCGGCGTTTCAGGAGGAATAAATGCAGAATCTCACCGTAGGTCTTCTAAAGCGTATAGCCGCTGCCATAGCCGCACAGTTCGGCAGCAACTGCGAGGTCGTAATATACGACCTCACCTGCGAAAACCCGGAGGATATGATACTTTACATAGAAAACGGCCACGTTTCAAAGCGCAGCGCCAATGCCGGCCCCAGCCATGTAGTTCTTGAGGCCATGCGGGACGGACGCAAGGATATCCCCGACCACTACAACTACCTTACCAAGACCCACGACGGCCGCATTCTCCGCTCCAGCACGGTATACATAAAGGACGAAAAAGACAAGGTCGCAGGCATATTCGCCATAAACTACGACATGACTGAGCTTATGATGACGCAGTCCGTCATAAACGCCATAGTGCAAAACAACCCGGGAGGGGAACCGGAGCGCATACCCACCAACGTGAACGAGCTGCTGGACGATCTCCTCGAGCAGTCGGTACAGCTCATAGGCCGCCCGGTTGCCATGATGAACAAGGACGACAAGGTTAAGGCCATACGCTTCCTCAACGATGCGGGCGCCATGCTCATAACCAAGAGCGGCGACAAGATAGCCAAGTACTTCGGCATCAGCAAGTACACCCTATACTCCTATCTGGATATCGCCAACCAGTGATATTTACCCAAGCAAAAAGCGGGCGCTGTGCCCGCTTTATCTATTTCAATTTTCCATCTGCTTCCCCATGAAGTTGGCGGCGGTCTCGCATACCTTCAGCTCGGTATCACCTACCATATCCCCCGGCTCCCGGCTTACCATCACTACCGCGCCTATTGCGTCGCCGGCGCAGAGTATCGGCACTATCACTTCTGCAGTGTATTTCTCAGGATCCTCGCCGTCTATTATGCCCTGCATCTCACACTGCCCCTTGTTTATCACCAGCTTTTCCCTCTCCTTCATGCAGCGTTCCACGTCCTCATGTATGGGCCGCTCCATAAGCTCCTTTTTACTGCCGCCGGATACCGCTATTACGGTATCCTTATCGCATATAAGCGTGGTGCGGTTGAGGGATTGATGCAGCGATTCCGCGTATTCTCTGGCAAAATCCCCCAGCTCGCCTATGGGCGAGTATTTTTTGAGTATTACCTCCCCTTCCCTGTCCGTGAATATCTCAAGGGGGTCGCCGCTGCTGATAACACTGACACGGAAAACCTTGTCCTCGTGGTTTTTGGAGGACTGGATCAGCGTGTTTTCGATATTTTCCGTGCCTTGGTTAAAATTTGCGGCATCCTCCGTTTCTGCGGGGAGCGTGCCGCAGCGCAGCAGCGTGTCGATGTCGGATTGGAGCTTGATCTCCAGATGATCTTCAAAGACGAGAATCTTGTCAATCAGCAGCTCCAGATCATTTCGTTCCAGCTTATCCTTTTCCAGAATGTCGTGGAACACTTCGATGGCGGTCTTGGCCACGCGGTTCACCTGAATGATGGTGTTGCGCTTGTCGGACAGCAGGTCGATCTGGTGGTTGATGCCGTCGATCTTTTTTTGCAGGTCTGCTTCCATCTCGTCATACAGCGCCTCGATGGAAGCTTCCTGCTCCGGCTTTTTCATAATCTCCCGGATGCGCTGACGCTTCGTCACCTTCAGCTCCTCGGTGAGATCGGCCAGCACCGCTGCCAGATTGTCGGCAGACTGCTCCGTTTCCGCCACCTGATCGTTCTCGCGCTTCAGCTCCTCGTTGAGCTGTTCCAGCATGGCAGCGGAGCTGTCCGCCAGCTTGCGCACATAGCTTTTCAGCAGCTCGTCCAGCCGGTCAACGCGGATATGGTGGCTGGTGCAGCCCTTGAGGCCGCGCCGGTGATACGTCCCGCAGGTGTAGGCGGGGGCCAAATCGCTGCGGCTCATGGCGAACAGCGGACTGCCGCAGTCACCGCACTGCAAAAAGCCGGAGTACACGTTGTCGTTGACCTTGACGCCGCGATAGTTATTGCGGCTGCGCTTTTCCCGCAGCGCGCGGGTGATAGCGAAGGTGCGGTAGTCGATGATGGCCTGATGGTGGTTCTCGATGACGATGTGCTCATCGTCGTTGCGCTTGATGTCCTTGCCGTTGATCTTGGCGCGGGTGTACTTGCCCTGCCGGAGCGTGCCGATATAAAAATCGTTGTCGAGAATGCCCTGCACCGTGGCGATGGCCCAGGCGTTTTTGGCTTCCCGTTTCGTTTTCTTGCCCGCCGCCTCCTTGCGCATCCGCTCGGACATGCGCGGCGTGGGAACGCCTTGATCGGTGAGATAGTTGGCGATTTTCTTGTAGCCCCAACCGGCGTTGCTGTAAAGGTCAAAAATCCTGCGGACAGTCTCGGCTTCCGTGGGGATGATCTCAAACTGCTTGTCCTCGGTGACGAGATAGCCGTAGGGCGCGGCGCAGATCCACTCGCCGTCGTTCTGCCGCCGCTTGATGACGTTGCGCACCTTGCGGGAAGTGTCCGTGACGGGCATCTCGTTCACGAGAAACTGGAACTGGATTTTCAGCCAATCGTCGTCATTGGGGAAGTCCACGCCGTCCCCGATGGAGACGATCCGGACGCCCGCGTCGCGCAGGTCTTCCAGCTCTACTAGTCCGCGCGAGTTGCGGCGGGAGAAACGGGAAAAATCCTTGATGATGAGAATATCGTACTTGTGGGACATGAGTCCCCGGCGCATCTCCTGATAGCCCTCGCGCTGCTCAAACGTGTAGCCGGAGCGGTCGCGGTCTTCAAAAAACGTCAGCGTGCTGCCGGGGAAGTGGGTTTTTACATAGTCCTCGATGATGGCCTTCTGGTTCTCAATCGAGATGTTCTTTTGATCCTGCTCATCATCCACAGAAATACGGGCATAGCCCGCGATGTCAAATGTTTCAATCATGGTCATTCACCCTTGAGATACTTTTCCGTTTGGCGGTCAAACTCGGAGATGTATTCAGCGTCTTGCTTCTTGCGGAATTGATCGTAAATTGCGCCGACCTTTTTGGTCGCCGCTTCCCGCGAAATGCGACCTTTTCCGTCCAGCACCTTGCGGCGGTTGTTGGTCAGAAATCGGTCGGTTTCGTTCAGCCAGTCCTGCATACTCATGAGCTGCTCGTCCTCTGCCATCAGTTCGGCGTAGTCGATGAACATGGTCACAAGACGATTCAAACGGCTCAATTCTTTTTCGTTCAGGTAGTTCTTCGCTACCAGTGTGTCGCTTTTTAGTATCTTTCCATCCGGCGCGCCCTTCCATGTGGTAAGCCCCATCGTGGGACTGTCCAGCGTTGCCCGCTCGGAAATCAGCTCCGCGGCAGTCTTGCCGGTGACGGCGTAATGCAGCTTGTTTTGCACGAAGGCATAGAAGGCCTTTGTCGTCTCACTATTTTTGTCGTAATCATAGCTGCATTGCTCGAAGACATCGGCTATTTTTTGATAGGCGCGGCGCTCGCTGGCGCGAATTTCCCGGATGCGCTCCAGCAGCTCGTCAAAGTAGTCCTTGCCGAAGGGGCGGCCGTTCTTCATCAGCTCGTCGTTGAGGACGAAGCCCTTCTGAATGTACTCCTTCAGCGTCTTCGTCGCCCACTGGCGGAAGCGTGTGGCCTTCTTGGAATTCACGCGGTAACCCACGGCAATGATGGCGTCGAGGTTATAAAAATTGGTGGGCTTCGTAGAAAATTCGGAAATTCCGAATTTTCTCATGCAGGATCCTTTGTCCAGTTCTTCCTCATCGAAGATGTGTGACAAATGCTCGCTGACATTGGACTTACTGGAGTCGAACAATTCTGCCATGCCAACCTGCGTCAGCCAGAATGTCTCATCCATAAATACAACGTTTACAAATTCTTTTCCGTTTTCATCGCTGTACAGGAGGATTTCACTGTGCTTCATCATTTCATGCTCCATTTGCGTTTCCCTCCGTTTCTCTGGCGGCAAGCATGAACCACACATATCTTCTGATAAACATACTATTTTAGATAATATTGTACAGGATGTTTTCAAGCTTTGCAAGGGCAAAAAAGAAAAGGGCGGAAGAGATTTCTCCCTTCCGCCCGCGGCTTACCGCTCCATGCCCACGGCACGCTGCTTTTTCGCCTGCTGCACGGCCTTTTCGGCGCTGCGCCGCCGGTTGAAGAGCAGCAGATCCCGCGTGTTCTCATAAAGATCGCCCTTGCCGGACTCGAACACGGCGACCATGT
>OLSB01002331.1_pt1 | contig 16011 bp, 12 predicted proteins | sample 1672071 | NCBI WGS metagenome assembly OLSB01 (sample SAMEA3136642, study PRJEB25190) | human gut metagenome | biome: human gut; feature: human-associated habitat; material: faeces | place: Austria | collected 2013 | reverse complement strand
GATAACGGTTTTTGCACTCTTTACGGTGTCTGCAAAAAGTTCACGTGTCTTCTCGCCAATATCAAGACCCATTTTATCAGCCGGAATCTTGTCAGCGGGAACAGTTTCTACGTCCACAGGTCCGTCAATGGGATCGGGGAAGTCTTTTGATACAACGTTGTCAATGGGAAGAACAATCTTCTTGCCTGCTTTTTCAGCTTTTTCAAGCATTTCTTTGCAGTATGAGATCTTCTCGTCATCAACAAGCGAAGTTCCTACTTCATATCCTCTTGCTTTTGCAAAAGTATATGACATACCGCCGCCTATAATAAGTGTATCGCATTTTTCAAGAAGGTTTGATATAACAGCGAGTTTATCCGCAACCTTAGCACCGCCCAAAATTGCAACGAAAGGACGGGCGGGATTTGAAAGAGCTCCTCCCATGATATCGATTTCCTTCTGGATAAGGAATCCGCATACAGCAGGAATATATGCAGCCACACCGGCTGTGGAAGCATGTGCACGGTGAGCTGTTCCGAATGCATCATTTACAAATATATCTGCAAGCGAAGCAAGCTGTTTTGCAAATTCAGGATCATTTTTTGTTTCTTCCGCATGGAATCTAACATTTTCAAGAAGCATAACTTCGCCGTCTTTTAAGTTTGCTGCCAATGTCTTTGCATCATTACCTATAACGTCTTTTGCCATTTTAACTTCCTGACCCAAAAGTTCGGAAAGTCTTTTTGCAACCGGCGCGAGGCTGTATTCGGGTTTGAATTCGCCCTTCGGTCTTCCGAGATGTGAGCAGAGAATAACGCGCGCACCGTTTTCAATAAGATATTTTATTGTGGGAAGCGCACCTATTATTCTGTTTTCATCCGTGATATTTTTGTCCGCATCAAGCGGCACATTGAAGTCACAGCGAACCAAAACTCTCTTGTCGCGTACATCAATGTCTTTTACACTTTTCTTATTCATATATATCGTCCTTCCTTTAAATAATTTACAGATTGTAACCCTTGTCCATCGCACTCATATTGAGTTCGAACAGCTGAGGTTTATTTTTCGGCATGCATTTTGCAATACCGTTTTTCATAGTCTCATATGAAACAAAACCGCTCTTTTTAATGTAAGCGCCGAGCAGAATCATGTTAGCAAGTTTTTTTGCGTTCATTTCTTCAGCAAGTTTTGCTGCGGGAACCGCTACAACATTTACATCTTTTCTTGTGATTTCCTTGGGGTCAATAAGTGTTTCGTCAATTACAATGTATCCGCCGGACACTACCGTAACCTGAAATTTAAGGAGCGAAGGCAGATTCATTGCAAAAAGAGTTGTCGGGTTTATAATAAGAGGCGAAGCCACTGCGTCATCGGACACAATTACATGGCAGTTTGCCGTACCGCCGCGCATTTCGGGGCCGTACGAAGGAAGCCATGAAACATTTTTATCACCTGCCATGCCCATATATGCAAGTGCTTTTCCCATAAAGAGAACACCCTGTCCGCCGAATCCTGCTATAACAAACTCATTAGTCATTATTCTCAGCCCCCTTGTCTTTATATACACCGAGAGGATAATATGTCATCATATTTTCTCTGAGCCATTCAATTGCTTCCTCGGGAGTTTTTCCCCAGTTTGTCGGGCAGGCGGAAAGAACTTCAACAAGAGAGAATCCGCGTCCTTCAAGCTGGTATGTAAAAGCTTTCTTTATAGCTGCTTTGGCTTTTTTGATATTCGGAACAGAATCTACCGATACTCGCTCAAGATATGCCGCACCGCCCGTGTTTGACAAAAGCTCGCAAACTTTTACGGGGTAACCCTGTGTTTTAAGGTCTCTGCCGTAAGGCGATGTCTGTGTAACCTGACCCTCAAGCGTTGTCGGAGCCATCTGACCGCCTGTCATACCATAAATTGCATTGTTTATAAATATTACGGTAATATTTTCTCCTCTTGAAGCTGCATGAACTGTTTCTGCCGTACCGATGGCAGCCAAATCACCGTCACCCTGGTACGTAAATACCGTTGTGTCCGGAAGAGCGCGCTTAACACCTGTTGCAACAGCGGGCGCTCTGCCGTGTGCCGCTTCTATCATATCACAATTAAAGTAATTATATGCAAATACCGCACATCCTACCGGAGCAACACCAACGGTTGTTCCTTCAATTCCAAGTTCGTCTATGCACTCCGCAACCAAACGGTGAACAATACCGTGTGTGCATCCGGGGCAGTAATGAAGAGGTACGTCACAAAGTGCATGAGGTCTCTTAAATACTTTTTCCATTGTTATTTGCCCTCCTTCATTTTCTTTAAAGCATCGCATATTTCGCCCGGTGTCGGAATAACGCCGCCGGTTCTTCCGAAGAACTCAACCGGACATGCGCCGTTTACGGAAAGTCTTACGTCTTCCACCATTTGTCCCATACTCATTTCAACATCGAGAATTCCCGAAACTTTAGCCGCAGCTTTCTTAAATGCGGCTTCGGGGAACGGCCAAAGGGTGATGGGTCTGATCAGTCCTACTTTTATTCCTTCCGCTCGAAGTGCTGCTATTGCTGATTTTGCCACACGGGCAATTGTGCCGTATGCGGCAATAATATATTCCGCGTCGTCTGTCATATACTCCTCGACGCGCGTCTCGTTCTTTGCCACCTGCTCATATCTTTTATATCTTTCAATTACTGTTTTTTCAAGCTCCGCGGGATCTATGTACAAAGAATTGATGATATTATGTTCCCTTTTCATTTTTGTGCCGTTTGTGGCGTACGGTCTCTCGGGGACTACCGTTTCGCCTTCTTCGGGAAATTCAATCGGCTCCATCATCTGACCAAGCATTCCGTCTCCCATAATCATAACGGGCATACGGTATTTTTCTCCGAGTTCAAATGCATCCTTTGTTATATCAACAATTTCCTGAATTGAGCCCGGCGCCAGAACAATCATTTTATAATCGCCGTGTCCGCCGCCTTTTGTGGCCTGAAAATAGTCACTCTGAGCCGGCTGAATACCGCCGAGCCCGGGACCTCCGCGTACAATGTTTATTATAACGCAAGGCAAATCACTGCCTGCTATATACGAAATACCCTCAGATTTCAAGCTTATTCCGGGGCTTGACGATGATGTCAAAACACGCTTGCCTGCCGATGCGGCACCATACACCATATTTATTGCGGCAACCTCGCTTTCAGCCTGCAAAAATACACCGCCTTCTATTTTGGGCAGACGCTTTGCCATGTAAGCCGCAAGCTCTGTCTGCGGTGTTATCGGATAACCGAAAAACATTTTGCAGCCTGCTCTTATAGCAGCTTCGGCAATGGCTTCGTTACCTTTCATTAAAACCTTTTCGCCCATTTTTATCAATCCTTTCCAAATTATTTTTCAACCTCAATTACGGTATCCGGGCACATTGTCGCACAGAAAGCGCAGCCTATGCATTTTTCGGGTTCTGTAACTTCTGCCGGGTGAAAGCCTTTTTTGTTAAGCCTGTCCTTCGCCATTGCTATAATTTTTTTCGGACAAACGCTTTTGCAAAGCTCGCAGCCCTTGCACCTGTCTTCGTCAAAGATTACTCTCGGCATAAAACATCTTCCTTTCCTGAGACGAACAGATACGGTTAATTATCCGTCGGCTGTTCAAATGGTAAATTTAAATATAATTTAAGCCCGTAAACGGGATTATTGACAAGAGGCATTATTTTATTTTTCAAATCTTCTCTCACGGTGGTGCAAAGAATCGGAATGCCGCTTTTTCGGCTGACTTCTTCGCAAAGACTTTGTCCGTACAAAACCGTGTCTGTATCAGTAAACACCGACAGATGGGTATTATTTATCAGATGGGTTATTTTAAGTCTTGACGCAAACTCAACATTTTTCATAAGTTCCAAAATTTCATCTGTATTGCTTTGCAGCGGACGTGTCGCGCATATTACAAAATACATATCCGGTGTTTCACGCGTAAGATAATTGTGATATGCACCGAGTGCGAATGCACCATCATCATCTCCGCCCACATCAAGAACTGCATTTTCATCGGTGTTAAAAACAGAAAGTATTTCCGAAGGAAGCGTGGGCATGTCCACATTTGTATTTGCATATCTGGGTGTTATAACACGGACTCCGGATTTTCTGATTTCTTCCGCAGCGTCGGCTGTTCGGAAATACGGATTTACGGTGTCCATGTCGACAATTACGGACGGAACAAGATTTTTCGCAAGGTTTAGTGCAATTTCTGTTTTTCCGCTTCCGAAATGACCTGTCACAATTTTGATTCTGCTCATCTTTTACCTCTTAAAACAGTTATATAGTTAAATTTATAACTATCTTAATTATTATAGCACAATCGGCATTATCTTGTAAAGAAAAAAAACAAAAATCAATATCATTTTTTTATAACAATAAGGCAATGTATTTGGCATTTTTAACAATAAAAAAAGTTTTTTGAAAGTTTTTTAAAATTTTTCTTGACATTTTAAAAAAAAACGTGTATAATATATCTTGCGTTGAAAAACGGCGGTGTAGCTCAGTTGGCTAGAGCAAACGGTTCATACCCGTTAGGTCGGTGGTTCAAGTCCACTCGCCGCTACCACTTTTTAAGCTCTTCATAGTGTATGGAGAGCTTTTTTCATACTTGATTGCGGAGGTAATTGTTTTGAAAAAGATATTGCAGGTTCTGTCGATTCTAATGACGATATTGCTGCTTTTTTCGTATGCTTATGCCTATGAAAGTGATATTAAAATATATTGTGACGGAGTTTTACTGCAAACAGACTCACCACCCGTTTTGGCATCGGACAGAACATTTGTCCCGATAAGACATGTAATGACAGCTTTCGGTGCTGACGTAAAATGGGTTGAAAGACTTCGTGAAGTTATTGTTACAAAGAGCGATACAACCATTCGCCTTTCTGTTGACAAAAACACAGCTTGGATAAACGGTGCCCCTATTTACGTTGACTCTGCGCCGTTTATAGTAAACGACAGAGTTATGGTTCCTCTTCGTTTGATAGCCGAAAACCTCGAATATGAGGTTACATATGACGAAAATACCCGTGAAATAAAAATAAATACTCCTCAGAAACAAAAAATTTATTATTCCGTAAAAGACGGAATTGCAGATGTTGCGGCAAAGTATTCAAAAAGCCAAAATATTATTTTTACTTTCTCGCAGCATGCTCCAAACTATATATATGATTTTTCCGATATTGAACTCGTTTACAATCCTTCACCTTACGTAACCCCTTCAAGAAACGGAATGTGCTTTTTGTACACCGCATCAACAGACTGGCATTCTCCTTTTATGGTTCTTGCAGACAAAAGCGATGATGGAGATTGGAAGTTTGAACATCATTTTACGGGAGGATTTCACGGCTATACAAACAAAGCCCAGGGTACGGCAACAGCGCGCACCAAAAGTTTTGCTTTTTATGCCGACGGCGCAGAACTTCCTCAAATACAGGAAGGTTACTGCTCTGAGTTTACTATAACATGGACCAATGCCGTACAGGGTTCAAACACAAAAAAGCAGGACGGCAGCGGCAGAGAAATCATGGAAGAAAGACACACACTAACCTTTGACGGAGAAAGATGGCTTTCATCCGTAACACTTTTCGCTCTTGAGGACATAACCATAGAAAGGGTTTACGGCTTTCAGGCAGTCCTTTCTCCCGCCTGGGGCAGTGAAATTATTTACAGTACTTTGCCCGATCAAAAATTTACGGCAGGCACAGAAAGCAATTCAGAAAACAAAAATACCCCCGCCGTTCGTTGCAGCGACGAAAGCAATGTTTTGGAAATATCTCTTGATACAGATTACGGCATCGGAAACCGTGTATACTGTTCAGATAACGTTCCGGGAATATTTACAACAAGTTATAACAAACTGTATTTTAACATTGTCAACGGTATTCCTCTTTCCATGCTACAGGGCACCGAAATTTCATACCGCGGAACATATTGCTTTTATCCGAGGGAATATTAATTTCCCCCGGATTTTTTTTTGAACGCAAATATTTTAATAAAAAGAAACGTAAGCGGCACACCTATAACCGCTGCCAAAGCATATGTAATAAGCTTCGGAAAATGCAGCAAATTGTAAAAAAGCATAACGCATAAGTTCTGCACAATAAAATTCGGAATATAAGATATACAAAATTTTACGCATTTTAAAGTCTCAAGTTTCTCTTTAAAAACAAGCGTGCTGTTTAAAAGATATGATACGAGAAGAGATGTTATATATCCCGCCGCAAATGCCGCATTCGCACCCAAAAGCATCGAATAAAGCATTGAAAAAAGTACTCCGTTTACAGTATTTATACAACCGATAACAAGAAAACCGAAAAATTCAACCGAAAAAAGCGATTTTTTTATTTTTTCGAGGGCAGACGGTTTATATTCGTTCCATGGATGCAGCTCATCTTTTTTTACGATAAACGCATTTTCCGCAAGTTTTGCAAGCGGCTCATCGGAAAATGAATCTGAATAGAAGTTTTTAATTCTCGTACCTTTTCCAAGTCTTTTGACTTTTTCTTCCCCATAGCAATTTTCTCCGGTTGTTTCACCGCTTTTTGCATTTACGCGCGAAGCCATGAGTGAAACTCCCACTTCTTTGCAAACGGGACTTAAAAGAAATTCGGGCGAAGCAGAAATAATCAAATCATTGTCTTTTTTTTGTTTTAAATACCATTTTTTTATTTTGTTTTTATTTTTTTTCCAAAATGCAGAAACCTCTTTATCCGTATCAGGCAAAAAAGTTAAAAACTTATAAAACTTTTCTTTAAACTGTGTTTTTGTAAAAAAGCCGAAAACATATTTTGCAAAATTAAAAGCCAACATAGGCAGCAGAAGTAAAATTTTCGGATATCTCTTTAAACAAAAAAAGTAAAAATCCCTTGTACTGTCCCCGTCGTAAATCGTTTCATCAAAATCATACACATTCATCTTCTTCGTTCCTCCGCCTCTTTTTTTGAAAAAATACATCCGCAAAAATTCTGTCTGTACAGTCCGTATTCTGTCGATAATTCAATAGAGCGCTTATAGCCGTTATTTTTCTTAAAATCGGACACAAGATACGGTACACCGTATTCCATGGCAAGCTTTAAACCTATTGTGTTAAGTTTTGCCGTATTTTTATAGGGACTTACGGAGAGCGTTGTCGTAAAATAATCGGCATTAATTTCAGCCGCCTTTTGCGCTGCTGCTTCAAGCCGCATTTCATAGCACAATGAACATCTTTCTCCGCCTTCCGGAAGGTTTTCAAGTCCACGCGTTAAAGAAATAAACTCATCGTGATTATAAGTTCCTTCAATCAATGAAACAGAATTTTTAAATTTCATTTCCGAAATCAGCCGTTTCTGTTCGGCTATTCTCTTTTCATATTCACCCATCGGAGAAATATTGGGATTGTAATAATAAACGGTTATATCAAAATACTCCGTCAGATATTCCAAAACATAGCTGCTGCACGGCGCACAGCAGCTATGCAGCAAAAGGCGGGGTGTTATTCCCGCCTCTTTTATTTTGCTTAGTTCTTTATTCAATATATCTTTGTAAGAAATACTTTTTTCCACATTACACCTCAGAAAAGACCGGTTATAACACCGTTTTCATCCACGTCGATTTTTTCTGCCGCAGGAACCTTGGGAAGACCGGGCATAGTCATTATATCGCCCGTGAGTGCAACGATAAAGCCTGCACCTGCCGATACCTTGACGTTTTTAACGGTGACCGTGAATCCGTCGGGAGCGCCGAGCTTTGTCGCGTCGTCCGAGAAGCTGTACTGTGTTTTTGCCATACATACTGGGATTTTGTCGAAGCCCAGAGCGGTGAGCTGCTGTATTTGCTTCTTTGCTTTCGGCAAAAACGCTACTCCGTCTCCGCCGTATATTTTTTTGACGATGGCTTCAATTTTTTCTTCTATGCTAATGTCCGTGTCATAGCTGAATGTGAAGTTGTTTTCTTCTTCGCAAAGCCTTACGACCTCTTTGGCAAGCTCTGTGCCGCCGTCGCCGCCCTTTGCCCAAACGTCGGATAGTACAACATTAACCCCGAGAGCCTTGCACTCGTTTATGATAAGCTCAATTTCTGCATCTGTATCGGTCGGGAAGCGGTTGACCGCAACAACAGACGGCAGTTTATATACGTTTTTGATATTTGAAACATGGCGCAGAAGGTTGGGAATACCTTTTTTTAGTGCGTCAAGATTTTCTGCCGCAAGCTCTGTTTTGGCAACTCCGCCGTGCATTTTAAGCGCACGAACCGTTGCAACAATAACAACCGCAGAGGGCTTGAGGTTTGCATAGCGGCACTTGATGTCAAGAAATTTCTCTGCACCGAGGTCTGCGCCGAAGCCCGCCTCGGTAACGGCGTAGTCGCCGAGTTTCATTGCCATTTTGGTGGCTGTGACAGAGTTGCAGCCGTGCGCGATATTTGCAAACGGGCCGCCGTGAACAAATGCGGGCGTACCCTCAAGGGTCTGAACAAGGTTCGGCTTTAATGCGTCTTTTAAAAGAGCGGTCATCGCACCTGCGGCGCCGAGCTGACCTGCGGTTACAGGCTCTTCAGAGTATGTATAGCCGACAATAATTCTCGAAAGTCTCTCTTTAAGGTCGGTAATTGAATTTGAAAGACAAAGAACAGCCATAATTTCCGAGGCAACGGTTATGTCATATCCGTCCTCACGCGGAACGCCGTTTATCCTGCCGCCGAGACCGTCCGTAATAAAGCGAAGCTGGCGGTCGTTCATGTCAACGCAGCGTTTCCATGTTATTCTTCTGGGGTCAATGTTGAGCTTGTTGCCCTGATATATGTGGTTATCAAGCATAGCCGCAAGCAGGTTGTTAGCCGCGCCTATTGCGTGAAAATCGCCCGTGAAGTGAAGATTGATGTCCTCCATCGGCACAACCTGCGCATAGCCGCCGCCTGCCGCGCCGCCCTTAACGCCGAATACGGGGCCGAGCGAAGGCTCGCGCAAGGCAATAACAACATTTTTGCCTATTTTTTTAAGCCCGTCACCGAGACCGATTGTTGTGGTGGTTTTGCCCTCGCCGGCAGGGGTGGGGGTTATGGCGGTGACAAGGATAAGCTTGCCGTCTGCATTTTTGTTTTCTTTGAGCAAAGAAAGGTCGATCTTTGCCTTGTATTTGCCGTATTGCTCTATATATTTTTCGTCAATACCGGCTGAACGCGCAATTTCGGTTATCGGCAGCATTTTAGCTCCCTGAGCAATTTCGATATCTGTCATCACAATTCACTCCTTAAAAAAATAAGGGCAGATTCCCTGTGAGAATCTGCCCAGACGGTCGGCATAAGGGGCAAAAGCCCGTTTCCCGCTCCACTGTGGTCGCCCACATTATCCGTCAGTCACGGGAACAATAAGATAATATCATCTTTTTATAATTTAATCAAGTGTTTTTTTATCTGAGCCTGAATGTCTTCACTTCATGTGGCTTGATTTCAAACGTAAATTCTCTGTTTTCGCAGGGGATTTCTTTTTCATTCTGCTCCATGAGGTTGCACTCCGTGACGCGTGAATACGGAATATCGAGCGATACGCTAACCTTTGTGTGTTTCGTTTCGGCCTCATACAGCCTTACGATATATCCGTCGCCGTCCTGCGCCGCTTTGAGCGCGTCGAGAATAACATTGTCCGCACTCACGCAGCCGAAGCTCTTTTCTTTGTCGCTGCCGCCTGCGGCTTTTTGGAATACGGCCTTGGGCGGCTTGTTTTCCATAAATCCGAGCTTTACGGTGTCTGCCTCGCGCCATGTGCCGGTGTGAGGATAAAGAGAATAGCAAAATTCGCTTATTCCCATATCCGCTGTCGCGTCAGGCATATTCGGCGCTCTCATAAGCGTTATTTTCATAATGTTGTCATGCACGTTGTAGCCGTATTTGCAATCGTTAAGTATGCTGACGCCGTATCCTCCGTCCGAAAGGTCTGCCCATTTGTGAGCGCAAAATTCAAATTTTGCAAGGTCATAGCTCGTGTTGTAATGAGTGGGATATTCAGCAGAGCCGTGCGCTATTTCGCAGCTTACATTGCGGTTTCTCACATCGACGGGGAATGCCGCCTTAAGCACCTTTTGCTTTTCGTGCCAGTCAACCGTGGTTCTGAAATCGAGCGTGCGGCTGTTTCTTTCAAGAGTAATATCCTGCGTAAAGACAGAATCGTTAAACCTGCGAACAACTCTTATCACAGCTCTCAGCGGTGAAGCTTCTACAACCTCGATTTTTTCGGCTTTTGTCAGCTCCCACTGCTTTTTCTGATAATTAAATTCAAGATTCCATGCGGTTTCGCGCACTGCCTTGTCGTGCGAAACGGTTAAAAGATTGCCCTTGCCCGTAAGGATTTGACGCTCGGATTCCTTATCGTAAACCGAAGTCAAAAGTCCGTTTTCGTCAAGCTCGATTTTGAGATATTTGTTTTCGAGAAGATTCTTTTCTGCTTTGACACAGTCAAAATCCGCTTTGTCATTTGTCAACTCAAACAGTGCGCAGCCGAGAGCCGGAACAAAGTCCGCATAAAATTCAATATAGTATTTGCCGTTTTCTTCCTCTGTGAGGCAGGGGAGAGGCTCACCGTTTTTATTTTTGATTCCGCCTGCTTTATAAGGAGTTTCGGCTTTTACCGTTCCGCTGACGGCAAAGCTTAATGTGTTCCAAACGGCAATGCTGTCTTTCTCGGGGCTGATTTCGGCAGATAGGCGAGCCATTGCGCCGTCAACGATTTCGCCGCCGAGCGTGTGCATACGCGCATAGTCTTTTTTGCAGTTGTCAAACACCTCGTGAATAGATGTGCCGGGCAAAATATCGTGGAACTGATTTATAAGCAGAAGCTTCCATGTTTCGTCAAGCTTTTCTCTCGGATATTCCATGCCGCTTAAAACAGAGAGAAGCTCCGCGTCACGAAGCAAAAATTCACCTCGTCTGTTGTTTTTCTTGACGAAGGCCTGGCTTGTGAATGTTCCGCGGTGGTTTTCAAAGTACATTTCTCCGTCCCAGACCGGAAGCTCGTCGATTTTTTTCTCCGCCTCTTTAAAAAATTCGCTGACGTGCGTGTTTTTAGATTTCGGAAGCCCCGGAAGCTTACGGCACCTTTCACCCTTTTCGAGCATCTGATAGGTGCATCCGCCGCCGCCGTCGCCGTAGCCGAACATGCCGAAGGAGCAGTCAACTATGTTGTTTTGCCGGTTGTTTTTGCGGCAGTATTTTATATATGACGGGTTGTATTCACCCTGGTAATGTACCTTTTGCATATATGCCAAAACCTCGTCGCCGCTGTGCGAACGCCATTTGAATACACTCATCGGAAATTCGTTTGTATCGTTATACTGAAGCTTTGAGGTTAAAAAATATTTCATGCCGGAACGCTTTATTATCTGCGGCAGCGCCCAGGTGAAGCCGAAACAGTCCGGCAGCCAGTAAACATCCGAAGAAACGCCGAATTCCTTTAAGAAAAATTCTCTGCCGTAAAGCAGCTGACGTATAAGCGATTCGCCGCTTGCGATGTTGGTGTCGGCCTCGACCCATGCGTTGCCGACTATTTCCCACTGACCGTTTTTAACCTTTTCTTTAACACGCTCAAAAATATCGGGGTAGTACTTTTTCATAAAATCGTAAAGCACTGCCTGGCTCTGCGTGAATTTAAAGTCGGGGTAGTTATCCATAAGGGCAAGATTGTTCGAGAAGGTTCTGGCGGTTTTTCTCGTTATCTCCTTCACCGTCCAAAGCCATGCAACGTCAAGGTGGCTGTGTCCGCCCATAAACACCTCGCCCGGTGTGGAATAATTTATTTCGCTTATTTTATTCCACAGAGTTTCGGTGGCTTTGTCAACGCTTTCCAAAAAAGCCTCTTCGCCCATGTCATAATTTATCTCGTGAGCGGAATCGTCAATGGCTATATAGAGCCTTGATTTTATATATTCGTCCTCGCAGCATTCATAGACCTCGTGCGCGGTCGAAATATCATACCAGTAGCTTTCCGCCTTTTCGTTGACCGCAACAAGCTCCGCTTTTTTCAGCGTGTATTCAAGCTGCTTTTCGCCGGCAATGGCACGGTTGCAAAAAGATGCGCAGTCAACCGCGCCCTCAACCTGAATACTCAGCTTTTCGCCGCCCTTGAATTTGTCTTTAAAAAGAATCTCGGTTCTGTGAACCCAGCCCGAATTTTCTCTTGAGCTTACTGCCCCGACAATTTTTCCGTTTATGCGCACAAGAGCTTCTCCGCCGAAGTCTATTGAGAGATAAACTTTTTTACCTGCCAGATAATCGGGTACTATGACGTCTGCTTCAAAGTATCGCGTTTCGTCGTAGCCTACCTTCCATCTGTCGCCCAGGTGCATGGTCTGCGGCGGATTACCGTCCGAAACTATATTGTTGGGGCTTTCGTGTATTCCCGTGTGGCTCAACCACTCGTCTATTACAAATGTGTCAGTGACGACATACGGTTCGATTTGCTTCACAAGATCATTCAAAATGTAAGGGTTTATTGTTTGCATAAGCTACTCCTATCTGTAACATTCTGCCGCCTGCAAATTGCCGCAGAGCGTGAATTTATTTTTTGCATTTTCGGTTATAAAGAAATAATCGCCTTTTTTTAGCTCTTTTTTGTATCCGTCTCCGGCTATTTCACCGTTGCCGTCCGTCACAACATAAACCGCCGCGCCTTTGTCCAAAACAAATTTGCCGCCGTCAAGGCTTATTCGTCTTACTCTGAAGCTGTCGGTCATTCTGCCGTCAATGAGGGATTCATATTTTACGCCGTTTTCGTCATCGATGATTTTCGGAGTGAGCGGAGCGGGGAAATCCTTTTTAAAATCAAAGCATTTAAGGGATGTCTTTTTGTCTATGCCGAGATACATCTCCCGGTCGGACAGCCTGTAGTCTCCGCACATACGCTCGGGCTGAATTGTGAAATCAGTCGGCTCCTGCACCTCGAGCAAAAGGCAGCCCGCGCCGATTGCGTGCACCATTTTTGCGGGTATGTATATAACGTCTCCGGTTTTAACCTCAAAGGATTTTAAAAGCTTTTCCATAGCGGTTTTGTCCGTTTCGCTTTTTTCACTCGCTTCTTCAAACTGTTCTGCGGTAACACCGTCTTTAAAACCGTAAAAAACCTTTGCGCCCGGTCTTGTCGCAAGAATAATCCAGCTTTCCTCCTTGCCGTAGGGCGAGCCGAAGTATTCTTTCGAAAAAGCCTTGTCGGGGTGCGCCTGTACGGGCAGTCGTATTGCGCTGTCAAGAATTTTTGTGAGTATGCCTATATCCTCGCGCTCGCCGAGCATTTCTTTTTTATATTTTTTCAGGGCTTCGTCAAGATACAGTTCAGAGTCTTTTATTTTTGATATTCCTTCGTGAATATCCTCGCTGCCATCATTAAGAGCATGAACGGAGGATACCACCCATTCCTCCGGATAATTGCCGTCTGCGGAATCGTCACCGAAAAAGTCCGCAAAAAGCTTTCCGCCTTTATACACTCTGAAAACTCTGTTTTTTTCAAAGAATATGGGGTAATCGTAAAACATTTATCTTTCTCCTTCATACTTTATAAGTTTTCTCGCCTCGTTTATGCCGCCGAATGTCCCGGCAGCGACAGAGGCTGTGAGAGCCGCGCCGTATGCAGCCTCTTCTTTATAAAGCGGCTTCAGAATTTTTTTGCCGAATTTTTGCTTTACTATATTTTCGAGCGCGCGGTTCTTTCTTATCCCGTTGCCGGAGCAGACAAGCGCCGAGCAATCCCGCCCGAGCGACGAATACATATCAAAAAGTTCTTGTGCCATTCCGTCCAGGACGGCAAACAGCATATCTTCGGCAGTTAAATTGTTTTCGTCAATATTATAAAAGCTGCCGCGGAGCTTCGGGTCTTGGCGTGTTCCGCAAAATCTGCTGTCGCATTTAAGCGTTGTTTCGTGCTTTTCTGTCAAGGCTTTGTCTATCTCGGGGTACAGGCTGCCGGCATCCTTGCCCGTGGCAAGCTTCACAGCCGACGCCAAAAAACGCTCCGCCATAGAAAAAGCGCGTCCGCCGCAGAGCGCACAGCCTGCCGCAAGGTATTTTTTGCCGTCAAACGGGCGAAATTCGATACTTTCTTTCGGCTCAAAGCTGTTGGTGAGCATCGAAATCTGCGAACCGGTGCCTACGTTTATAAGGGCAAACGAGTCGTCACGCACAGAACCGATAAAACTCGCCTGGTTGTCACCGAGCGCCGACGTTACGGGTATACTCTTGTATTCGCCTATAATTTCGGCTTCTGCCGTGACATTGGGCAAATACGGAATTTGTGCCTTAAAACGGTTTTCTTTTATATCAAACAAGCCAAGCGATGCGGCGTTTGTTATGTGCATTGTCGGTTTCGCTTTGCCGCAAAGCCTAAGGGCAATATAATCGCCTATTGTCATGATATATTCCGTGTCTCTTGGCACAAGCGAGTTTTCTCTGTTATAAAAATCGGTCACCAGCCCGTAGCCGGAGGGCGCGCCCAAAACCTCCGCATAAGTTTTGTTGTTCTTATATTCGAGCGAGCCTCTGCCGTCCTGCCATGTGTAGAGAGGGGAGAGCGCACGCGCGTTTTTATCCGTATAAAGCACACCGTGCATTTGGTTTGATATGCCTATTGCTTTTGTGTCTTTATCGCAAAGAGGCTCCAACAAATTGATTACGGTGCCGTATATGCTCTCGCAGTCCTGTATCTTTTCATATTCCTTATCTGTATGTATAAAAGAGTTGTTCGGTGCAGTGACACATTCGATAATTTCTCCGCTTTTTAAGTTTAGCTTCACGGCGCAAATGCTTGTTGTGCCTATGTCAATTCCTATGCTGTGCATAATTCCTCCTCCTTAAGAGAGATTAGCCGAGCCGGGGTCAAGCCTTTTTATAATATCCTGCTGAATTGCGGGCGAGAGGTCAAGAAAGTTTACGAATGTGCCGTGTATTCTCATGATATATACTCCGCTCGGGGCGTATTTTTGCGGCTCTGCAAGCACCTTTCTCAGAATTTCGGCAGTTGTTACGTTTACATAAAGATAAAACGGAGACACGCCCTCTTTCAGAGGATTGAAGAACAGCGGAGCAACGATTTTATCGCGGAATTCTATACCCTTGCCCTCATAAGTGTCTGATTTAAAGTATTTGGGGTCTACGCCGAGGTGAGAGGCATAGCCGCCGTTCATTTTTTCAAACGGCATTTTCATGTTAGAGAGCATACGGAAGCCGAGCCCGTTTTCCGCACTGCCGTAAAGCGGGTCAACGCCGTAGCTTATCATGTCTCTTGCACTGCGGCCGTCCGGGGTTGCGCCGACCCAATAGCCATACAGCAGGTGAGTTGACGGACTGCTGAAATCGGGTCTGAAGCTGTTGCCGAGATAATTTTTCTGCGAAGCTACAATATCCGCAACTCGAGATGCTATTTCGGCGGCTTCATCGTCAACTTTTTCTATGTTGTTGCCGTATTTGTCGGCAGAGAGTAAAAATTCTTTCAGCTCGTCATAGCCTTCAAAATTGTTTTTTATTGCGTCAACAAGCTTATCCGCGTCCTGCGGACGCTCTTTTAAAAGCGCGTCAATCGCGCTGAAGCTGTCTGCAACAACGGTTACGCCGTGTATAAGGCATCCGCTGCCGTTATATTTTGTGCCCTGTTTGTGAGTGTCTCTCGCATCGGTGCCGTTTTGCATACCGCCCATAAAGCAAGAGAGAAACGGAACTCTTTGAGTTGACAGAGCCTCGGACGCACCGTTCGCCGCCTTTGCCATTTCACGCGAGAAAAATTCGACGTTTTTATAAAACTCTTCTCTGATGCTTTTAAGCTCGGCTTTTTTAACATCGGCAAGCTTTTCACCCGTTATTGCAGAGATGCCGCCTGTGAGCGTCATTTCAAGTATTTTGGGCAAATTAAGCCAGCTGTTTGTTGTGTTGCCGTTGTCCTTGCCCATTATCAACGGTTCCTGACAGCCGGCAATAGAAATATCGGTGAGGTCGTTTTCGTCCGTACCGCTGTTTTTGAGCGTTTCAAAAAGAGCGTCGTCATTAAAAAGCGACGGAGTG
>OLSB01002328.1_pt1 | contig 16032 bp, 12 predicted proteins | sample 1672071 | NCBI WGS metagenome assembly OLSB01 (sample SAMEA3136642, study PRJEB25190) | human gut metagenome | biome: human gut; feature: human-associated habitat; material: faeces | place: Austria | collected 2013 | reverse complement strand
TGGCGGTGCTGGCAGTGACGGTTCTCTTTTTGCTGGGGCTGCATATTGTCTGCAACGAACGGCTGGAATTTCTGGGCGATTCCGTTCTCGGCGTTACGGTCGCGGACTTCCTTTACCGGCATTTTCCCGATATGCCGGAGGGACGTATGACGCGGCTCCGTGCGGAGCTCGTCTGCGAGCAGTCGCTTCACCGTGTGGCGCTGGAGCTGCATCTGGGCGACTATCTCCGTCTCGGCAAAGGCGAGGAACACAACGGCGGCCGAAAGCGTGCGTCCATCCTCTCCGACGCTGTGGAGGCGGTCATTGCCGCCATGTATCTTGACGCCGGCATGGAAACAGCGGCGGGATTCATCCACCGCTGTCTGCTGGACGATGTCCGCGCTATTGAAACGCCGACTTTCACCGACTATAAAACCTCCCTGCAGGAGCTGGTGCAGCGCCATAGCGGGCAGGTGCTCTCCTATGAGCTTGTCGGCGAGGAGGGGCCGGATCACGCAAAAACGTTTCGTGTGCAGGTTTGCCTGAACGGCGACCCGATCGGACGCGGAATCGGCCGCACCAAAAAGGAAGCGGAGCAAACCGCTGCCGCCAACGCGCTGGAGGCGCTGCGGGAATGACGCCGCGCCGACGCATTCTCCCCATATTTGTCCCTCATGCAGGCTGCCCGAATGACTGCGTTTTCTGCAACCAGAAGCGCATTTCCGGCAGCCTGCTTCCGGCTTCTGCGGAAACGGTGCGCGCCGCCGTATCGGCGATAGCGCCGGGCAGTGGATATGAGCTGGCGTTTTACGGCGGCAGCTTTACTGCCATGCCCGAAGCCGAGCAGGAGGAGCTCCTTGCCGCGACGGTTCCGGCGCGGAAATCCGGCGCCGTAGCGACGCTTCGCGTATCGACAAGGCCGGATGCCGTAACGGAGGAAAAACTGGCGCGACTGCGCCGTTACGGTGTGGAAACCGTAGAGCTCGGCGCGCAGTCCATGTGCGATGAAGTCCTCCGGCGCAGCGGGCGGGGCCATACAAGCGCTGATACCGTGAAGGCGGCAAAGCTCGTGAAGGATGCCGGTTTTACGCTCATTTTGCAGATGATGACCGGACTTCCCGGCAGCGATGATACGCGCGATATTGCGTCCGCCCGCGCCATAGCCGCTCTTTTACCGGACGGCGTGCGCGTTTACCCGACCGTCATTCTCCGCAGCACGCCGCTGTATGACCTGTGGCGGGCCGGGGAGTATCGGGAGCATACCGTGGAAGACGCCGTGCGCGTTTGCGCACGTATCCTGTCGATATTTGACGATGCAGAGATCCCGGTCATCCGTATGGGACTGAATCCCTCGGACGAACTCTCCGGCGGCGGCGCCGCCGGCGGAGCATATCACCCCGCGCTCGGTGAGCTTGTACGCGCAAGACTGTGGCGCGACAGGGCGGAGGCGCTTCTCTCCGGCATTGAACCGGGAGCGGATGCTGTTCTCGCCGTTTCACCGAACCGCGTTTCCGTTATGACAGGGCAGCACCGCTGCAATCTGTCGTATCTTCAGGAACGATTTTCCCTTCGGTCGGTTCGCGTTTGCGCATCTGATGTGCCGGACGGGGCGATCGTCCGGATATAAGTTGCAAAAAGAGACGATCAGGTATATAATAAATTGTTTTAATGCAATCGCACACTTCAAACGTTGAGGAGAACAAACCGTGTATTTAAAAGCGCTGGAACTCCAGGGCTTCAAGTCGTTTCCCGAAAAGACGCGGCTGAGCTTTGAAAAAGATATAACCGTGATCGTCGGGCCCAACGGGAGCGGGAAATCCAATTTGTCGGATGCACTGCTCTGGGTCATGGGCGAACAAAAAACGCGGATGCTGCGCGGCGGGAAGATGGAAGACGTCATTTTCGGCGGCACGGAGAAGCGCGGGGCAATGGGCTTTGCACAGGTGACGCTTGTGCTGGATAATACGACGCGGATCCTGCCGCTCGATAACGACGAGGTCAGCATCGCCCGGCGCTACTACCGCAGCGGCGAGAGCGAATACTACATCAATCGCGAGCAGGTGCGTCTTCGTGACGTAACAGAGCTGCTGATGGATACCGGCCTCGGCTGCGACGGTTATTCGATCATCGGGCAGGGGCGCATCAGCGAGATCGTCTCCGCCAAGTCCACCGACCGGCGCGAGATATTCGAAGAAGCTGCTGGCATTGCCCGCTTCCGCTACCGGAAAGACGAGTCCGAGCGTAAGCTTGCCCGCACGGAGGACAACCTCCTGCGCATCGGTGACAAGATCTCCGAGCTGGAAATGCAGGTTGAGCCGCTGCGCAAGCAGTCGGAAACGGCGCAGAAATACCTCATTCTGCGTGACCAGCTCCGCGAGCAGGAGGTCTCGCTCTGGATGGCAAACCTTGACCGGCTGCACGAGCAATCGGAGCAGCTTCGGGCGGACTATGAGCGCTCGGTCGTGGAATGCACGGCGGCGCGCTCGGAGCAGGACCGGCTTTACGCCGAAAGCGAACGCCTTGCTTCGCGGATGCGCGATATGGACGTTCGCTCCGAAGAGCTGCGCGAAACGCTCCGCACGACGGAAAACACTGCTGCGGAAACGGAAAGCGCCGCTGCTGTCGTAAAAACACAGCTTGCCAACAACGAGGAAACGCTGCTGCGCCTGCAGCGCGAGATCGGCGAGCAGAGCGAACGTGCCGGAAGCCTCTCCCGTCAGATCGGCGAGCATCGCGCCCGCATAGAGAGCATCGCTGCGGAGCGCCACGCTCTGTCCGAGCGGCTCGAAGAGCTGCGGAAGAGCGAATCGGAAAACGCTGCGGGAATGGACGAGCGTAACCGCCGCATTTCCGCCATGCTCTCACGCGAAAACGAACTTACCGGCACGCTGACGGAGAGCCGTACCGCCATATCGCTTCTGGCGGAAAACCTCGACGCGATGGAAAAACGCGCGGCGCAGGCAAAGGAAGATCTCGCCGCCGCCGAACGGAAGGATGAGGAAGCCTCGGCGCGTCTGACCGAAGAGAAGAAGCGCCTGAACGAAATAAAGGAAAAAGAACAAAGTCTCGCCAACGTGATCTCCGGCCATTCCATGCTCATGGCAGGGCGCGAGCAGAAAGCGGCGGAAGCTGCCGAACGGCAGACAAAGCTCACGGTAGAGCTGCGCTCCTGCGATTCGCGCATTCATCTTCTTTCCGAGCTGGAAAAGGAACTGGAAGGCTTCAGTAAGGCGGCGAAGATCGTCATGCAGGAGTCTGAGCGAGGCACGCTGCACGGCGTTCACGGGCCGGTCGGAAAAATGATCCGCGCCGCGGACCGGTACGCGCTTGCGGTGGAAACGGCGCTCGGCGCGCATGTCGGCGATATTATTGTTGATACACAGGATAACGGCAAAGACATATTTGCGCTTTTAAAACGGCGCGACGGCGGACGTGTAACGCTTCAGCCGATGGATGTGATCCGTCCGGCGCGGCTGAGCAGTGAGCCGAAAGGCGAGGCGGGCTACGTCGGCGTATGCTCCGACCTTGTAGACTGCGATAAGCGCTACAGCGCCGTCATCGCGAGCCTTCTCGGGCGGACGGCCGTTGCGGAAACGCTCGCCGATGCCATCGCCATTGCGCGGCGACACGGCAACAGCTTCCGCATTGTGACGCTGGACGGACAGATCCTGAACGCCGGCGGATCGATGACCGGCGGCAGCGCCGGAAAAAACACCGGCATTCTCTCGCGCGCCAACGAACTCAACCGTCTACGCAAAAAACGCGGCGATTTGGAAGCGCAGCTCTCGCAGACGGAATCGCAGCGGCGGGAAGCGGAACGTGAGCTGCAAAGCGCCCGCTACGATCTCGAAACGGCGCGCGAAGAACACGCCGCGGCGCGGCAGGAAACGGCGCGGCAGGAGGGCCTTGTCGCACAGGCGGAGCTTCTGCGCACAGCGGCGGCAGAAGCACTCGACGCGCTGGATGACGAGATCCGCGGCGCTTTGGCGCGCCGCAGGGAAAATGAGAGCCGCACGGCAGCGCTGCAGGAAGCGTGTGCAGCAACGGAAAAAGAGCTGGCGGCTCTTCGTGCGGATATGGAAAAGGAATCCGCCGGTATGACCAGCTTCGAGGCACGGCGGCGTGAGCTGGAGGAGAGCTTCAGCGCCGTTCGCGCGCAGCAGGCGTCGCTCGACGCGGAAAAAACCACCGTTCTTCTTGCTGTGGAGCAGCTTGAGCGTCTGCGCGCCGAGCTGGAAAACGATTCCGGCGAACGGCGCAATGCCATAAATGCCGTGGCACAGCAGAAATCGACGCTTGAGGCGCAGTTTGCAACGCTTTCTGCGCGAACAGAAACGCTCCGCAAGCAGGCGCGGCAGGAGAAAGAGGCTCTTTCCGGTCTTACCGCAAGCAAAATGGAGCTGGAGGGCCGCCGCAGCGCCGCGGACAAGGCGGCGCAGGAGAAAAACCGCGCTCTGCTCGATCTTGAGCGCAGCAGCGCCCAGCTCGAGCAGAAAAAAATGGCGGCCGATATGGAAGAGCATCAGATCGTGGAAAAGCTCTGGGACAGCTATGAGCTTAGCCGCACGGAGGCGGAAAAGATCCGCCAGCCGGTGGAAAGCCTCGCCAAAACGGGGCGGCAGGTCAGCGAGCTGCGCCGCAGCATTTCCGCGCTTGGTACGCCGAATCTCGGCGCGATTGAAGAATACAAGCGTGTGAGCGAGCGGTATGCCTTCCTTTCCGAGCAGCGCGACGATGTGCAGAAATCCAAGGATGAGATTTTAAAGATCATCGCCGACATCACAGCGCAGATGGAAGAAATCTTTATCCGTGAGATCCGGGAGATCGACGAAGCGTTCCGCCAGATATTTGTGGAGCTTTTCGGCGGCGGCAAGGCGTCGCTCTCGCTTGAGGATATGAACGATGTTCTCAACTGCGGCATCGACATCCGCATCCAGCCGCCCGGAAAGGCCGTCTCCAACATCAGCCTTCTTTCCGGCGGAGAAAAGGCATTCGTTGCCATTGCGCTGTATTTTGCCATCATGCGCGTTCGACCGACGCCGTTTTGCGTCATGGACGAGATTGAATCGGCGCTTGACGAGGAAAACGTCGCCCGGTATGCGGCGTACATGCGCCGCATGTGCGGAAAAACGCAGTTTATTGCGATCACGCACCGGCGCGGCACAATGGAAGAGGCCGACCAGCTCTACGGCGTAACCATGCAGGAAAAAGGCGTCAGCACCGTGCTGGCGATGGATATGCAGGAAGCGCTCCAAACCATTCGCTGAAGGGAGAAAACAGCCATGGGATTCTTTGATAAAATGAAGGCCGCATTCAACAACGCGATGGCAGACTTCACCGGAGAAAACGAGGAAGCCTACGAAGCGCTGGAGGAAATGCTCATTCTGTCCGACGCCGGTATGGATACGACGGAGGACATTATGGAAAAGCTGCGCCGCCGCGTCCGCGAAGAGGGCTGCCGCGGCGAGGAGCAGCTCCGAAAGATGCTCGCGTCCATTCTGACCGATACGATGGACGCCGGGGATAACGCACTGCATCTCGACACAAAACCGTCCGTCATTCTCGTTGTCGGCGTCAACGGCGTCGGGAAAACGACGACCATCGGTAAACTCGCCTCCCGGCTGACGGCGGAAGGAAGATCCGTTCTTCTTTGCGCGGGCGACACGTTCCGTGCCGCCGCTGCCGAGCAGCTTGCCGTGTGGGCAAAGCGCGCCGGATGCGATATCGTGCGCCACGAGGAAGGGAGCGACCCCGCCGCCGTGGTGTTTGACGCGATCGCAGCGGCAAAGGCGCGCGGCCGCGACATAATCATTGTTGATACCGCCGGGCGGCTGCACAATAAAACCAATCTCATGAATGAGCTTTCCAAGATCCGCCGCGTTATTGACCGTGAGCTGCTGGAAGCGAGCGTGGAATGCCTGATGGTGCTTGACGCCACAACCGGTCAGAACGGTCTTATTCAGGCGAAGGCATTCGGCGAGTCGGCGGGCCTTACCGGCATCGTCCTTACGAAGCTCGACGGGACCGCCAAGGGCGGCATTGTGTTTGCCATCAAGCGCGAGCTTGGCCTGCCGGTAAAGCTCATCGGCGTGGGCGAGGGGATTAACGATCTCAAGCCCTTTGTGCCGGAAGAATTTGCGGAGGCGCTGCTCGAATGAAACTGGTTTTGGCGTCCGATAATAAGAATAAGCTGCGGGAGTTCCGCACACTTTTTGAAAACTTCGGCGTGGAGTTTCTGAGTAAAGCGGACACCGGCTTTACGGAAGAGGTTGAGGAGACCGGCGAAACGTTCGCGGAAAACGCCCGCATCAAGGCGGAAGCCGTCATGCGTTTTACAGGGCTTCCCGCCATTGCGGATGACTCCGGCCTATGCGTGGACTCCCTCGGCGGAGAACCGGGCGTGCGTTCCGCGCGATATACCGGAAGCCACGCCGATTCCGACGCCGATCGCTATGAGCTCCTGCTTCGAAATCTCGGCGAAACGCAAGAGCGCGGCGCCCGCTTTGTCTGCTCGCTCTGCTGTGTGTTCCCAAACGGAGATATTCTCACCGCCGAGGGGACCTGCGAAGGTTCGATCCTCTTCGCCCCCCGCGGCGAGAACGGTTTCGGCTACGATCCCGTTTTCCGTCCCGACGGATTTGACCGTTCCATGGCGGAGCTGACGATGGAAGAAAAGAACGCGATTTCCCACCGGGGTAAGGCGCTGGCGCAATTCAAACAGAAATGGGAGACATACTATGATCAACAGTAAACAGAGAGCGCAGCTGCGCGCCATGGCAGCGGCGCTGCATACCGAGCTGCAGATCGGCAAGGGCGGCATTACCGAAAATGTTGTCCGCCAGACGGAGGAAGCGCTTGCTGCCCGCGAGCTTATCAAGGGCCGCGTTCTGGATAACTCCCTGCTGTCGGCACGGGAGGCGTGTGACGCGCTGTGCGAAGCGTGCGGCGCCGACGGGGTGCAGGTCATCGGCAGTAAATTTGTCCTTTTTAAACAGAACGAAAAGGCCCCCAGGATCGTCCTAATAAAAGACCGCAAAGGAAAGAAGTAAAGCCCATGCGTCTTTTGATCTATGGCGGGACATTTAATCCGCCGCACCTTGGGCACGCCGACGCGCTCTTGTGCGCTGCGGCAGCGCTTGGCGCGGACCGCACGCTCGTTGTTCCGGCGGGCATCCCACCGCACAAAGCGCTTGCGGAGGGAAGCCCGAGCGCGGAGGAACGCCTTCGGCTGTGCGAACTGGCATTCGCAGAAGCGGATGTTACTCCCATGGAGCTGCAGCGCGAGGGGAAAAGCTATACCGTCGACACGCTGCGGGAGATATCCCGGGAGAATCCGCGAGCGGAGCTATATTTTCTTGTCGGAACGGACATGCTTCTCTATATGGAACAATGGCATGAGTTCCGGGATTTTTTTTCGCTGTGCACACTCGCGGCGCTTCCCCGCGCCGACGGCGATATGACGGAGATCGAACGGTATGCGGCGCATCTTCGCGAAGAATACGGCGCGAGGATCGAGATCATTCCCAAAACGCCCCTGCCGATGGATTCCACGTCGCTCCGCGCGGCGCTGCCGCAGCGCGGCGGCGCGGACAAGCTGTGCGACGCCGTATACTCCGAGATTATCCGCCGGCGCCTTTACGGCGCAAAGCCCGATCTTGCGTGGCTGCGGGGAAAGACCGACGCATGTCTCAAGCCGACGCGCATACCGCATGTGCGCGGCTGCGAGGAGACGGCAGTTCGGCTGGCGGTGCGCTGGGGCGAAGACCCTGAAGCCGCCGCAGAGGCAGGAATCCTGCATGACATAACCAAAAGGCTTTCCGATGACGAGCAGTTGCGTATGGCCCAAAAATATGGTATCGTGTTGAGCGATGCGGATATTGCTGCACCGAAGACGCTCCATGCGCTCACCGGCGCGTGGTATTCGCGGGAGCGTTTCGGAGTGCCCGACAATATTTTTTCCGCCATCGAGTGGCATACCACGGGCCGCCCCGGAATGACGACGCTTGAGAAAATCGTTTATCTTGCCGATTTTATCGAACCGACGCGTGATTTTCCCGGCGTGGAGCTTGTACGTACTTTTGCCTTTGAGGATCTGGATCGCGCGATGATCGAAGCGCTGCAAATGAGTATGGATGCGGTCACGCGCCGCGGCGCTGTACCGCACCCAAGAACGGCGGAGGCTCTCCGCTGGCTGAAAACACAGAATTGAGAAGAGGCCTATGAGTATTTTTTCCCGTAAGGGCGGCGCTCACAAGAATGCCGCAAGAAAGAAAGACACCAAAGCAGAGAGTTTTGCTCAGCGAATGGAAACACTCTCCGGGGAAGCGGACGGAAGAAAAAAGAAGCCGTCCTCAAGGGGGAATACCCGCGCTCTCACGGTCGCTCTGATCGTGATTGCAAGCGTCCTTGCGCTTCTTCTTCTGGTGCTTCTTGCCTACAGCATCTGGTCAACGGCACCGGAAACCGACAATTCCGGACTGAAAACGCAGGAAACGGCGACACCGGAAGCGACGGCTGCGCCGTCCATCCCGGCCGGAGCGACAGCGCAGCCGAGCGCAACGCCGACAGCGTCTCCGTCGCCGACGCCGAAAGAAGAGACGGCGGAGCGAAAAGATAACGTTTATACGCTGCTCGTTGTCGGACGCGACCGCGTCGGACTTAATACGGATACGATTATGGTTGCGCGCTTTGACTGCGACAACCATACGGCGAACATTGTGAGCATCCCCCGCGATACGCTCGTCAATGTCCCGTGGGCGGTGAAAAAGGTCAATTCTGTTTACGGCAGCGCCGGTATCGACGGGCTCGTCACGGAGATCGAGGATCTTGTCGGCTTCGGGATCGACAGCTATGCCGTTGTGAATACGTATGTGTTCCAGCAGATCATTGACTGCATCGGCGGCGTATATTTCGATGTCCCGATCTATATGTACTACGACGACCCCGAACAGGATCTTCATATCTCGCTCGCGCCCGGCTACCAGCTTCTGAACGGGTATCAGTGCGAGCAGGTCGTGCGCTTCCGCCAGAACAACGACGGCACCGGCTATCCGAACGGTGATCTTGGCCGTATCGAAACGCAGCACGCCTTCTTTGCGGCACTGGCCAGACAGGTGCTCCAGCTCGGAAACATCTCCAACCTGCCGCAGATCATCAGTCTCGTTATCGACAACACCGACACGAACCTTTCAAGCGGCAACATCGCGTTCTATGCGCAGGAGTTCCTGAAAATGGGCATGGACGATATCAGCTTCTACACGCTTCCGTACGATACCGTCTATATTCGCGGCGGCTCGTATGTCAGCATCCAGCTCGAGGCGTGGCTTGATATGATAAACACCTATCTCAACCCGTTCAACATGGATGTCACCGCAGCGAATCTGGATGTGCTCTGCTTTGACGGGGCAAACTTCAGCTCCACGACCGGCAACATTCCGGACATTTACAGCTTCTACGACTACTTCGCCGGCTGACGCCCGGCGCATACAACAAAAGAGAAAGGATGCGGCATATGCTCACTTCCAAGGAAATCGCTCATCTCGCGGTAAAAGCGCTGGACGACAAGCTCGCCCGCGATATTCAGATCTTAAAAACCGATAAGGTAACGGTGCTGGCCGATTACTTCATTCTCTGCACCGCCGGCAACTCCACGCACGGGAAGACGCTGGCCGACGAAGTGGACAAAGTCCTCTCGCAGGCCGGGGAGCAGCCGCTGCGCCGCGAGGGCTACCGCTCCGGCGGCTGGACGCTGCTGGACTTCGGCTGCGTCGTCGTTCACATTTTCTCCGAGGAAATGCGCTCGTTCTACTCGCTCGACCGCCTGTGGTCCGATGCGGAAAAGATCGACTATAAAGACTTCCTTTAAATAAATGAGAGAGCAGGGGACATACCGTCATGGAGTACAATTACGCTGAAATTGAAAAGAAATGGCAGAAATACTGGGTCGAGCATAAGAGCGGCCGCGCCGTCACCGGCTCGGACAAGCCGAAGTTTTACGGCCTGATCGAGTTCCCGTATCCGTCCGGACAGGGACTGCATGTCGGCCATACGCGTCCGTTCACGGCGATGGATGTCATCTGCCGCCGCAAGCGGATGCAGGGCTACAACGTTCTTTTCCCCATCGGCTATGACGCCTTCGGCCTGCCGACGGAGAACTATGCTATTAAGAACCACGTTCATCCCTCCATCGTAACGAAGCAGAATATTGCCAACTTTGAAAAGCAGCTGCATATGCTCGGCTACTCGTTCGACTGGGACCGTGTCGTGGATACGACCGATCCGGAGTATTACAAGTGGACGCAGTGGATCTTCCTGCGGATGTATAAAAAGGGTCTTGCGTACAAGGCCTCCATGCCGGTCAACTGGTGCACAAGCTGCAAGTGCGTTCTTGCGAACGAGGAGGTTGTGGACGGCGTGTGCGAGCGCTGCGGCAGCCCGGTCGTCCGCCGCGAAAAGAGCCAGTGGATGCTCGCCATCACAAAGTACGCCGACCGTCTGATCGACGATCTCGATGATGTGGACTTTATCCCCCGTGTGAAAATCCAGCAGAAAAACTGGATCGGCCGCAGTGAGGGCGCGGAGCTTACGTTCGGTACGACGCTCGGCGACTCCCTTACCGTTTATACCACCCGCTGCGATACGCTCTTCGGCGTGACCTATATGGTCCTCTCTCCGGAGCACCCAATCCTCAATACATGGAAAGAGAAGCTCGCGAACTGGGACGCGGTGTCGGCCTACCGTGAGGAAGCCGCGCACAAGTCCGACTTTGAGCGCAGCGAGCTTAATAAGGATAAGACCGGCGTCCGTCTGGAAGGCGTCTGTGCCGTTAACCCGGCGACAAAGGAGCAGATACCCATCTTTGTTTCGGACTATGTCCTAATGAGCTACGGCACCGGCGCTGTTATGGGCGTTCCCGGCCACGACCAGCGCGACTGGGAGTTTGCCACCAAGTTCGGCCTGCCGATCGTTGAGGTCGTGCAGGGCGGCGATATCACCAAGGAAGCATTTACGCTCAAGGACGATACCGGCATCATGGTAAATTCCGGCTTCCTGAACGGCATGACTGTGAAGGACGCCATCCCCGCCATGAAGAAATGGGTCACAGACGAGGGCATCGGCCATCCCAAGACCAATTTCAAGCTGCGCGACTGGGTATTCTCCCGTCAGCGCTACTGGGGCGAGCCGATCCCGATGGTGAATTGCCCGACGTGCGGATGGGTGCCGCTGCCGGAGGAGCAGCTTCCGCTGCTTCTGCCGCAGGTGGAAAGCTATGAGCCGACCGACGACGGCGAATCTCCCATCTCCAAGATCACCGATTGGGTCAACACGACCTGCCCGAAGTGCGGCGGCGCGGCGCAGCGCGAAACCGACACCATGCCCCAGTGGGCCGGCTCCTCGTGGTACTTCCTGCGCTATATGGATCCCCGCAATAAAGAGGCGTTCGCAAGTCCGGAAGCTCTCAAATACTGGTCTCCCGTGGACTGGTACAACGGCGGTATGGAGCACACGACGCTCCATCTCCTGTATTCCCGCTTCTGGCACAAGTTCCTCTACGACGAGGGCCTTGTCCCGACGAAGGAGCCGTACGCCAAGCGCACGAGCCACGGCATGATCCTTGGCGAGGGCGGCGAGAAGATGTCCAAGTCCCGCGGCAACGTCGTGAACCCGAACGACATCGTTGAGCAGTACGGCGCGGATACGCTGCGCGTGTACATCATGTTCATCGGTGATTTCACGAAAGCCGCCGCATGGTCGAGCAACGCTGTGGCGGGCTGCCGCCGCTTCCTTGACCGCGTGTGGAACCTTGCAAGCGAGCCGCTCACCGGCGACGAGATCTCCCGCGACAACGAGAAGGAGATCCACCGCGCCATCCGGAAGGTAAGCTCCGACATTGACGAGATGAAGTTCAACACTGCCATTGCGCAGCTCATGTCGCTCGTCAATCAGTTCTACGCCAAGAAACCGACCCGCGGCGATATCCGCGTGCTGCTGCAGCTTCTCTCTCCGTTTGCGCCGCATATCTGCGAGGAGCTTTGGCAGATCCAGGGCTTTGAGGGCCTTGCGAGCGAGGCGGAGTGGCCGGAGCATGACGAGGCGAAGATGGTCGATACCGAAAAAACCATCGCCGTGCAGGTTAACGGCAAGCTCCGCAGCACCGTTGTAGTCCCGGCGGATAGCAGCGTAGAGGTCGTTTCCGCCGCGGCGCTGGCGGATAAAAAGATCGCCGGTTATGTGGAGGGCATGGAGATCGTAAAAACCATCAACGTTCCCAATAAGCTCATCAACTTCATTTTAAAGCCGAAGAAATAAAAATATGGAAGCCGCTTTCGGAAAATTTTTCCGGAAGCGGCTGTTCTCTCATAATTATGGTATCCGTGAACATACTAACGGCGGAATTCCTGATTTGGGAGGTAAATCATGAAAAAGGGAATCGTATATATTCTTCTGCTCGCCGTGCTTCTTTTGTCGCTTGCCGCGTGCGGTGCCTCGGATAAGCCGGCAACGACCGAGTCCCCCAGACCGACAAGCTCGACTTCTATGCCGACGCCGGATATGAACGACGGGATCGTAAACGACAATGACGGCATCATTGACGATGACGATACCGGCATTGTCCCGACGCAGACGCCGATGGCAAGCGCCTCGGCAAAGCCGTCCGCTTCTGCCGGTACGACGGACAAAACGGGGAAGCAATGAAAAAAACACCTCACCGACTCTGTACGTCGATGGGGTGTTTTTTCAACGAGCAAGTCTGTAAGCCGGGTTCTGTCTGCGCAGCCATCTATCTAGACGCACCGTTGCCGATGCGTTCCAGCCGCCTCCATGGGACGACCGGGCCAGTCGTATGTCCCTCCACGGCGTTGCTCCGGATAGAGTTTACAGCACCGTTCCGTCTCCGGACGGTGGGTGAGCTCTTACCTCGCCTTTCCACCCTTACCTGCAAAGCAGGCGGTATATCTCTGTTGCACTTGTCCTGGGGTCACCCCCGGCGGGCGTTACCCGTTATCCTTGCCCTGTGGAGCCCGGACTTTCCTCACGCACAGGCTTTCGCCTTGTGCCCGCGGCTGCTTGACTTACTCGCGCAAGTATTTTAACCGCTTCCGATACGCTTGTCAACGCGGTAGGTGTTGAATTTCTGCCGAAAACCGAATATAATACATAAGTTAAAGAAGATAATCGGGAGGCAGCCATGACACTGGATTCTTATATACGTTCTCTTCGGGGGAAAACCGTTTCCGTCGTCGGACTTGGCGTGAGCAACCGGCCGCTGCTGCGGCTGCTGCTGGACGCCGGATATGCCGTTACGGTTCGCGATAAACGTACACGCGACCGCTTCGGTGAAGAGGAAGCCGCGGCGCTGGAAAATGCCGGGTGCCGTCTGGTGCTGGGCGAGGCGTACCTCGCCGGTTTGACCGAGGATGTGATCTTCCGCACGCCGGGGCTTCATCCGTTTACACCGGAGCTTGCCGCGGCAAAGGAAAGGGGAGCGGTGCTTACCTCGGAAATGGAGGCGTTCTTTGCCGTCTGCCCGTGCAGGATCATTGCCGTCACCGGCTCGGACGGAAAAACCACCACAACAACCATGATCTCCGGGCTTTTGAAAGCACAGGGACGCCGTGTATTTCTCGGCGGCAACATCGGCACGCCCCTGCTCGACAAAGCGCCGGATATGACCCCGGACGACTGGGCGGTGCTGGAGCTCAGCTCGTTCCAGCTCCACAGCATGACCTGCCGCCCGGATATTTCCGTTATTACAAACGTTTCGCCGAACCATCTGGACGTTCATCCGAGCTACGAGGACTATCAGACGGCGAAAAAACAAATCTTTCTTTCGCAGGGACGCAGCGGGATCACGGTGCTGAACGCCGACAATGCGATCACGCGCGCATTTTCGAGTGACTGTCCGGGTGAAATCCGCTTTTTCAGCCGCGAAGCGGCGCCGGAAAACGGCGTGTTCCTGCGGGATGGCGTTATTTATCGTTCTCACTGCGGGAAAAAGACAAAGCTCATGGACGCGGAAAACATCCTCCTGCCGGGTTTACATAACATAGAAAACTATATGGCGGCGTTCGCGGCGACGGACGGCATTGTGTCGGACGATAACTGCCGCGCCGTGGCGGAGAGTTTTCGCGGCGTCGAGCACCGGCTGGAGATGATCCGGACGCTCCGGGGCGTTACCTACTGCAATGACTCCATCGCATCGAGTCCCACGCGCACGATCGCCGGGCTGCACGCGCTGCGGCAAAAGCCGATCCTCATTGCCGGGGGATACGATAAGCATATTCCGTTTGACACGCTCGGCGATGAGATATGTTCTCACGTCAAGGCGCTGTTTCTCACCGGCTTTACCGCCGACAAAATCTATGATGCTGTGATAAAGTCGCCGCTGTATGATCCGGAAAGTCTGCCTATCCGGAAAATCGAAGATTTCCGCGAGGCTGTGCTGGCAGCAGCTGCGAGCGCGACGGAGGGAGACATCGTCCTGCTATCACCGGCGTGCGCTTCGTTCGACCGCTTCAGGAATTTTGTTGAACGCGGCGAAACGTTCCGCAGCATCGTAAACGAACTGAAATAAAGGAAACACGGCCATGAATTACGAAGAGCTTTATACGCTGGCGGAACGGGTGGAAGAACGCCTGCAGCCTGTTTTCCGCGGTTTTGAACGCACGGCGGAGAAGAATACGAAAAAGGTGCTGGACGCATTCCGCGCGCATCGTGTGTCCGAGCCGTGCTTTGCCGGCACGACCGGGTACGGCTATGACGATCTGGGGCGCGAAACGCTCGAAAGAGTTTATGCCGACGTGTTCGGCGCGGAAGCCGCGCTCGTGCGCACAACGTTTGTCAACGGAACGCACGCCATTGCCTGCGCGCTTTACGGCGCGCTTCAGCCGGGCGATACGCTCCTTGCCGTGACCGGCGCGCCCTATGATACGCTGCATACCGCCATCACGGGCAGCGGCCGCGGCTCGCTTGCCTCGCTCGGGATCCGGTATGAGCAGATGGAGCTTTCCTCCGGCGGCGGGCCGGATTATACCGGCATCGCTCGCCGCGTATCGGAGCTGCGTCCGGCGGCGGCATTTGTGCAGCGCAGCCGAGGCTATGCGCCCCGACGCGCGATATCCGCCGGGGAGATCGGCGAGATCGTCAAGGCCGTAAAGAGCGGATGCGCCGATACGGCGGTCATCGTGGATAACTGCTACGGCGAGTTCACCGAGGAGATCGAGCCGACGGCGCTTGGAGCCGATCTTATGGCAGGCTCGCTTATCAAAAACCCCGGCGGAGGTCTTGCTCCGATGGGCGGCTACGTTGCCGGACGCGCCGATCTCGTGGAGCTTGCCGCCGAGCGGCTGACCGTACCGGGCATCGGCAGCGAGTGCGGCGCTTCCCTCGGCGTGAACCGGACGCTCTTTCAGGGCTTCTTCTTTGCGCCGCACACCGTATCGCAGGCGCTCAAAACGATGGCTTTCGCTGCCGGAATGCTGGAGGAGCTGGGGTTTGAGAGTTTCCCGGCGTCCGATGAAAAACGTTCGGACATCATTCAGACCATTCGCCTGAAAACGTCGGAAAACCTTGTGAAATTCTGTCAGGGCATACAGAAAGGCTCGCCGGTGGACAGCTTCGCTCTGCCCGTTCCGGCGCCGATGCCGGGGTATGAGAGCGAGGTCGTTATGGCCGCCGGAACGTTCATTCAGGGCGCTTCGCTGGAGCTTTCGTGTGACGGGCCGCTGCGCGAGCCGTATCTCGGGTTTTTGCAGGGAGGCCTTACCTACGAATCCGGCAAACTCGGCGTACTGAGCGCATTGTCTGAAATGCTCGCCTGAAGCATATACTTTTTGGCATAGGGGGAGATCCGTATGCCATTTCCGCGAAAGATCACACCGCAGCAGACAACCGCGCTGCTTCTCTTGGCGCTCGTCGGCGCGCTGATCGCGTTTCTGATCCCCGCCGTGCGCTATTTTCGGGCGCTTACCGGCACCATGGCGGTGTCCAATGCGTCCGATCTCATTACGCAGACCGTAAGCAACATTGTGGAGAACGAAATGCGCCTGCTTG
>OLSB01002326.1_pt1 | contig 16048 bp, 17 predicted proteins | sample 1672071 | NCBI WGS metagenome assembly OLSB01 (sample SAMEA3136642, study PRJEB25190) | human gut metagenome | biome: human gut; feature: human-associated habitat; material: faeces | place: Austria | collected 2013 | reverse complement strand
CAAGCGACCGGTAAGGCGGGGGAGCGTCGCTCCCCCGCACCCCCTCAAGGAACAGAGTGGGGATTCGCGCGGTTCTTTCGGGGCGTGGGGTTTCCTGCCGTAAAACGAAAAAACATACGAACAAGGCGCACACGGCGTCCGTGGGGACGGAGGGTGTGCGCTTTGCCTATTCTATCTGGCTGGCGGGAAACCAGCGCGTCTTTTCCATGCGATGTACGCCATTGATCTGGCAGGGTTCATCCTTCCAAGGACGCGGGGAAACCTGCGTCTGGCGGTTCTATCCGGTAATAGCACGCTCCGGCGCAGCCGTTCGGGAAAAGGCGGCGCTTCATTTCGGCGGGAAAATCCGATTCGCAGAGGGAAAGTGCGGTTTTGAGCGCGCGGATGTCGCGAACCATGCGCTCCGGGCGGTTGCCGCGGCCGACCAGCTTCAGATGCGTAACTCCGGCATGACGCAGGGCGGGCAGGGCGCACAGTCCGCAGCCGCTCGCGCCCAGCGCGTCCGGGTCGGGCGATGCGTCCGAGGGAAACTCCGCTCCGCATGGCTCATTGGCGTAACAGGATGTGCCGGAGCAGGGCGCTGTATGCGGCGCGTCCGCGCTGCGGAAGAGGTCGGAGGGAAGCGCCGGGGATGCGGGCGCGTCGTACACGTTCCCGATTTCGCCGGAGACGCGGCACAGGTGCGGGAGCTCGTCGGCGTGCAGGGAGTTGCACAGCGCGCCGGTGTAACAGCAGCGCTCGTTCAGGACGAATGCTTCCAGCTCGCGCTCGGGGAACGCGCGGGCGATTTTCGCCATCTCGTCAAGGCCCGTCTTGCGGTGCAGAATAAAGCGGGAGACGTCCGGGCCGTCCAGCAGGGAGAGCGCGGGAACGTTGAACGCGCCCATCTCGCCGCTCAGGTGGACGCGCGCGCGGCAGCCGGCGCGGCGCAGATACAGAAGCAGCGCCGGGTCGGCGAGAATGAAGCGCGAAAAGCCAATGTCCAGAAGGGAATCGATCAGGCGTCGAATGGCTTCGTATTGCTCGGGCGCGTAGAACGTGGCGTTGAACGTGAGCGACACGGGCACGTTGGCTTCTCGGCTCAGCCGGGAGAGCGTGCGCATGTCCGCCATGGAGGCGATCTGCGTGGGATACAGAAGAACCTCGCGCCGGTTGAGCGGCGCCGCCACGCCGTAGCGCTCCAGCCATTCGGCGGGGATGAACCCGGCGAACAGCTCGTCCGCGCCCGCGTCCACATACGCGTCGAACGCGTCCAGCGAGCCCAGCCCGGCCACAATTTTCATGTCTGACAGCTTCATAAAACGCGGAACGCTCCCTTCACGATCTCATTGTAGCCCGCGCACGGCCGACTGTCAAGGGCGAAGGAAGCGCGCAGCGTTCCAACGGAAGTGAGACCGAAGGAATAAAAAGGTGATTGAACTTGTTAGAATAAAGTTACCACACCCACTCTAACGAAAGGAATCAATCGCCATGAAGAATATAGCGCAGAACACAAAATTGTACGCGGATTTTCAACCCCGCGCGCCCTCCGCGTTCAGTTCGCGGTACGTTCTCACGATGATAACCGCCGCGAGGGCGAAGGTCAGCGCGTCGGAGACCGGCATGGAGTACAGCACGCCGTCCAGCCCGAAGAACACCGGCAGCAGCAGCGCGAAGCCCACGCCGAATACGACCTCGCGGAACATGGACAGCAGCGTGGACGCGAGCGCCCTGCCGACCGCCTGCAGGAAGATGAAGCATGCCTTATTCACGCAGGCCGGCACCATCAGGCAAAGGTACACGCGAAACGCCTTCACGGCGAATTCGGTATAATAGGCGCTCTCGTTGGCCGCGCCGAAAAGGGCGATCAGCTGCCGCGGGAAGCCCTCCGCCAGCACCAGCGCCGCCGCGCCCACGAGCGCCTCGGCGATCAGAAGTCTGGTAAACAGCTGCCGCCGCGCCCATCATGCCCCAGTGAAGGACGAAAATGAAAATCGGGTCGAGAACGAGATTGATGACCGCGCCCGCCAGCGTAGAAACCATCGCGAAGCGCGGGCTTCCGTCCGCGCGGATGACGGGATTCATCGCCTGCCCGAACATGTAAAACGGCATGCCCAGCGCGATATAGAAGAAATATTCCCGCGAGTATCGAAACGTCTCCTCGTTGACCGTGCCGCCGAACATGGCGATCAGCTCGTCCGCAAGCAGCAGATCCTGTATTTTATCATAACGGCATGTATACGTCAAATTATATTTTACAACAGGCACCGTTTCTCGTCCCCATTTTTCGCTGCTGATGGTCGCGTGCCAAAACTTCTCCTTGCTGAACGGGGCTGTTTGTGTTATGATAGGGTGTGGAGCAATCATCAGAAAGGACAGCTTGCAACATGAAAAGTATGAATCGAGTTCTGGTGCTTCTCGCGGCGCTGGCGCTGCTTATGGTGGGGGCGTTCGCGGAGGACGCGGGCACGCCCGCGGAGGTGCTGCCGGCGGCTACGGCGGCGGAAGCGACGGCAGCGGAAGCGACGGCGGCGGAAGCCACGCCGGCGGAGCTGGCGGACGACGCGGTGGTCGCCATTGCCAACGGCATCGAGATTACCCGGCAGGAGGTCGTCACCTACGCGCAGCTGATGCAGTCCTACGGCTATCTGAACAGCGCGCTGGACTACGAGAGCGCGTTTAACTACATGCTGCTTCTGAACATCGTGCCGAAGGTCAAGGTGGCCGAGGCGGGCGCGCGCACGCTGCTGGGCGACGAGTACGACGCGCTCGAGCAGGGGTACGCCGACAAGTTTGAGGACTCCGTGAAGGAGTACATGACCTCCGTCTACGGCGAGGACATTCCGGAGGAGGAATACGCGGACAAGTACGCCGAGGCGCTGGAATACTTCGCGTCGCTGGGCTTCGAGAAGGAGCAGTACATCAGCGACAGCCTCGTCTACGATGCGTACGACAAGCTGCTTTCCTCGATGGACTTCCCCATCAGCGAGGAGGAAATCCTCAACACCTTCAACGAGACCGTCGAGCAGCAGAAGAGCGCCATCACCGGCGCGGCGGCGTATGAGTATTACACCGGGCTGGGCTATGAGGTGCTCTATCGCCCGGAGGGCTACCGCGGCGTCACCCACATCCTTCTGAAGGCGGACGACGAGCTAACCAAGGCCTATAAGGAAGCCGCGGACGACGAAGCCAAGAAGGCCGCCGCGGACGCGATCGTCGAGAGCCTGAAGGACAAGATCGACGAAATCTACGCCCGTCTGGAAAACGGCGAGAGCTTTGAATCTCTGATTCCCGAATACGGCGAGGATCCCGGCATGACCGGCGATACGCTTCAGGACGGCTATCCGGTGCATCGCGACAGCACCACCTATATGCAGGAGTTCACCGACGGCGCGTTCAGCGACAAGATGCTGAACGTCGGCGACGTGAGCGACCCCGTCGTCACCAGCCACGGCGTGCACATTCTGCACTACGTGCGCGACATTCCCGGCGGCGCGGTGGACATGACCGACGAGATGCACGAGAGCATCTGCGACTACCTCGTCCAGACCGCCCAGAGCGCCCAGATCGAGGCGTGGCGCGACGAGCTGACCGTCGAATACACGGACGCGTACAACGCGCTCATCGGCAAGTAAGTCTTGGGTGAAAAATTCCTCCGAACCCGTTTTTCGGGCGCGGAGGAATTTTTTTGAAAACGCGGTCACAAACGCGTCCCGGCGCGCGTTTATAAAGGGAAGGAGTGTGTGCGAATGCGGTTGCAGAACGACGGCGATATTCAGCGCGTGCTTTCGGTGTACGCGCTTCCGATCTATCGGCTGGCCTACGCCCGAACGCGCAGCCGGAGCGACGCGGAGGACATCTGTCAGGAGGTTTTTCTGGAGCTCGTCAGCCGCAACCCGACCTTCCCCACCGAAAACGCGCGCCGCGCGTGGCTGATCCGCGTGACGGTGAACAAGTCCAACAGCCTTTGGCGCACGCTGTGGCGCCGGCGCGTGGAGCTTCGGGAAAAGGTGGAGGTGGCGGCGGCGCAGAGCGACGAAGCGTCGGCGCTGGCGGACGCGCTGGCCGCGCTGTCCGAGGACGACCGGATGCTCATCCACCTGTTCTATTATGAGGGACTGAAGTCCGGCGAAATCGCCGGCGTCCTCAAGCGCAGACCCGACGCGGTGCGCAAGCAGCTGTCCCGGGCGCGCGCAAGGATGAAGCGCATTCTCAGCGGGGAGGGCTTCGAATGAAGAATGTCGAGCGGGAAATCCGGAATGATGTACGGCTGGAGGAAGCGCGTTCCCGGCGGGAAAGGCTTCGGGCGCGGACGGAGGACGATCGTTTTCAGCGGGAAGAACCTCGAATGAAGCCGCGGCACGCGAGAGAGGAGGAAGACGTTTCCCGGCGGGAAGCATATCGGGCGCAGCCCCGGCACGCGCCGACGGAAGAACTTCGGGCGCGGAATGCCGCGTGGACGGAGGAAGACGTTTCCCGGCGGGAAGCGCATCAAACGAAGCCGCGGCACGCGCGGACGGAAGGGCTTCGAGAGCGGAGCACCGCGCGAACGGAGGAAGGACTTCGGGCGGAGGAAGGTCATTTCTGGCAAGGAGGATTTCGAATGCAGAAAGCGTATCGCGAGTCCATGAGGATGGTTCATCCCTCCGGGCAGTTTCTTTCGCGGCTGGAGGCCGAAATGCGCCGCGGGCTTCAGAAGCGCCGGGGGCTTTCGCCGCGCAGGCTGCTGCTTCCCGCCGCCGCGGTGGCAGTGGCGTTTCTCCTCGTGCTGACGCTGGTGGCGCAGCAGGCCCGGCGCGCGGGCGCGCCGGTCTCCGCGTTCCAGCCGCTGAGCGCGGCCACGCCGGGTGAAGTCCAGACCGCGAACGCGGGCGAAATCCGCACGGCGAGTCCGTCGGAAGTCCGCGGCGCGAACGCGGGCGAAAATCGGAACGCCGCGGCGGGAGAAATCCGCGCGGCGAGCCCGTCGGAAGTCCGCAATGCGAGCGCGGGCGAAATCCGGAACGCCACGTCGGGCGAAATCCGCACGGCGAGTCCGTCGGAGGTTCGCAGCGCGAACGCGGGAGAGAATCGGAACGCCGCGCCGGGCGAAAATCAGACGGCAAGCCCGTCGGAAGTCCGCACCGCGAGCGCGGGCGAAGTTCAGAACGCCAGCGCGGGCGAAATCCGGAATGCCACGTCGGGCGAAATCCAGACCGCCAGCGCGGGCGAGCTTTCGATTGTCACCCCGTCGGAGGGCGAGCCGCGCCGGAATACCGCCATGAGCGAGGACGAAGCGCGCGCCCGGGTGTTGGAGGTCGACCGGGACGCCGCGACCGCGACGAACATCTTCGCGTTCCCCTGCGCCGAATCGGACGGCGCGTTCGTGGTCGTGCGGCAGACGCTGGACGACGCCGACTGGACGACCAACGGGCGCGTGTGGTACGTCACACAGACGAACGCGTGGCTGCTCGCCCAGAAGGACGTCATCTGGGATTGGACGCTCGACATCGACAGCTTCAGCCCGGAAGTCTTCTATATCTGCCACGGCAAGGATTTCGACCGCAGCTCCCTCGCGTGGATTGTGCTCGACGGCCGCCCCGTGGAGGTCAAAAACGCTCCGTTGATTTATGATCTGTATAGCACACGCGGCGTGCTGATGGCTTACGCTGCGTTTAAAGACTATGATAATGCGTTTCTGGGCGTGGACGCGTCCGACCCCGAGAACGTCCAGTTCTACCAGATCGAGGGCATCGAGATCACCCGCGAGCAGTTCCTCACCTTCCCCGGCGCGCAGGAGGTGCTGGAGCTGGTGGAGGGCAGCGGCAGGTTTTCCATCTATCAGATTCTCTACTGGCAGGACAGCGCGATGGCGCTCAACTTCATGCAGGGCGATCTGGAGCGCACGACCTACCTGTACTTCGTCGACGGAAAGCTGCAATGCCAGGGCGGCTGGTTCGGCGACGACATCGGCCTTCTCAGCGGCAAGGCGACGACCTTCCGCAACCTGCCGATTCCCGTTCGCCACACCCAGCTCAATCCCTGAATACGGAAAACCGGGGCGTGAAAATTTCCGGCAGAATGCGCTTGACAAATGTATATACTTTCGTATATACTAAGCTTGACGAGAGGTGAATGCCATGATGTATGGAACCATCACGAAATGGGGAAACAGTCAGGGAATCCGTATTCCCAAGGGCGCGCTGGTCGCCGCCGGTCTGCAGGAGAGCGACAACGTGGAAATCATTGCCGACAAGGAGACCATCACGCTGCGCAAGCTGAGCCGTCCCAAGAGCCTTGACGAACTGTTCGCAGGGTATCACGGCGATTATCAGCCGGCCGAGTTTGACGCCGGCGCGGACGTTGGCCGGGAGGTAATCGACTGATGGCCGCTTATATTCCCGAGCAGGGCGATATTATCATGATGAATTTCAGTCCCCAAGCGAGCCACGAGCAGGGCGGCCGCCGCCCCGCGCTGGTCATCAGCAACGCCAGCTTCTATCGCTATACGCATCTGGGAATCGTCTGTCCCATCACGACAAAAATCAAAGACTACCCGATGCACGTCAGACTGGACGAACGTACCAAGACGACCGGCGAAATCCTCTGCGAACACGTCAAGTCGCTTGATCTCGGCGCGCGCGGCGCGGCCTATGTGGAAGCGCTGCCGGACGATCTCCTGCAGGAAGTCCTCGAACGCGTGCGGCTGTCCATTGATTAAGACCTGAATACAGAAAAAACCGGCGAGCCGTCTCTCAAAAGGGACGACCCGCCGGTTTTCTTTCCATCAATAATGATACTTCTCCCGCTTTCTCAGCATGAAAAACAGCGAGACGAACACGCCCGGAAATTCGCTGGCGACCAGCGAATTTCGGCTTCTCCGCCACCACCAGATAGCTCTGGAAGGCGTACTGCGCCTGCAGCGCGAGGTTGAACAGAAGGCAGATTCTGCCGCAGGTCATGATGTCCCTGAGCATTTCTGCTCCCCTCGCGCCGAACCGGTACGCCACCGGGCGCAGCGCCAGAATGCCGCCGATGGTAAAGAACACGCCCGTGCCGTAAAGCTCCGCGCGGCGCGTCCGAAACGAGTTTTTTATCCGGAAGCAAAGCGCCTGTTTTCCGGAACCATGCTTCCGTCCGAAGGAGAAGCGCCTGTTTTCCGGAAGAAAGCAGCCTGTCTTCAGGAACCGCTCTTCCCACTGGAAGAAAGCCGCTTCTTTTTGCTTCCCTTTTTCGCGCCCGCGACGGCGAGGGCGACGAGCCGGGAGATGTCGTTATCGGGCTGCTTTTCCCGGCTGGAGCCGCTCAGGAACCGCTCTTCCCGCCGGAAGAAAGCCGCTTCTTCTCGCCGCCCTTTTTCGCACCTGCGACGGCGGGGGCGATGAGCCGGGCGAGGTCGCCGGAGGGCGGCTTTTCCCGGCTGGAGCCGCTCAGGAGCTGCTCTTCCCGCCAGAGGAAAGCCGCTTCTTCTCGCTGCCCTTTTTCGCGCCGGTGACGGCGAGGGCGACGAGCCGGGCAAGGTCGCCGTCGGGCTGTTTTTCCCGGCTGGGCCCGCGGCTGCCGGAGGCGCGGGGCTTGTTTTTGAATTCCCAGTTTTCCTGATTCTGCTCGTCCTTCAGCTTCTGATAGTAGTATTTCAGCGCCGCTTCATAGTCGCTCACGTCGTCGCGGTAGCGGCGGTAGGCGGTGTCGTCGGCGTCGGTCAGGGTTTTCAGCGCGCCGCTCAGCCGGTCGCCCTCCGTCTGATAGGCGGACAGCGCCAGCTGATACAATTCCGGCAGGCTGTCCGTCAGCTGCGCCAGCGAGTTCTGATACGCCTGCTGCCCCGCCGCCTCGGCGAAGCTGTTGTCGTACCCGCCGGACAGTCCCGCCGCCGCGCCGCGCGCGTCGTTCATGGCGCGGCGGCCGAGATAGGCGTATTCGTCGCGCTGGCGCTTGTACAGCTCGTCCTCCGCGGGGTCGTAGGAAAAGCTCTCCCGCCCCAGAATCTGATCGGTCAGCCTGCGCACCTGCTCGTCGTAGGCGCTCACATAGCCCGCCGGGCGGCTGCTTTCCAGATAGTCCGTCTTTTCCCGCGTGGACGCGCCGTCCGGCAGCGCGCGCGCCGGGTTCGAAGCCAGCTTCGCCCACGTGCTCGCGCCCACCTCGCCGTCCGCCGTCAGAAGATGGTCGCTCTGATAGCGCTTCACCGCGTCGTCCGTCGCGTCGTCAAACACGTCGTCGTCATTCACCGCGTACCCCGCGCCGTTCAGAAGCCGCTTCAGCGCGCGCACCTCTTCCCCCTTCGCCCCGTTCTTCAGCGTCGCATAGCCCATAATTCAGCCCTCCTTTATATAGTCGCTTTTAATCCGCACGCAGCGCCCGCGTCGTTTTCCGCGAACGCGCGCGTCGCTCTTTCGCACCGCCGTGCGTCCGCATCGTCTTCCGCGACAGCGCGTGCCGCGCGTCGCCTTTTCGCATTGCCGTGCGCTTGCGTCGTCCTCCGCGACAGCGCGTGCCGCGCGTCGCCTTTTCGCATTGCCGTGCGCCCGCGTCGTCCTCCGCGATAGTGCGCGACGCGCATCGCTCTTTCGCGCCGCCATGTGCTCGCGCCGTCTTCCGCGACAGGGCGCGACGCGCGTCGCTCTTTCGCGCTGCTGTGCGCATGCGCCGTCTTCCGCGACAGCGCATGCCGCGCGTCACTCTTTCGCGCCGCCGTGAGTCCGCGTCGCCGTGCGTCCGCGTCGCCGTGCGTCCGCGTCGTCCTCCGCGACCGCGTGCCACGTATCGCTCTTTCGCGCCGCCGTGTGCTCGCGCCGTCTTCCGCGACAGCGCGTGCCGCGCGTCGCTCTTTCGCGCTGCTGTGCGCCCGCGAGGTCTTCTGCAACAGCGCGTGCCGCGCGTCGCTCCTTCGCACTGCCGCGCGCCGCGGGAACGCGGGTCAGGCGGTGTCCGGTTTCACGTAGTCGCTTTTGATCCACAGGCAGCGCCCGCCGCGGAGGACGGGCGTCCAGCTGTCGGGGACGGCGGGGACGAGGCGGGCGCCTTTTTTGACCGTCTCCGCGATGGCGTAGGACGTGCCGGGGCCCTCGCGCAGGCGAACGCTGGAGCCGGTCACGGTCAGCGTCGCGCCCTCGTCCGGGTCGCCGTATTCGAAATAGCGATCCATCCAGCCCCACCACGATGGCCTGCGCGCGAGCAGCCGCGTGTTCACCACGCCGTACAGCACGCCGCGCGCCTCCACCATGTGCCAGTCGCCCTCGGGACGCGCTTCGTCAACCGGACGCGTGAGGAACGCCACATGGGTGATCTTCGCGGCGCTCGTGCCCCAGAACACCGCCGCGCCCGGCACGCGCCGCTCCGGCGGAATCAGCCCGCGCCCCTTTGCGCCGCACCACGCGGCGTAGTTGTCCCGCGCGCGCACGTTGACGCGCTTCCCGGTTTTGTCGGCGTAATACCCCTCCGCCAGCCCGTTGCAGTCCCACACGCGCTCGGCGTGCGCCCGCCAGTACAGCGCCTTTTCGTATTGCCGCCCGCTGTACTGGGAAAACCACCGGCTCGACAGCCGCCCGGGCGCCTGCCCCGTCGCGCCCATGATGTACCCGTCCTTCTTCGCCGCGCGCTCCTCAAGAAACGCCGCGAACGCCTTCGCGCTTACCTTCGTCATGCAAATCCCTCCCATAATTGGAAACGCGTGTTTGGGGGAACAGCAAGCCGCCCGTCGAGCCCTCCCATAATTGGAAGCGTGCGTTCGGGAATGTGGCAAGCCGCCCGCCGCGCCCGCGCGATTCAGAAAACGCGGTGAACGCCCGCGCATCCGCTGCGCCCTCCCATCATTGAAAGCGCGCGTTGAGAAACGCGGCAAGCCGCCCCCGACGCGCCCGCGCCCTTCTCATTCCTCCCGCGCCCGATAGGCGCACGCCAGCGAGATGAACGCGGTGGCTGGCATTTCGCCGCCGGAGTCGTTGCGCAGGCGTATGCCGCCGTCCTTCTGAATGGTCAGGCGCACGAGTCCCTCGTCGGTGGGCACGGCCAGCGCCGTTCGAACCGGCGGCCGGTAGATTTCGTCTGCCAGCCCAATGTCCAGCACTTTGCGGTCGGCCAGCGCCTTGTTGAGCTTCACCGCGCCGCGCAGGAATACCGTGCCGTGCGCCCGGCCGATCATCGGCGCGTCGTCATCGCTCCACGAAGTCACGCCCGTCAGCGCCAGCGGAACCCATTTGAGCGGCGCCTCCAAATCCTTCACGCGCGTTTTCAGCGCCTTCGTTTCGCCAAGGCTCGCCGACAGGAAGCTTTCGGAAAAGTTGTCCTCGTCCAGATGGGAAAACAGGTACCTCAGCTGCTCGTTCAGCTGATACAGCCACGAATGAATCTGCCTGAGCGTCCTGCCCGGATTGTTCTCGCGGTATTCGGGCAATTTGATCTGCATCACACGTCACTCCCCGCCTCATAGCTTTCCGACAGCGCCATAATCGCGCACGCGCCGCTGCCCTCGATTTTCAGATAAAACGACGAGCTTCGCCCCGGCGGCGCGGGCATGGAAACGGTTTTCTCCGCGCAGGCGGCGCTCGTCTGATACAGAAGCCGCCACGCGTCGTCCGTCTCCAGCCGCGCCCACACCTTGAGGAAGCCGCTTTCGAGCCGGTAGCGCAGGCGGTGTAGGCCGCGGGCCGCGGGGGTCGGGGGCGCGTTCCTCCGGCCCCCTTCGGCGAGGACGGGAGGGGCTTTATGACGATCACGTATGCCATTGAAATCGCGGACGAGATGCGGCCGAACCTGTATTCGAAAGAAGAAAAGACGCGCTGGCTGAGCGAGCTGGACGGGCGAATTCGAAACGAGATTCTCTTGGGGCGCGAGGGCGTGGACGCGGGCGCGCCGCCGGACTACCACTGGCAGACCGACGCGAACAAAGCGCTGCTGGCGGAGGTTCCCTACGACTACCTTTACACCTACTGGCTGTTCATGCGCATCGACTACCTGAGCGGCGAGACGACGCGGTTCAACAATTCCGCGGTGCTGTTCAACACGGCGTGGATGAACTACGCCAACTTCATCAACCGCGCGCATCCGCTTCGGGCGGTCGGGCGCGTGGGCGGCGTATAGAAGGAGGGATGAGCGCATGCAGCCGATTCTTCGCGCGGCGCGCGTGAAAACGCACACGGTGAGCGCGTTCAAGGGAATCTGGCGCGCGGGGCGCGCGCCGGAGGGCTATTTCGCGGACGCGGTGAACCTGACCTCCGCCCAGTACCCGGCGCTGTCCACGCGGGCGCAGCGCAGGGTGATCAACGACTGCGCGGGCGTTACCGCCATGTACAGCCACGACCGCATGCTGTGGCTGGACGGCACGGCGCTGTATTACGGTGACGACGAGGTGGGCGCGCTGACGGCGGGCGAAAAGCAGTTCGCGTCGATGGGCGCGAACGTGGTGATCTATCCGGACAAAAAGCTGTTGAACACGCGGACGCTTTCGCTGACATCCTTGGACAACCTTGTGACCGTGACGGGCGCGGTCGCGAGCGCGTCGCACGCCGACGGCAGCGCGGCTTCCGCGACGAGCTACGCGAAGCTGGCGGCAGCGGGCATCGGCGCGGGCTTTCGGGCGGGCGACGCGGTACGGATTTCGGGCTTTACGTCGGAGGAGCTGAACGGCACGTTCATTTTACAGACGGTCTCGGACAACTTCGTGGTGATTCTGGCGCTGGCCGGAGAGGGCGAAACGGCGGCGGGCGAAGTAACGCTTTCGCGCGAAGCGCCCGATCTGGATTTCATCTGCGCCTACGGCAACCGCGTGTGGGGCGTGTCGAACGCGGCGCACACGGTGTACGCGTGCAAGCTGGGCGACCCCACGAACTGGAACGCGTTCGAGGGCATTTCCACCGATTCCTACGCCGCCGTGGTGCCGTCGCCGGGCGCGTTTACCGGCATGAGCGCGTATCTGGGCAGCGTGATGCTGTTTAAAGAAGAAGAAATCATCAAGCTGTTTGGAACCAAGCCGTCCAACTTCCAGCTGGTATCCTCGCAGATGCCGGGCGTGGAGAAGGGCGGCGCGCGGTCGCTGGCGTTTTCGGACAGCACGCTGTTTTACAAGGGCGTGAACGGCATTTACGCCTACGACGGCGCGACGCCGGTGTGCATCTCCCGGGCGCTGGGAGACGCGCGTTTTCAGAACGCGCGCGCCGGGGCGCTGGACGGGCGCTACTACGTTTCCATGCGCGAGCTGCCCGCGAACACCCACGCGCTGTGGGTCTACGACACGCAGACCGGCACGTGGCAGAAGGAAGCGGCCGAGCCGGTGCGCTTCTTCGCCGGGACGGGCAGCGATTTATATTTCGCCTGCGAGAACGGGTTCATCCACTCCATCCGGGGCAGCGGGCTGTGGTACGACCCGGCGAAGGTCATCGCCACGCGGCTGTGCTTGCAGGAAACCGGCTTCGCGTGGAGCGCCGAGACGGGGCCGGTGTCGCTGGACATGCCGGAAAGGCAGCATCTGACGCGCTTGAACCTTGCTCAGCCTGTCCATGTAGCTTCGTTCCGCGCGCTCCATGCGCAGGGCGGCGTTTTCATCCTCGCGCTGGCTGGATTCCAGCACCTCGGCGATGTACTCCGGCACCGCCACGGTCACGCCGCGCTGAATCAGATAGCTTTCGCCGTTCACGGACACAAACACGTCCCCGGCGTAATTGCGGTTGTCCTTGAAAAGACGAATGTTCACAAGCTTCGGCATTTTTTCCTTCCTCCTTCTCAGTTCGCGGCGGCGTTCGGCGCGTAGGACGACGCGCTCTCGATGCGCACCATGTACGGCTCCACCAGCCGCCTGGCGCACTTCGTCGCCTTCCAGCCCACGGACGAGCGCTGGTTCAGCGGGTCGTCGCCGTAGCCCAGCTGCTTCACGATGTGCTCAAGCCCGCCGTTTTCCAGCTCCGTCACCGCGTAGGCGTGCGCGCCCAGCACGATGGTGGCGAACACCGAAATGCCGTTCGCGCCGCCGCCGGAGGGGTAAATCACGTCGTTCGCCGCGGGCGCGGCGGACGGCGCGGCGGCGAGGAACAGCTTTTTGCCGCTGGTCTCCACGCCCTTGATCATCGCCTTCTGTCCCTTGATCAGCACCTCGCGTCCCACCAGCTTCGCCGCCGACGCGTCGTCCAGCGCCTCCTTCACCACCGCCATATACGCCGAAACCTCGCCGTGCGTCGCGGAGGACTCCGACGCGCTGCCGTTGTACGAGGCCACCGTCAGGCTGTACGCGCCCGCGGTCAGGTTCGCGCCGCGGAAGATCTTCGCCTCCGTGCTCTCCACAAACCGCACGCCCGCCAGCTTTCCGATTTCGCCGGCGTACAGGTTCTCGGGCGAGGCGTACTTGTGCGCGTCGATCCATTCCTGCGAGCGCATCAGGTCGTAGGCCACGTAAGGGTGAATGATCGCCACATACGCCTCGTCAATCGGCTCGGCGTTCATGCCCTTCAGCTGCGCGGCGGCGCGGAAGATCAAATCGCCGTCCAGCTTGCAGCTTTCGTCGATGGCGCTGCGCGAGGTCACGGCGGCAGTCGTTCCGTTCGCGTGCGACGGCGCGTAGATCACGTTCGTGCCGCCCGCCAGCACGTCGCGGGTGATGGAGTCCAGCGTGCGTCCCGCCTGCGCGCCCAGAAGCCGCGTCGCCTGCAGCACGTTGTTGTCCACCGCGCTCATTTCCAGCAGGTCGGACATCTGAATCCAGTCGCCGTACTGCATCACGGTCTCCTGTACGCTGGAAACGTTCAGGTCGTTGCCCGTGGGCGTCACGCCCTCGACAATCGGCGTGGTCGCCTTGGCCAGACTGTCGTACTTGCGAAACTCAATCGTCCTGCCGTTTCCGGCGGGAATGGGATACTTGTCGCCAAACTGGTCGTGCACCAGCTTGGGCTCGGCCAGATCGATCAGCCGCTTCTCGTAATAGGTCTTCATCTCCGCGGAAAGATCGTTTCCCGCGAGCTTGCTTTCGGTGGTATTGGTCGCAAAAAGCTGAAGCAACATGCGCATGCGTTCCCTTCCTTTCTCAGTCGAAAAACACCTTTTCCCCGCGCGCGCAGCGCTTTTCAATTTCCTCGCGCTGCTTCCTCGTCATGTCCTTCACGCGCGGCGGCCCGATTCGCGTCGCGCCGCCGCCGTCCGCGCCGTTTTCCTGCGGACGGTTGAGCCGCGCGCGAATGTCGCCGATCGTCTTTTCCCGGGCGCGGCCGATGGCGTAGCGCATGGCGTTCGCCACGAGCGCGCGCCCGTCGACGACCTCATACGCCGTTTTCACATCCACCCCGGCGCGCAGAAGCGCCGTAAACCGGTCGTTCGCCAGCATCTTCGGCAGATCGAAGCCGGGATAGATTTCCTTCGCCATCCGCGCGTCCAGCTGCCAGCGGCGCGCAAGATCCGCCGCCGCCCTCTCCCGGGGCTCCGCGTTTTCCCCGCCGTACCTCTTTTCAAGCAGCTGAAACAGCGGCTTCGCCCGCTCGGCCTGCGCCTCAAGCCGTTTCAGATCCCTGAACCGCCGGTCGATGATGCGCTGCACGCGCTCGTCGAACTCGGCCTTGTATTCGCCGCGAATCAGGCTCTCGAACGCCTCGCGCCGGCCTGCCGCCTCCGCGTCCGCCGGAACCGTCTCCGCGGGCGCGCTCTCCGCCTCCGCGGGAGAGACAATCTGAGCTTCTTCCATCGGGAAGCCCTCCCTTCCTCGTCCGCGCGTGTGCACCGCGCGTACCCGTATGGTACAGAAAAAGCGCCCCGCGCCGCTACACGCCCGGGAAACATCAAAATTTATTGTAAACGTTTGCGTGAAAACAGGACAAATTCCGCCTGAAAGCGTATAATAAACAGGATGATACGAAGGACGGCGTTTCCACGCCGCGGAAAGGACAACGAATATGCTTGAGAAAATCATCCGCATGCTGAGCGAATATACCGACGTTCCCGCCGACCAGATCAACGCGAGCTCCGATTTCGTGCTCGATCTTCATATCGACTCCGTGGACATGGTCGCCATGGTCATGACGCTGGAGGACGAGTTCGGCGTGCAGATTCCGGACGATAAGCTCGGCGACCTCCATACCGTCGGCGACGTCGTGCGCCTGCTGGAATCCCTGTGACCCCCAATACTCCCGCCCCCCGCACGCCGCCTGCCACCCCCGTAAGCGGCGTGCCTTTTGATGCAGACAACGCGCCCGCCAATTCCGTCGAAAATCACGCGAATGCGGTTCCCGCGGAACCCGCGTCCAACGATTCCGCCGCATCCACCGTTTCCAGCGCGCCCACCGGGTCGCGCGCAACGTCCGCGCCCGCCGCTTCCGGCGCGCCCATCGAGCCGCGCGCACCTGCGCCTACCGCTTCCCGCGCGCTCATCGAGCCGCGCGCAGCGTATGAGCCTGTCGATTCCGCAGCGGCTTCCGAGCAACACACAAAAATCGTGAATACCACCTTCGCCGGTACGCATACGCGCGCGGAGCTTTGCGAAAACCCGTCCGCGCCGCTGGTATGCGTGATCGCCGACCCGGACGAAACGCGCATTTCCGTTCCGGCGCATGAAAATTTGCTCGTCGTCGATCCTGGCGACTGGAACGACTCGCTGTCCCCGTGGCCCGCGCCCGCGTGCTTTCGCGGCGGCGGCGCGTTCGGCGGGTACGCGGAGTGCTTTCTTCAAACCCTCACCGAATCCATCCTGCCCGCCGCTGAGCGCGAACTCGGCCTTATGCCCACCCGCCGCGCCCTGTGCGGCTATTCGCTGGCCGGGCTGTTCGCCCTCTACGCCCTCTATCGCACGGACAGGTTCACCCATATCGCCTCGGCCTCCGGCTCCCTCTGGTACGACGACTTTCTGGACTTCCTGCGCGCAAACGCGCCCCGCGTCCCCAACGCCCGCGTCCGCCTGTCGCTGGGCGACCGCGAGGAATTTACCAAAAACCCCCGCCTTGCAGCCGTCGGTTCCGCCACCCGCGAGACGATGCAAATCCTCCGTTCCCAGCACCTCGACGTAACCCTGACCATGAACCCCGGCAACCACTTCTTCGAACCCGACGCGCGCCTTTCCCGCCTGATCGAAGCGCTGGCGCTGTAAACGCATACTCACCGAAGCCGACCCATCAGGTCG
>OLSB01002321.1_pt1 | contig 16083 bp, 11 predicted proteins | sample 1672071 | NCBI WGS metagenome assembly OLSB01 (sample SAMEA3136642, study PRJEB25190) | human gut metagenome | biome: human gut; feature: human-associated habitat; material: faeces | place: Austria | collected 2013 | reverse complement strand
CGGCCAATACACTCTTATATCCGAGGTGTTTCAGTGGAAAATACTCCAAATTGAAGTCGGTCCCCTCAAGCATGATGCGGCACGCATTCACATAAGAGGCACCGTCTTTGTCCTTATACCAAAGCGGCTCTTCGAAAGGGGTGTATCCACTCCCTTCGAAAAGCTGCCTTATTGCTTCCACTCGCCCCAAAGAGGCGAATGTGGGTTTATCCGTAGTGCTCAATACTAAAGATTTCTCAAAAGATTGTTAAGATTAACCTTGCTGTCAAGAAGAGTCTTCAACTCTGCTACCGGAACTCTCTGCTGCTGCATCGTGTCACGGTCACGAACAGTTACGCAGTTATCCTTGAGCGATTCGTGATCCACGGTGATACAAAATGGTGTTCCTATAGCATCCTGACGACGATAACGCTTACCGATGCTATCTTTTTCATCATACTGGCAGTTATAGTCGTATTTGAGAATATCCATAACCTTCTGGGCGAATTCAGGAAGACCGTCTTTCTTGATAAGAGGCAGAACGGCCGCCTTTATAGGAGCCAGCGGAGCCGGGAGGCTCAGCACGGTACGAGTTTCCCCGTTTTCAAGCGTTTCCTCCTTGTATGCATGGCTCATCACGGCAAGGAACATTCGGTCCACACCGATTGAGGTCTCCACGCAATATGGTACATAGCTCTCTCCTGTCTCAGGATCAAAATATTGAAGTTTCTTGCCGGAGAGTTTCTGATGATTGCCGAGGTCGAAGTCCGTACGGCTGTGAATTCCTTCAAGCTCCTTGAAGCCGAACGGGAAATTAAACTCGATATCCGTAGCGGCGTTGGCATAATGCGCAAGCTTCTCGTGGTCATGGAAACGATAATTCTCAGGACCCATACCGAGATTGACATGCCACTTCAGACGATTCTCCTTCCACTTCTTGAACCATTCGAGTTCATCGCCAGGGCGCACGAAGAATTGCATTTCCATCTGCTCAAATTCACGCATACGGAAAATGACCTGGCGAGCCACAATCTCGTTGCGGAAAGCCTTACCGATTTGAGCGATACCGAAAGGAATACGCATACGGCCAGTCTTTTGCACGTTGAGGAAGTTGACAAAAATACCTTGCGCAGTTTCGGGGCGGAGGTAAACGTCCATAGTGGAATCGGCGCTTGAGCCCATTTGAGTCTTGAACATGAGGTTGAACTGACGCACGTCGGTCCAGTTCTTAGTGCCAGAAATTGGGTCAACGATGCCGTAATCCTCGATGATTTGGCGAAGTTCCTTCAGGTCGTTGGCGTTCATTGCATCGCTGTAGCGCTGGTGAAGCACATCGCGCTTGCTTTGATGCTCAAGCACGCGAGGGTTGGTTTGACGGAACATGGCTTCGTCGAAACTTTCGCCGAAACGCTTAGCAGCCTTAGCCACTTCCTTGTTGATTTTATCGTCGAATTTTGCAATTTCGTCTTCAATCAGCACATCAGCGCGGTAGCGTTTTTTCGAGTCGCGGTTGTCGATCAAAGGGTCGTTGAAAGCGTCAACGTGTCCGCTTGCCTTCCAAATAGTGGGGTGCATGAAGATAGCCGAGTCGATGCCCACAATGTTTTCGTGGAGCAGGGTCATTGCTTCCCACCAGTAGCGCTTAATGTTGTTTTTCATCTCCACACCGTTTTGGCCATAGTCGTAAACAGCACCGAGGCCATCGTAGATTTCACTTGAAGGGAACACGAAACCGTACTCTTTAGCGTGTGATACAATTTTTTTGAAAACGTCTTCTTGTTTTGCCATAATGTTTTTAGAATTTGTTTTGTTGCCGGACCCGGGTAGCCGGGCTAAACAGAGTAATATGTTAGTTGTGATAACGGCACAATGCCGCTATTAAATCGCAAAGTTATAGCAAAAACCGCTAACCACCAATTTCATGGCTCTGCTTTTGGCAGATGTTGGTAATATTTAACTTTTCGCCATAGGATTTGATGTGATTGGGTGTGGGGGTTTGGGTGATTTTTATTATCTTTGTGTGACCATTCACCGAATCCGCAAAATGAGGCGGATGGGAATTCAAGACTATTAACTAATAACTAAACAGTATTTGTAAAAAAATGAAGATTTCGGTAAAGAAAATGGCGTTGGCTATGGCTTTGACAGCCATGCCGATGATGGGTTTTGCTGGCAACAAGGGACCTGAATGGCTCAGCAAAGCGGTGGCGTATCAAATATATCCTTCAAGTTATCAAGACAGCGACGGCGACGGCATTGGCGACATTCCAGGCATCACCAGCCGCCTCGACTATATCAAGGGGCTTGGTGTGAATGTGATTTGGCTGAATCCTGTGTTTGTGTCGGGGTGGTTCGACGGCGGCTACGACATTATCGACTTCTACAAGGTGGACCCACGCTTCGGCACTAACACCGACTTGGTGAAACTTATCGACGAAGCACACAAGCGCGGCATTCGCGTGCTGCTCGACCTTGTGGCTGGCCACTCCAGCGACCAGTGCCAGTGGTTTAAGGAATCGGCACAAGGCACCGACATGCGATATAGCGACTACTACATTTGGAGCAACGAAATTCCACAAAAGGAAGTGAAAATCATCGCCGAGCGCAAACTCGAAGCCGCCCCAGCCGTGAGCAAACGTGGCAAATGGGTGGAAGCCGATGCTCCACGAGCAAAATATTACGAAAAGAACTATTACATGTGCCAGCCGGCACTCAACTATGGCTATGCCAACCCCGATCCAAATCACCCATGGGAGCAGTCGTGCGACGCACCCGGTCCACAGGCGGTGCGCAGAGAATTGCGCAACATCATGGCATTCTGGATGGACAAGGGTGTGGACGGCTTTAGAGTGGACGCCATCAGCTACCTTGATAAGCCGCAGGATTTCCCGGATTCCGCAGAGCCGCCACAGCCGGACGGCTATTCGTTCAGTTCGAGTCTCATCAACGGTCGCCCCGGCACGCACGCCTATATCCGCGACATGAACCGCCGCGTGTTCTCGCCATATAACGTCATGACCGTGGGCGAAGTGGCGTCGAAAGACGCCAAGGAGCTCGCCCGCTACGTCAACACCGACCGCGAGGAGTTCGATATGGCCATCCCGTTCGTCGCGCCGATCGTCGAGATCAACACGTGGTCGCCGAAAAAAATGAAGCAGGATATTCAAAACGACTACGACGCCTTAAAGGAAAACGGCTGGTGGGCGCGGTTTTTCAGCAACCACGATAAGCCCCGTCAGGTCTCACTCTACGGCAACGACAAGGAATACTGGGAGGTTTCCGCCAAAATGCTCGCGATGCTGCTGCACTCCCTGCCCGGCACGCCGTTCGTGTATCAGGGTGAAGAGATTGGCATGACGAACATGTGCTTCCCGTACATTGAAGATTACAACGACCCCGATGCAAAAAACACCTACCACCAGCACATTTTGGCGGGCGACACACCGGACGTGGCTTTAAAAGAGGCGCAGATGATCTCCCGCGACAACGCCCGCACGCCGATGCAGTGGAACGCAACCGAAAACGCCGGCTTCACAACAGGCAAACCGTGGCTCGGCATCAACCCGAACTACACAAAGATCAACGCGGAAAACCAGAAAAACGACCCGCACTCCATTTTCAGCTGCTACAAAGCGCTCATCGCACTGCGCAAAAGCAGTCCCGCGCTCTCACGCGGCGACCTCGAAATTCCGGAAACCGGCTCCGATACGCTGTTCGCCCTAAAGCGCAGCTATAACGGCGAAACTCTGCTTTCTTTCCACAATTTCTCCGCCGAACCGTCGAAAATCCCCGCCGCGCTCGTTCCGCAGAACGGCGAAGTGCTGCTCTCCTCCTACGACCGCGAGGGCGGCTACACCGGTCCTAATCTGCGCCCGTATGAATCGGTGATTTTCCGCGTATAACGGAGGTACAGCATGACAATCACGGGTTAAAAATCCATGCGAACACAACCTGTTATGCTGTTTTTGCCACCAAAATGAAACTATGCGAACAGAGGTTGTGAGTGTTTTGATTTTTTAATTCCCTTCTAATTCAACGATTACCTCTGTGATTTAACAAATGCTTCTGTGATTTAACGATTACCTCAGCCGTTTAACGATTATGACGGTACATGAAGCCTCAATCCGCATAAAACGCACAAAACCCCGCCGCAGAATTGCCTGCAGCGGGGTTCGCTTATGTGCTGAAACAACCGAAAAGCCTAATTTCAAGCGGTTTTCGGGCATAGAAAAAGTCCACCGTAATTCTATCAGAATTACGGTGGACTTATGGTGGACCCGGAGGGATTCGAACCCTTGACCTCTGCGTTGCGAACGCAGCGCTCTCCCAGCTGAGCTACGGGCCCATATTCTGTTCAACAGCAAACATTATAACACAGTCTTTCAAAAAAATCCAGTCCTATTTTTTATTTTTCGCAATTTTCTGTATGCAAAAAGAGCCGACCGCTTTGGGCCGACCCTTTCCTCACAAATTATTCGTTTATTTTGCCGCTCATGATATCGAAACGCAGTCGATCGTGCCGCGGGATGGTCCAATCGGCCATATAGCCGAAATCGGAGAGGGCACGCGAGGAAAATCACACACCGCCGCCGGCTTCTTTGCTGATGGCATCGATGAAGGCAGGGATGAGCTGCTTTTTGCGGGAGACAACACCTTTAAGCCAGATGGTGCCCGCTTTCGGCGCACGGCCGAAGGCATCTTCAACAAGCATATCGGCGGACTCGCCGTAGCACATGAGGCGCGTGGACTCTTCGATGATATTCGTCAGCATGAAGAACATCATGGAGAGGCCATGCTCGCGGCAGGACTTTTCGAGGTACGGGCGCAGGCGGCGCTCCAGCTCATCGAGCTCGGAGCCGCTCATGCTGTTGATCTGACCGACGCCGAACGTGACGTCGCCGAACTCGAACTTCTTGTAATCCTGATAGAAAATTTCTTCCGGAGTCTTATCCTTGAGGTTACTGCCTGCGGTAAACATTTCGATACCGAAGCTCTGGCAATCGATGCCCGCAATGGCACTGAGCGCTTCCGCTGCGGCGCGGTCCAGCATGGTACAGGTAGGCGAACGGAACATGAGCGTATCGGACAAAATGGCGCTGCACAGAAGACCCGCGATCTGCGGCGGAACCTTAAAGCCCTTTTCTTTATAAATGGAATAGATGATGGTCGCCGTGCAGCCGACGGGCTCGTTACGGAAATACACAGGCGCCATCGTCTCGAGGGAGCCGATGCGGTGGTGATCGATGATTTCCAAAATTTCTGCGTTTTCGATGTTTTCGACCGCCTGACTGCGCTCATTGTGATCGACTAAGATGACGGAGCGCTTGCGGATGCCAAGCAAGTTACGGCGAGAGATCATGCCGACGTACTTGCCGTTTTTATCGATAACCGGGAAATCGCGAATGCGGGTGTTCTGCATGGTATCTTTAATGGCATCGGTGTAATCGCTCGGGGTGAACGTGACGAGATCTTTCGTACGCATGAACGCCTTAACCGGCATGCACTGGCTGATGCGGTGCGCAACGGTGTACGTATCAAGCGGCGTAGTGAGCACGGCGCAGTTATTGTCGCGCGCGAGCTTCTGGATGCTGCGGGAGACCTCTGCGCCGAGGCAGACGAGGATACAGCCCGCGCCGGACTCAATGGCGGAAAGCTGCGATTCGTAACGGTTGCCGGTGATGACCATGTCGTCCTTTTCGATGTAGTTTTCCATGACGTCCGGGTTTGCGACGGCAATGACGACGTTGCCGTGCTCGAAAACGGCATCGGGGTCGCCGACGAGCATTTTGGCTTCCAGCGTTTCCAAAATGTTGCAGTACGGCGTTTTGGCTTTTGCAATCATGGTGCTGTCCTGATTTTCCATGTAGGACGTGGCAATGTCGTTGATGGTGATGATGCCGTCTAACACGTTGTTTGCATCGACGATGGGCAGCGTGACGGCGTTCATCTCTGCCATCATGCTCCACGCTTTTTTCATGGAAATGCCCTCGTTGATGCCGGGAATTTTGCGGATCTCCATATCGCGCACGCGGGTGCCGATATTGTTGACGTAGGTCGGCTGGCGCATGCCGAAGCGCTGGAGGACGTAGCTTGTCTCGGAGCTGATCTGCCCAGCGCGGGCGGCGACATAGTGATTTCCGTCATTTTCTTTATTTTTAACGTCCGCGTAGGCGATCGCCGAACAAATGGAATCGGTGTCGGGATTGCGGTGGCCTAAAACATAGACTTCTTTTCTCTCGCTCATGCGTATACCCCACTCAAGGTAAAATGTTGTTTTTAGTATAGCACAGATTTTCCGAAAAAGAAAGAAAAAGCGAACGGCCGAGGGAAATTTTTGCACACCGTTCGCAAGATTGTCGATTTTTGATTTTTGTCAAGGCGCCGTGTTATTTGCGGTCGAGCGTCAGACGGTTTGCGTTCCACACGGCAAAGGCGAGCAGCGCGGCAAACGCCATGAGGATAACGGGATAAATCTGCATACCGAGCAAGTCGCTGAGCTTGCCGAAGAACGCGGGCATCGTCATGCTGCCGACATAGGCGCACGCCATCTGCATACCCATGACCGCCTGCGCGTTTTCGGCGCCGAAACGCACGGGCGTTTGATGCAGAAGCCCAGGGTAAACGGGCGCACAGCCGAGCCCGATGAAAACAAGGCCCGCCACCGCCGAGAACTCGACCGGCACGAACAATAAAACCGTGCCAAACAGCACGCAGACGATGCCGATCGATACCATGCGGCGGTCGCCAAGCTTATCGGAGATAAAGCCGCTGAGGAAACGCCCCGCCGTGATGCCGATGTAAAACAGCGAAGCCATGGAGGCGGCGCTTTCCGCCGCAATATTGTGCCGCAGGACGAGGAAGCTGCTGGCCCAAAGCCCTGTGGTGCCCTCCAAAGCGCAATATAAGAAGAACGCGAGCATGGTGACGGGTGCGCCGGTCATTTTCAGCACACGGCGCAGGAAGGATTTCCCGCCTGTTTCCTCCGCCTCGCCTGCGGGCGTTTTCTTTCACAGCGGGCGCGAGAGAACAAGCACGATCGTCAGCGCGAGCTGAATGAAGAACACCACGCGGTAGCCGGCGCCGAAGGAATAGCCGCCCGTGAGGCACGCACCCATGATATACGGCCCGGCCATGGCGCCGAGACCCCAGAAGCAATGCAGCCAATTCATGTGGCCGGAGCGGTAATACAGGGCGATGTAATTATTCAGAGCGGCATCTACACTGCCCGCGCCGAGCCCGTACGGCACCGCCCAAACACAAAGCTGCCAGAACGCGCCGGCCGAAGAAAAGCCGAATAGTCCCAGCGCCGTCAGGCCGACGCTGATGACCGTGACGAGATGCGTGCCGAGCCTGCGCACGGCGCGGTCGCTCATCAGGCTGGAGATGACCGTGCCGCAGGAAATAATCATGCTGACAATGCCCGCATAGGACACCGGAACATTCATGACCCGGTACATCGTCGGCCACGCCGAGCCGAGCAGGGCATCCGGCAGACCGAGACTGATAAATGCGGCGTAGATGACCGCAAGCAACAAAGAAAACATATCGATTCCCCTTAATTTTTTGTCTTTAAATCTTCGGATAAGAATTGCAAAAGCACATCGGCTTTGCTATACTGAATACTAATATAACGTATTTTAACGATGTTTCATAGCAAAATCGGTTTAAAAAATACAAATATATCGTATATCTTGACAAAATGCGGAGGACAGCATGATTCCGAAATTCAGAATACACGGCGACGGCGCAGAGCTTGTGCCGTATACGGTGCCGGAGCTTTTCTTTTTTGCGGGCGGACGCACTTTGTGCTTCGACGCAGCGCGCGAGGGCGACGCCATCGGCCACTGGCACGACGAAATCGAATTATTATATGTAACGGAAGGCAGCATGGTGTACAATGTGAACGGCACACGCTGCACGGTGCACGAGGGCGAGGGGATTTTTATCAACACGCGGCAGCTGCATTTTTTTGAAGAAAGCCGTTGCACCTACCGATGCGTGCTGCTGCACCCCATGATGCTATGCGCCAACACGTATTTGGAGGAGACGTACATTACGCCCGTGACAAAAAACGCCGCTTTCCCCTGCTGCATCTTAAAGCCGGAAAAAGAAAAAAGCGGCGGTGCTTTGGCGCTGATCGAGGCGCTTTTCGACGAAGCGGACAAACACAATCTGCTGCGCCTGCAAAGCCTTTCCTACGCGGTGTGGGACGAGATCTGCCGGCTGGCACCGAAGCCCGAAAACACGGTTTCCGAAAGCAGCCGGCTTTCGGCCGTAAAAAACATGATGCACGCCATACACAGCGGCTATGCGGAAAAGCTGACGCTGGAAGAGATTGCGGGCGCGGGGCATGTATGCAAAAGCGCGTGCGAAAAGCTGTTTCACACGTATCTGCACTGCACGCCGGTCGAATATCTTCAGCGGTTTCGCCTGCAAAAGGCGGCGGAGCGCCTGTGCAAAACGGAAACGCCCGTGGCGCAGATCGCGTTGGACTGCGGATTCTCGGGCGCGAGCTATTTTACCGGGTGCTTCAAAAAAATCTATGGCTGCACGCCGAAAGCGTACCGCAGCAGCCGCAAAAACACGAAAGCGTAAAAATGCAAACCGAGCCGTGCTTTTTCAGTCGGACTCGGTTTGCATTTTGTTTCGGATCACAGGTCTTTCTGCATGATGTAGTCGTTCATCACGAAGCCGCTGCCGATGTCGGTGACGACGGCGTCCGTTTGATGAAAACCGAAGTATTTGTAGACTTCGATGGCGTGAAAATTCTTTTTGTTGACGGTGAGATAGATTGCGGGGAGTTTTTCCGCCTGACAGAGCGTTTCGATGAAATCGAACGCGGCGCGCGGCAGGCCGCGGCTGCGATGAGCGGCGGAAACGTAGAGCTTGCTCAGGAACATTTTGCCCTCTTTGTGCGGCACAAGGCCGATGAAGCCCGCGGGCACGCCGTCGTCGAGCATCATATAATAGACGTAGCCCTCGCTTTCCATCTGGCGGTGGATGGCCGGGACGGACTGGAATTTTTCGATCATGTAATCTGTGGACGCAACGCCGTTGATGCAGTCGTAGGTCTCGTGCCAGATGGGTGCGGCGATCTCGGCTATTTTTTCAATCTGTTCTTCTTCCGTGACTTTGATAAAGGTAACTGCCATTTTTAACTCAGCTTTCTTTGTAGTTTCCGAGGAACGAGAAGCGGGGCATCTCGTCGGAGAGGGCGCAGATGAGCGCAAGTGTCTGCACGTCGTGAACATTCCCGGTGAAATCGAGGTAGAAGTCATACTCGAAATTGCGCTCCGGGATGGGGCGGGATTCGATTTTTGTGAGGTTCAGGCCGAGCAGAGCGAAACGCTCCAGCGTATGGCACAGCGAGCCCGGGGTGTGCGGCAGAGAGAAGCACAGGCTGATCTTTTCCGCGTCTTCGGGCAAAACGGCTTCACGCGAAATGACGATGAAGCGCGTGCAGTTGTTATCGGTATTCTGAATATCGGCGGCGATGACTTCAAGGCCGTATTCCTCCGCCGCCTGCGCGGAGCAGACTGCGCCGACGCCCTCGAGACGGGTTTCGGCGATGAATTTTGCGGCAGCCGCCGTGTTGGAATAGGCTTCGGTTTCGATGTCGTGTGCCGCGAGATACGCACTGCACTGCACGAGGGCCTCATGCTTCGAGAGCACCTTTTTGACCGCACCCGTCCCCTTTGCGCGGCACAGGCAGTGGCGCACGGGAATATCCGCCGCACCGACGATGAACATGCGGTGCTTCATGATGAGGTCATAGACCTCAGAGACACTGCCGGCATCGGAATTTTCGACCGGCACCACGCCGTAATCGCCCGCGCCGTTATGGACAGCTTCAAAAACATCGCGGAAGCCGGGTAAAAAGATCGGCTTCTGCCCCGGAAACAGGCGCAGGGCGGCGCTGTGGGAAAACGCGCCCGCCGCGCCCTGACAAATGACACGCGGGTCGGCTTTTAATGTCTTTGGGGAATTTTGCTCGAGGTCGCGCAATACCCCGCCGCTTTTCAGCATATTGTGCTGGCGGGCGCGACTGATGCTCATGATGGCGCTGTAAAGCGCGACGGCGCTGTCGCCGTACTCACCGGCTTCTTTTTTAACGCGGTCTAAAATGACCTGCTCGCGGGCGGCATTTAAGACGGGAATGCCCGCCTTGCGCTTGATCTCCGCGACGCGCTCCGCGCACTGCATGCGTTCCGTAAAAAGCTTTAAAAGCTCTTTATCAATGCGGTCTATATCGTTGCGAACCGGCAAAAGCAGTTCATCAAAGGACTTATTTTCACTCATTTTGCTCGCTCCTTTCTATTCTCTTTAACGCAGCAAGTCCATCAGCGCCAAGGCTGCCGCAGCTTCCGCCACAGGGATGGCGCGCGGGACGATACACGGGTCGTGGCGGCCGTGGATGGTTAAATCGGCGTTTGTTTTCGTGGTGAGATCGACCGTGTGCTGTTCACGGCCGATGGACGGCGTGGGCTTGACGGCGATGCGGAATAGAATCGGCATGCCCGTTGTGATGCCGCCCAAAATGCCGCCCGCGTTGTTCGTTTTCGTGCGGACGAGACCATTTTCGTCGTAGTAAAACGCGTCGTTATTTTCGCTGCCACGCATACAAGCAACATCAAAGCCCGCGCCGAACTCCACGCCTTTGACGGCGGGGATGCCGTATAAAATCGATGCAAAGACGTTTTCGATGCCGCCGAACATAGGACTGCCGATGCCTGCCGGGACACCGACTGCGGCGCACTCGATGATGCCGCCGATGCTGTCTGCGTCCAATCGCGCGGCTTCGATCTCGGCGCGCATTTTTTCTTCGGCCTTGGGGGAATTGACCGCAAAAAAGCGGGTATTTAAGGCATTTAAGTCGTCTTTTGAGACGTTTACGGGATCGAACGGGGTATCTTTTGCGCTGCCGACCGCATAAGCGTGCGCACCGATCGTGATGCCGCGGCGCTCTAATATCTGGCGGCAGACGGCGCCTGCGAACACGAGGCACGCGGTGAGACGACCCGAAAAATGCCCGCCGCCGCGAATGTCATTTGCGCCGTCGTAGCGGACAGACGCGGTGTAATCGGCATGGCCGGGACGCGGGTGAATTTTTAAATCGGAATAATCCTTCGAACGCGTATTGGTGTTCGCGATGATAGCCGCGAGCGGCGCGCCTGTTGTGACGCCGTTGAAGAGGCCCGAGAGCACCTGCGGCTCATCGGCCTCAAGGCGCGTGGTGGCGGTCTTGTCCTTGCCCGGCGCACGGCGTGCCATTTGCACGCGAATTTTTTCCATGTCTATTTTTTCGTTCGGCGGGAGATTATCGAGCACCACGCCGATTGCTTCCGTATGGCTGCCGCCGAAAATGGACAGCTTGATGTTTTCACCCCAGGTCGATGCCATCGGCGATCCCTCCTAAATGTTTATGATCCCGGAAAAATCCGGGGTAGGATTTTTTGATGCTTTCCGCGTCCGTGACGGTGACTGTGCACGCACAACCGGCGGCAGCGAGCGCCATGACGACGCGGTGGTCGTTCATGCCCTCAGCTTTGCCGCCCGTAAGCGCGGGCTTGCCGTGAATGATAAGGCCGTCCGGCACGGCTTTAATGTCTGCACCGAGGTTTTTGAGCGCCGCTTCCATGGCAAGCAGACGGTCACACTCCTTTAAGTGCAATCGCTCCGCATGGGAAATGACGGTCTCGCCCTCCGCGAACGCAGCCGTGACGGCGAGCGCAGGCACCATATCGGGAATTTGCGCGGCGTTAATCGCGATGCCGTGCAGGCCGCGGTAGGGCTTATCTGTATTTTTGTTTTCGGCAACATAAACGCCGTTTTCTTCGGTGACAGAAAGCCCGAACTGCCGCCAGAGATGGACGCAGGCTTTATCGCCTTGCAGAGAGGTTTCGGAAAGGCCGAGCAGGCGGATAGGGCCGCCTGAGACAGCGGCTTCCGAGAGAAAAAACGCGGCCTGCGACCAATCACCCTCGACGGTATAGTGCTCTGCGCGGTACGTCTGCCCGCCGCAGATGTGCCAGCCGGTCTCGGTCTCCTCAATTTTAACACCGAAGCCCGCGAGCACCTCTATCGTCAAATCGATATAGCCTTTGGATTCGAGCGGGGTGGTCAGCGTAACGGTGGAATCCTTTTTGAGCAGTGGCAAAGCGAATAATAAACCGGTTATAAACTGCGAGCTGATGTTGCCCGGCACGCGGAAATCGCCGCTTTGAAGCTTGCCCGTGATGTGAAACGGCAGACCGCCGGCAGTCTCGACCGTTACGCCGTGCTGCGGCAGAAGGTCTGTGTAAACGCCGATAGGGCGCTCGGGAAGTCTGCCGTGACCGACAAACGTCGCTTCGATGCCGAGGGCGGCGAAAACGGGGATGAGAAAGCGCAGCGTGGAACCGGATTCACCGCAATCGACCGTGACGCTTTGGGGTGCCGTGCCCGGCGCGATGCACAGCACGCCGTTTTCTTCCGCTTTCACCGTGCCGCCCATGGCGCACACGCCGTTTAATGTAGCTTCCATATCCGCGCTGTGGTCAATGGGCCCGACACGGCACGGCGTTTTGCACAGCGCCGCCGAAAGCAATGCGCGGTGCGCGGCACTTTTGCTTGGGGGAATGCGCACTTCGCCCTTAACGTGGGCGGGGCGGTAGGTCACCTCTGCCATAGTATCACCTTGTTTCTGCATAAATTTATCTCTCTATATTTGACATAAGGCAGCACGATGAGAATGATGCTGCCTTCCTAAAAATCAATTCAATTTTCTGCGGCGGTTCTGCTCGGCGGCGAGTTTATAGCGCAGCACGAGGTAGTTTCTGTCCACCGGGTGAATAACGCTTTCGCCGATCTGCTTTAAGAGGATCAGGTTGAGCGTTTTGCCAAAGCTTTTTTTATCGAGCGCGGTTGCTTCCACAACTTTGGCGAAATCAAATGCGGACTCGGTGGGCATGCCATAGCTTTCCAGCACGCGGCGGATACGCGCAGCGGTGCCTTTTTCCGTGACTTTCACCCACTTCGCCCGCCATGACCATACCGATGCCGACGGCAAGGCCGTGCGAAAGCGACGAGAAGCCCGTAAGCTTTTCGAGCGCGTGGCCGAATGTGTGGCCGAAGTTTAAAATCATACGCCGGCCTTTGTCGTTCGTGTCTTCCTCGACAAAGTGCTTTTTGCACAGCACGCAGCGGCAGATGGTTTCCTCCAAATGGTCGATGACTTGTCCCTGCTCCAATTTATCGAACAGCGCGGCGTCTGCGATGCAGCCGTATTTGATGACCTCGCCCATGCCGTCCGTGAAATAGGCATCGGGCAGCGTGGAGAGCGTTTTGGGATCGGCGAGGACGAGGCGCGGCTGATGGAACGCGCCGACGAGGTTTTTACCGAACGGCAAATCGACACCCGTTTTGCCGCCGACACTGGCATCTACCTGCGCCAAAAGGGACGTGGGCACCTGCACGAAATCAATGCCGCGCAGGAACGTTGCCGCCGCGAAGCCACCCATATCGCCCGCTACGCCGCCGCCGAGCGTGACAATGATGTCGCTGCGCGTGAAATCGTTTTCCGCAAGCGCTTCGTAAATCTGCATGACGGTGGAAAGCTGCTTTTGCGGCTCGCCGGCTTCAAAGACGAACTCCGCCGTGTGGATACCCGCTTTTTCAAGCGAAGCTTTTAGACGCTCGCCGTATATCGGGAAGACGTTCGTCTCACTGACAATCATGGCGCGGCTGCCGGGGCGGACGAGCGGGGCGATTTTTTCGCCCGCGCAGTCCAAAATGCCGTCTTCCACAATAACTTCATACGGTTTATCTGTTTTAATTTCGATCACCATTATCCGAATTTCTCCTTTTTTTCACGTGCGGAGGAAAGCAGCGCCACGAGCTCTGCCCGATCGTTTTTCGCCACCGCATCGCGTATACGTTCTATATTGCGCACGAGTTCTTCCGTCTCGTCCGCTAATTCCTCACGGTTTGCAAGGAAAAGGTCTGCCCACAGCTCCGCATTGATGCGCGCCACGCGCGAAACGTCGCGGTAGCTGCCGGCGGAAAAGCCGCTGTGCTCATCGCAGCGCGGGCTCATGACATAAGCGCACGCCAAAACGTGCGGAATCTGGGACGTATAGGCGATCATACGGTCGTGCTTTTGCTGCGTGCAGTATTTGATGGTGCCAAAGCCCATGCTTTTTGCGAGCGATACAAGGGTATCTGTGGCGCTTTGCGGAGCTTCGCCGGGCACGAGAATATAGGAAGCGTTATAAAAGAGGCTTGCCTCGCTGGCGTCGAACCCACTGCGCTCCTTGCCCGCCATGGGGTGGCCGCCGACGTAAACGAACGGGTAGTTTTTGGCGATCTCCGTTAATCTGCCGCAGACCTGATTTTTGATGCCGCACACATCCGTGACAATGCAGCCTTCTTTAAAATGCGGTGCGTTTTCCTCGACGAAACGCACGACATCTGCGGGATACAGACAGACATACACGACGTCCGCGTTTTCGAGCAATGACGTGCTGCCGACGGAATCGATGGCGCCAAGGGAAAGTGCGTCGAGCAGGGTGTTTTCGTCACGGTCAAAGCCGATGACGGTATGCTCTGTATTTTCTTTGAGGGCCTTTGCGAGCGAACCGCCGATGAGACCCAGACCAATGATTGCAATTTGCATATCGTTCTCCCTTTCGGGTAAATTTTTACAGGCTCTTCACCGTTTCGGTGACCTTCTGCACTTTCTTTGCGAGCACGTCGAACTGATCCGGCGTGAGGGACTGTGCGCCGTCGCACAGGGCGCGGCTGGGGTCATTATGCACCTCGATGATGAGACCGTCTGCGCCGACGGCTGCTGCTGCCATGGCAAGCGGCTCGACAAGCCAGTTGATGCCGCTGGCGTGGCTGGGGTCTACGATGACGGGCAGGTGGGAAAGGCGCTTTAAGATCGGCACGGCGGAAATATCGAGCGTATTGCGGGTGAATGTCTCATACGTGCGGATGCCGCGCTCGCACAGGATGACCTGCTCGTTGCCGCCCGCCATGATATACTCGGCACTCATGAGAAGTTCTTCGATGGTGTTGGCAAGGCCGCGCTTTAAAAGAATCGGCTTATGCACGTGACCCAGCTCCTTTAAAAGCTCGAAGTTCTGCATGTTTCTTGCGCCGACCTGAATGACATCGACGTCCTCAAAGAGGTCGAGGTGGCCGATGCTCATAATCTCGGTGACGATGGGCAGGCCGGTTCTTTCCTTGGCCTTTTTGAGAAGCTCGAGGCCCTCTGCCTTAAGGCCCTGGAACGCATACGGCGAAGTACGGGGCTTGAATGCGCCGCCGCGCAGGAACGTAGCGCCTGCGGCCTTGACGCGCTCTGCGACACAGCAGATCTGCGCTTCGCTTTCGACGGAGCACGGACCCGCGATGAGCGCAAGGGAACCGTCGCCGATCACCTGACCGGTAGGAAGCTTGATGACCGTATCTTCCGGATGGAACTTACGGTTTGCTTTTTTATACGGCTCCTGCACGCGCTTAACACTTTCTACAATATCCTGTGCGGCGATATACTCGCTGTCTACCGCAGCGGTATCGCCGATAAGGCCGAGCACGGTGGAATGTGTGCCGACCCATGTGTTAACACTGACGTCATAACGGTCGGTGAGATCCGAAATGAAGTTTTTGACCTGTTCTTTACTGCGGTTGGCTTTGAGTACGATGATCATGTTTTTTCCCTTACCTTTCTTTATATAGGAGCCGTGCCCCGCTGCCGCTCTCGGCACAAAAAAAGCGAAGCCCATTGGCTCCGCTTGGTTTTATACTGCTCAGAATACTTCAAATTCCTCCGCGCAGAAATTTTCCGCGCGTTTTCAAGCGTTGCCCGGTATATTCACATACGACGAAAAGCACACGGTATAAAATCGTGCGCTAAAATACTTTGTAAATCGTCTTGTGAATAAAACGGACTGCATAGTTTGAACCATCCTATATGTGACTCTTGCTTTGCGATTTGCAGGTTTGCTTTATCTATCCTGCATCGCCGTGTTAAAATCATACCGCCGCGCGGGCGCTTTGTCAAGAGTTTTCTTGCGGTGTTCCGGGAGAAGTTCCTTTTTTGCGTCTTCTTCTGCGGAAGCG
>OLSB01002319.1_pt1 | contig 16094 bp, 8 predicted proteins | sample 1672071 | NCBI WGS metagenome assembly OLSB01 (sample SAMEA3136642, study PRJEB25190) | human gut metagenome | biome: human gut; feature: human-associated habitat; material: faeces | place: Austria | collected 2013 | reverse complement strand
CCTGCGGCCAAAAGTTTTATAAGGCCCTCCGACACAGGGCCGCCCGCCGCTTTCGCGTTTTATTCACAATTTTTTTCGTCAGTATCGGTATCCGGCACGCACTTTTCCGCCGCGCGTTTTCCTGCGGCCAAAAGTTTTATAAGGCCCTCCGGCACAGGTGCGCCCATGGCTGCGGCATTCTCGGCAATACTGCCAAGCTCGGTAAAAATGTACCATACCAGCACCACCGGCAAAATCAGCACGGTGTATTGTATGCCCAATACGGGCAGGTTTTCCACCGCCACGCCCAGCACGCCGTCGGCCATGGCGGCTACAATCACTACAACCACCATCCCGGCCTTGTGCCAGATGCCTGCGCGCGCCACAGCGCTTGACCACTCGCCTTTGGACGCCGCAGCCGCGCTGCCACTGATCCAATCGATCACCATGCACACAGCCCAGGCCAGCACCAGCCACCCCAGCCAGCCAAAGGCCGCCGAAAACGCCGCGCACAGCGCCGTCACCGCCGCCTTGATCCACAAAAACATATTTTGCTCTTCCATTTTTTCTACCCCTCCACGATCCTGATCCCGTATTCTTCCGCCGCCAGGTGCTCCATGCGGCACCCGCGCGCCGTTTCCCAGCCGGGCGCAAAAATCACCGCGTCCGCTTCGGCCAGCTTCCCCAGCGACCGCGCCAGCAGGGCCAGCGGCGTGGCATCGGTGTCGTCAAACAGGGTGTCCAGCACCGCGATCTCGTCCTCCTGCAGCGCCACCGCCGCGTCGGCCACCAGCGTTTTGCGCTCCCGCACAATGTCGGCCATCCTGCGCCCGCGCATCGGCTGGCTGATAAACAGCTTTGTCATGCCTGTTCCCTCCTTCTTATGCTGCCGTACTGGCGGCCTTGTCCGCGGCCCCCAGCTCGGTCAGCTTGTCCATCAGCGCCTTGGCGTCCCCGGCGCTCACCGGGCCAATGCGCAGGTTCTGCTTTGTGTGCGCCGCGTCGGCGTACTCGGCGCTGTACAGGCCCAGCCCCACCAGGCCCAGCGCCAGCGCCAGGCTGTACACGCTCATGGCCTCAGCGTTCGTCAGGCCGTTGGCCTGCACCGTTTGCAGGGCATTCGCGGCGGGTTCGGCATCCGCCGGGCGGGCAACGCTGGTATAGCTGCCCAGGTGCCTGCGCACCGCCGCGCTGGCGGGCGTAAAGTCAGCGTCCAGCCAGTTCAGCGGGTTCACCCGCCTGCCCTTGTACAGCACCTCAAAATGCAGGTGCGCGCCGTAGCAGTTGCCGCTTGCGCCGCTGTACCCGATCAGCTGGCCCTCCGTTACCGCGTCGCCCAGCTCCACAACACGCTTCAGCAGGTGCGCGTACCGCGTTTGCAGCTTTTTCCCGTTGTAATCGGCATGGCGCAGCCGCACCATGTTGCCGTAGCTCTGCATCCCCGTGCAGGTCTTGCCGTCCCAGGTCTGCGCCTGGTCTACCGTGCCGTCCTCGGCGGCATACACCGGCCGCACGCAACTGGTGCCGCTCTGGGTGCGCAGGTCAATGGCATTGTGTGCCGCGCCGCTGGTGTACGTCCAGCCGGCCGTGATGACGTGCTGTGCCAGCGGCCAGGCCAGCAGTACATCGCCGTTTTGTAATCTCATTGGGGTTACACCTCCGTTGTCGTTCAGACATTTTATACTTCAACAAACACCACATTGATTTTGTACCTGTATCCGGCAGGGATAGCTTCTTTTGCTTTTATCACTAGTGCGCCGGTTGAGGTATGAGTTGCTTCAAGTATATATTGTTCCCCGTCGCTGCTTCTGATGGCGATGAAATCCCCATCGTCGTCATTCTTGCTCGTGTATCTGGTGTGAATTGATTTTGGCACCCCTTCCACATAAAAAAGTGTTTTGCCTGCTGCAATAGCCGTGCCGCTGGTATTATATTCGCTCTCAAATGTTATACTTAAAAATCCCAGTTTTCCTACTGTATAGCAATAGCACTTGTCCTTGCCGCCGCCGTTCGGTACAGTTATGCCTGTTGCAAGGTTTGAAAAGGTTATTTCGTGATCTTCTCCAATCGGTATTCCCAGCGCCGTAATGTCGCTCTTGGTCACAGCCGTCGCCGCGCTCACATGGCCGGTGCTGTCCACCGTCACCTTGTACAGCCCGCTGGCCTGCGCTGTGTAGCCGGGGTGGGTGTAGTTGTTGGCGTTTTCGGCAATGCCGTCCAGCTTCGTTTTGTCCGCCGCGCTCATCAGGCCGTTTGTGCTTTGCGTTGCCACATCGCTCGGCTTTGCTTCAATGGCACTTTTGGCTGCCGCTTCTGCGCTGGCTGCCGCCGCCTCCGCCTTGCTTACGGCGGTTTGGCTGGCTGTTTCCGCGGCGGCCCTGTCTGCCGCTGCGGCTGTCGCGCTGGTTTTGGCCTGCCCGGCATAGTATTCGGCGTTGTCCGCATCCTCTCCGGTTCGGGTCCCTGTTCCGCCCGCCGCCCAGCTTTCGGCGCGCACCGCTGCGTTCCCTGCGCTTTTGGCGTCCGCGTCTGCCTGCACGGCACTCTGGGCGGCCTGCACGGCATAGGCCTGTGCCTGCCGCCTGTCGTCGCCGCTGTCCAGCCCGCAGCCCAAAACCTCGCTCAGCGGGTCCGGCACACTGCTGGTCAATCCGTCTGCTTGTGTTGCCATATCATATACCTCTTGTTACAATCGCGTTGATCGCCGTCAGTCCACTCGGCAGGCCAGTCAGTTTTCCGTTGCTGATGCTTAGGCTCAAACTGGTACTGCTTGGGCTGCCATATATAGCGCCCTTGTGGTACTTGTCGCCCTCAAACGCGACCAGGCTCGTAGTCTGCTGGCCCCAGCCGCCGGAACTGGTCATGGTGCCGTAGCCCCAGATCTTGATTGCCCCGTCAGTGCGCTTAAAACTCACGCTGGGGTTGATGGTCGTGACGGCGTATGCCTCAACGTTGTTATTGCTGCTGCCGCTGCTGGACGATACGTTCACCGTCACCTTGCCGCTGCCGTTATGGTAGCCCGCCGGGATGGTATAGCTGCCGTTGGCCGTCATGGTCTTGGCAACCGCCCCGTTGTTGGTCATGGTGCCGGTCAGCTTTGCCCCGTCAACATAAGCGGTTTTACCGCTCAGAATGTTGGCGGCGGTGGCGGTCGCATCGCTGGTATCTGTGCCGTTTACTGTTAAGGCGGCATTTCCCCCAACACGCGAAATATATACGCCCACCTCTGCGAGCACTTCCGCGGAGGCAGTTGCCGTTACTTTTATACTCGGCATATCGTCCGTCCCAGCATATAGATGAATTGACTTTAATTTTGTCCCTTCAGCGGTTTGATTGATTATTCCGTTTCCAGCGTCCCACTTTGTATAAGATAGCGTCCCATCATCAGCTTTTTTATCAAGCTCAGAGCATAGAATCCCGATTGTTGCAGTAGATTTATAACTGTACGGCTTGACAAATACCGAAATAGCATAATCTGCTTCCGGCAGCACATACGATGCAATATCGTTGCTCCCGCTCGCCAGGGTCTTGGTGTACGATATAGCCTTTCGGTATGAGACACCAGTAACGGTGCCTTCACCCGAATGATACCCCTCAGGAATGGTGTAGGTCTGTCCGGGAACAAGATTGGCTGTTATCTTGCCCTTGTTTGTCATCGTCCCCGTTACCTTGCACCCGTCAACATACGCAGTCTTACCGCTCAGGATTTCCCCGGCCGTAGCCGTAGCATCGCTGGTATCCACCCCCGTGTCGATCTGCTCCACCAGCGCGGCGTACCCGTCCAGCGTTGTGTCATCCGGCACCGTTACGCCCTTGGCGGTGATCGCCGTGGCAAGGTCGCTTTTCGCCCCGCTTAAGCGGCTGATCTGCGTTTTAATGTTCGTGTCCGCCATCCGCTTCTCCTTTCAGCAGCATCAGATCGCCGCCAGCGCGTCGTAAATATCATCCGTCAGGCTCACGGTACCGCCGCTCGTGTACCCCGCGGGCACAGCCACGCTCAGGGTCGTCAGGCCGTCAATGGTCAGGCTGGTGGCCCCGTTGTTGGCCATGGTGCCCGTCACCTGGCTGCCGTTCACCCAGGCTTTTTTGCCGCTCAGGATGTTGGCTGCGCTCGCCGCGTCGGTCGTGCTCTCCGTCGTGTCCACATACAGCGCGGGAATGGCCGCCACGCTCACGCTGGAAAGCACCTTGCCGCTGGTCGGGGTCACGGTCTGGGCACTCTTGGTGGGCGTCACGCTCTTGCTCTCTTTGGTAATGCTCACCTTGCCGCTGCCGCTGTGGTAGCCCTTGGCAATGGTGTAGCTGGTGGTCGTGGTGTCCAGCGTCTTGGTCACAGCGCCGTTGTTCGGCATCGTGCCGGTCAGGGTCTTGCCGGTGCTGTCCACCACGATCTTGCCGGACAGCACATCCGCCGCCGTCGCCGTCACGCTGCTCACGTCCTGATAGTTGGACGGGATCGCCGCCACCGTCACATCGGACAGGCCATAATAGCCGCTGTCCGGCGTCACGCTCTGCTGGCTCTTGGTCGGCGTCACCTTCTTGCTTTGCAGGTTGTAATTGCCGCCGCCGGAAACGCCGGAAACCGTGCCGCTGCCGTTGTGGTAGCCCTTGGGGATAGTGTAGGTGTCGCCCTCCTGCACCGTCGCGCTCACTGCGCCCTGGTTGGTGATTCCGCTGATGGCGGTGGCCAGCGCGTCCAGGTTGGCCGTGCTCTCCGCCATGCCCAGCTCCACCAGCTTGGTGCGTATGGTGTTGCGGTCGTTCTGGATGCGGGTGATCTCGGTCGCAATGTTGGTCTGTGTCGTGTCTGGCATGTTCTATCCTCCTCAAATGGTGCCCAGAAGCACCGCGATGTTGCCCACCTCCACCGCCACGGCGGCGCTGGTCACGGGCAGGGTATTGTCGGTTTCCACAGCGTCGGCGCAGTCCACACACAAAGCGCCGCTCTCCCATTTCAGGCCGTGGCCAATGCTCAGGCTTCCGCCGGTCTGCACGGCGCCGGTTTTCAAACTCAGGCTTACCGCCTCGCCGCCGCTCAGGCTCATCTGCACGGTTTCACTGCTGTTCAGCAAACTCAGCTTCATGTGATCACCCCGCCCAGCAGTATCCGCTCCACCGGCAACGCCACAATGTTGCTGGCCAGCACCGCGCCGGTCGTTGTCACGGCGCGCAGCTGTATTTCCACGTTGCCGCCCTCCTCAAATTTTAAGGTTTCTTCCTGTGTCAGCGTCACCGTCAGGGTCTTGGCGTCATTGTCGGCGGTAATGCTGTCCTCCCGCCGGGTCACTTCCCTCCCGTATCCCTGCCGGAACGTCAAATACAGGCTTACCAGCGTTCCCGGCTCTATGTCCAGCTTAAACACCAGCGTCGGGGTCGTTCCCTGGGTCATACCATACCCTCCTTGCCGGGCTGTTTTTCCGGCTTTTGCGCCGGTGCGCCCGCTTCTGCCTTTATTTTGCCATGCCGCCGTATCCGGGCGCGCCCCCACTTGTCCCGTAAAATTCAAAACGCCCCCGGTTGCCGCTCTCACACGGCCCGCCGGGGGCATCTTTATGCGTTATTGGTTCAGGAGCTTCATTCCCATTTCTTAAAATCGTCCGCCTCGTACACCGTCAGCCCGTCCACCTTCAGCCTGCACAGCATCTCGGCAATCTCCTGCCGCCCGGCCGTGTCCGCCGCCTGGTATCTCGGCTTCATCTCTTTTGTTATGGCGCTGCGGATCGCTGTGCGCAGTTCCTTGGCGTCCCTGGCGCTGTCCAGCACGCTGTCATATTCCTCGCGGGTCAGGGTACCGGCCTCCATCATCCGGCTTGCCTGCGCCGCCGCTTCCTCGTCGGCCCGCTCCAGCTGCCGTACCCTCTCGTCGATCATCTCCTGCACCGCGTCTGCGTCCGCCGTGTCCAGCGCCGCCGTAATGTCGGCGCTGCCCACCGTCACGCCCCAGCCGGTCACGGTGTCCAAATCGTACACCCCGCCGTATTCCAGCCCCATCAGGGCGTCCAGCATCTCGGCGCGTTCCTCGCTGTCCGCCTGCTGGTACGCCTTGCTGTACAGCTTCGTCACGGTGCTGCGGGCGGCGGTCACGGCGTCGGCGGGGTCGGTGCCGCTCTTTACCTTGGCATCCACCTGCCCGGCAAACAGCCGGCTCGCCTTGTCAGCGTCGCCGCCGTCCAGCGCCAGGGCAATGCGGTTCAGGTCCTTGTCCATCCCCAGCGGGTCGTCGGCGCCGGCAAGGCCGGTCAGCGTGTCGTATACGCCCTTCACGTCGCGCAGGGCTGCGCTCACCGCCACGCCGGTAACATTGCTCACCGCGTTGGCCGTGCGGTACAGCACCTGGTACAGGCTCGTTGTTTTGCCCGTCAGGTACTTGTTCCACACACTCACCGCGTCCATCACGTCGCCGATCCACTCCACGTCGTTGCGCTTTATGGTATAGGTCGCGTTCCCGTCCGCGCGCTCGGTGATGTACCCGATCACATCCTGCAAAAGCGGCAGGTTCCCCGGCAAATTCACCCCGTCCGCAAAGTTTTCCAGCACGTTCTGGGCATATACCTTGGCCAGGCTCGCCGCCGTCAGGCGTTCGTCGTCGTCCTCGTCGTCGCCGCGCGGGTGCCGCAGGGTGTCCACGGCGGCCGCGGCCGCGGCGGTCGCCATCGCCGTTGCCACATAGGTAACGCCCACACGGGCAAACCTTGCCCGCGCGGCCTTGTCCTTCGGGTTCTGCGCCAGGTTCACCGCCGCCTGGGCCACCATAGCATAGCTTTTAATGGGTTCCGCCATAAAGTTTGTCACCATCTTGGTAAACGTCGCTGTGCTCCGCATGATCTGGCTGCGGTGCAGCACGCTGTCCACCACCTGCGTCTTGTCCACAATCTCGCTCAGCCGCGCGGCGCACTGCCGGTTAAATTCTTCGCTGTCATATTCAAGCTCCGGGTGCTTGTCCAGCGTTTCCAGCTCGCAGGCGTTCCACAAAGCGCCCCAGGTGGTTTTGTCGCCCCACTCCGCCATCGCGGTGCTGGCGCTCCGCACCCGCTCAAGCGCCGTTTCCTCGTCCAGCGCCATGGCGCGCACGTCCTTGCCCAGGTTGGTTTCAAAATATCCCTGGCTTTTCCACCAGGCAATGGCGCAGTATTTTTCGGCTTTCGCCATGCCGCCCTCAAAGGTCTGGCCCTTGGCCCTGGCCGCCAGCCCTTTGCCCAGGTTGGCCGCGCCGCGCCCCAAAGCGCCCCGCAGGTATTTGGGCGCGATCTCCGCCCCCGCGCGGAAGTACGCCGTCGGCTGCTGCACCGCCACGCGCAGGTTCGCGCCCACCTTGGCAACCTTCCAGTTGCGCGTCACGGTGTTCATCAGGCGCTCGCCGCCGCTGGCGGTTTCGGCGCGGCCCTGGCCGTTAATGTCCCGCATCAGCGTTTCAAAATAGTCCTTGCCCTTGCGCCCCAACAGGTTGTCAATGCCCTCCTTCACACTCACGGCGCTTTCCGGTGCGCGCCAGTTGTACCACTTCATCATGTCGCTTAACGGGATGCACCACCCGTAATAGGTCGCCATCTCCGTCGTGTGCCCAAAAAACGTGTCAAAGGCGTCGCCCACCACCAGCGGGTTGTTGGCGCCCTTCACCAGCGCCTTGGTCATGCCGGCGTTTTTAATGCCGTTCAGCCCGGCCTGCCTGCTGCTGGCTGCCGTTGTGGCGGTAAAGTCGTTGCTGCTGCTCATCGGCCAGTAGTGCGTTTCGGTAAATTTGTCGTACCCGTACAGCGTGTTGCTCACCTCGTTGCCCCACGCCGCCGCGGTCGTGCTCAGGTATTCCTGCATGGCGCGTGCCGTCTTCACCTGCTCGGTCGTCAGGCTGCCGGTAATCTCCGCCAGCTGCCCCGGCGTCAGCTTCACCCGCCGCCCCGGCTTGCCCTTGGCGTCCTTCAGCTGGATGCCGCCGATCATCAAATGCTCCTTCGCCGCCGCGCGCTGGCTCAGGCAGTACAGCTCCATGGCCTGCCCCGGTGTCAGCTCCAGCACGGTGTCCGCCATGCTGGCCGCGTCGGTCACGGTAAATTTGCGCTTTTCGGCCTTGCGCCCCGTCCACTTGTCCACGTCCGTTTTGTCTTTCAGCAGGGCCTGCGTCCACTCCACCGTTTCGCGCAGCTTCCACGCCCGCTTGTCAAACCCTTCGCGTATGGGCCGGTACATCTGCTCTGCCGTGTCGCCCAGGGCGGCAAAATACCGCCCTGCGTCCATCATATCCACGCCAAGCAGCTGCCCCAGGGCGTCGCCCGCCGTGGTGTCGGCGGCGGCCTTCACCGCCTTGCCCAACAGGTTGTTTTTGTTCTTTACCTGTTGCTTTTCCCGCGCGGCCATCTCGGCCACACTCGCGTCGCCCGCGGCGGCAATGGTTTCCCTGCTGCCCTCGGCCAGCAGCTTGTTGGCCTGCGTGATGCTCTTGGTCATGCTTTTCAAAATCACATCCAGCTGCCGCATCTGCTCGCCGCTGAACTGCCCAATCCCCGTCTTTCCGCCGGTCTGCTGCAACAGCGTGTCAATGTATCCCGGCAGGCTGGGGTCAAAATCGGCATAGTCGCCCGCGCCTGCGCCCATGTGTTCCAGCGCCTCGGCGTCCTTGGCCATCAGGGCAATGTCCTTCATGGTTTCCTGCCACCGCTGCGCCGTCGCCGTGCCCGCGTTGCTGGTGTTCCAGTCAAACAGGTTCAGCACGTTCAGCACGGCGGTGCGCATCTTCTTGGGCACATGTTTGGTGTCCGTCGGCTCCCGCAGCCAGGCCGCCAGGGTGCGCACCTGCTTCTGGGCACTGTCCCGGCTTTTGCGGTACAAAAGCCCGTCGTTGCGCCGTTGCATCCGCGTGGCAAACTCCGCCTGCTGGCGCACCAGCTTTTTGTCCCGCGTCTGCACCCATTTCAGCTTTTGCATCCGCTCCCGCATCACGGCGTCGTCCTTGGCGTTCTGTGCCTTCTGCTTGTAAACCTCCAGCATGGCGTCAAACCGCTCTTTCCGGTTGGCGTATGCCTGGTCGTACAGGGCCTTCATCTCGGCCTGCGCGTCCCGCCGCCCCTTGCGGTACTCGGCGCGCGCGGCCTTCTGCGCGTCCTGCGCCGCGCGGTCTGCCATGGTGCGGCGTGTCGGGCTGTTCAGGTATCCCTCCACCGCCTCGTTGGCCAGGTCAAGCGCCAGTGTTTCCATGTCCATGCCATACGGGTTCTCCACCACCGGCACGCTTGCCTCATACACCCCCAGCACCGCGTCGGTAAATGCGGTAATGTCGGTGTTCTCCGCGTCAAAGGTTCCCGGCCAGCTCTCGGCCAGCTCGGCCTGCATCGTGTCCCAGTTTCCGGCCCCGTCGGTCAGCCGCACGTTCAGCCGGCCAAACAGCGCCTTGCGCACGTTGCCCCACTGCCGCCCGTTTTTGCCGTCGCCATAGGCGTTCATCAGCTCGGCAAACTCCGCGCTGCCCTGGCGCACCTCCAGCGTCGTACCGCGCAGGGTTTCGCGCAGCGGTTTATAGTATTCCCGCAGCTCGGTGTTTTTCTGCTCGCTCTCGTTCAGCACCCCGCGCATCACGTCGGTCAGGGCGTCGGCGTTCAGCGTCGGCTCGCCGTTGCCTTCCACGTTAAACACCCGCCACAAATCGCCGCTCAGCCTGTCCACGCCGTACTTGCTGCCCGTCAGCTTCAAAATGCGCTGGGCAATGCCCCGCGCGCTCGCCCGGCTTACGCTGTGCCCGCCCGATGCCTTAAACTCCTGCCGCAGCACCTCCATCTGCTGTTCCATGTACAGGTTTTTCTGCGCCAGCTCCCGGTTCTGCGCCCGCAGGTCGTCATAGTCCGCCTCCGTCGGGGCGCTGTACCGCAGTCCTTCGCCAAAGCCAGCCGTTGTTTCCGTGTCCATGCCAAAGGCATATTTTACATTCGCAGATAAATTTTCGCCCAGTTCCTCCTTGACGCTGCCCAAAAAATCTTCTATACTGATGTTGGAACCGTACAGAGCAACGGCATTCGTGCTGACCTCTCGCCCCTTGAGGGATTCGGTTCCATTTTTAATTTGTCTGCCTGTATGGGCGTACAGGCTTCCCCGCAAGGGTTCCATGCTGTCGGCATCCAGCACCTTCTGGCCGTCCTCGTACATATTTACAACAAAGCGGATCCCCATCAGGCTGCCGTCGCTCATGCGTGCCGCCCCAAGGTACAAATCACTTCGCACCTCCTTGCCGCGCGCTTCCAGCTCGTTCACCTTTACGGCGTTCTCCAAAATCGGCCCGATCTGCCCCACATACGGGGCATTTTTTTGTATCTGGGCCGCGTTCAAAAGCCCGTGCCGCAGCCCAGCCCTCGTCACAACAATGGTATCTCCCGTGTATCGGTTTACCACGCTCCCGCTGTTTTTGCCCGGTATGCGCTGCGTGCTCGCCAGGCCCGCATCCAAAATTTCCTTTACGGGCTTGTCGGCCAGGTCGTTTTCCTCCACCTCGGTGATCTCCATATCCGGCAGTTCCCGCAGGGTTTCAAAGCTCACCTGTTCTTCGCCCGTTTTCCTTCTCTGCGGGTGTTTCTCGGCGTCTACCTTCTTGCTGTACCGGAACCGGTTCAGTTCGCTTTGCTCCGGCAGGCTGCCTGTGCGGTAATATGTTTCCAGGTCGCGCACCACTTCGCTGCCGCGCACCCGGCCTTCGTACCAGCGCGTTGCGGCAGTGCTGCCGTCTTTGCGGCTGATGTCCAGGTTAAACCCATGCTTTGCCGCGCCCAGCGTGTCGGCCATCTCGGCAATGGCCGCCTTCTGCGCGTCGCTCACCTCGGTTTCGGCGCTCACGTCCACGCCGGGGCTTTCCGCCATCACCCGCACATTGCCTTCGGCAATAAAGGCATTCAGGTAATCCGTCTGTTCTGCCCCGCGCGCAAGCTCCGCCGGGCCGTAAACGCTTTGGATGTCGCGTTGGTCAAGGTCGCGTACGCTCTTGTCGCTCCCTCCGCTGAAATCCAGCATTCGCCCGTCCGGCAAAATGTACCCGGCGCTCTCAAACCACTTTGTGGTGCCGTAGGTGTCCGCTGCCTGTTCCCGGTGGTAATCCTCCCGGCTCATGCCGCTTTCCAGCACCTCGGCGTCGTACTCGGCCTGCTGGGCCTGCTTTTTCTGCCATGCCTTGTCCTGCTCCTGCTCGCGGGCCTGTTTGATCACTTCCTGTGCCAGGACGCGCTGTTCCAGCAGCGCGTCCTGCTCGGCCTTAAACCGGTTTTCCGCCGCCTTGTATTCCAGGTATTCCTGGCTCTGTTTCCACTGCACCGCGTCCCCGGCGCGCTTGTGCTGCATCAGGCGGGCCAAAAACCGCCCATGTTCGGCCTCGTCCTGCTGCCGCCACGCTTTTTCCCTCGCCCAGCTGTCCTTCAGGGCGCGTTCCGCTTCGCGGTACTTCGCCTGCGCTTTTTCCAGTTCTTCCTGTGTCACCGCGCCGCTGATCTTCTCACTGTACTTGACATCCGCGTCCCCAAGCTGTATACTGCGAATAAGACCAAAACTGGTTCCCTCCAAAGGCACGCGGTTGCCGCGGACTTGGAACCACTCTTTGGTCTTCTTTTTGTTTTCATTCAAATACAAAATGCTTTCATCTGTAATCAGCTTTGCAAAGTCGCTGCGGGCGTGGATCGTGCGGATTTTGGTCACGCTATTCCTTCCGCTTCTGTCTTTGGCCACCATAACACCCACCAGAACCGGCGTGCCGTCTGCTGTTTGCAGGTCGCCAAACACGTTCACTGTGTTCTTCAGCGTCATGGCCTGCGTAATGGCAATCGGGTCGTTCAGCAGCTCCGGTATTCTCTGCACCAGCTCCGCCGTCAAATGGTCGCCGTGGTTCGTCAGCTCCTTTTGCAGCTTGCTCGCGTCAAAGTACACGTCCGCCGCCGCAAATCCCACCTGGTTCAGCGCGCTGCCCTCCTGCACCGTGCCCACCTTCACGCGGCTGCCGGGTTTCAGGCTCTGCCACTGCTCCACCTGTCGGCGGTAATATTTGTCCTCGCGGAAGTCTTTCTTCCCGCTCTGTTCGTTTTTGCTCAGCTTCACGCCCTCGCTTGCCGCGGGGGCGTTTTTTGTATCGCTGTCCGCCTGTCCGGCGGCCTCCAGGCGCGCGCGGGCGTTCCGGCGCGCGGTTTCCAGCTCGGCCAGGGCCTCGTCGCACACGGCGCGCGCTTTCTCGGCGTTCTCGGCGCGCTCGGCAAGCCGCCGCCCGTCTGCGGCGCCCAGCGTCGCGTCGCCGCCGCGCAAAAGGCTGCGGATGCTGCCCACGATCTTGTCCAGCATCTCGCGCAAAGCCTGCAAAACGCTGCGCTTCTCCTCCCGCGTCGTTTCGCTGTCCTCGCTCACATATTCCACAAACGCGCGGGTGTTCTCCTCGCTGCTCATAATGCCGGCAAACAGGTCGCGGGCATACTCGTCCGCCGCCTGCGTCCTGTCGCCGTAGCTGCTCTCGTACCGGCCAATGTGCTGCTGCACGCCGCCCAGCCCGTATTCGCTTGCCGCAAACGCCATCGTCCGCGCGCGCAGCCTGGCCCAGCCCTCCGGGTTCTCGCCCTCCATCCAGTGGGTCAGCTCGTGCTGCACCGTCTGGTAGGCGTTGGCGCTGTTTTCGCCCACAGTCAGGGCTGCCGCACCGGCGGCCCAGTACCCGTTCACCTCCCCGCCGTTGTCGGCGGTCAGCTGGCGTACCACGTCCACATTCATGCCAAACTTTTCCGCCACGCCCTGCAAAACGGCATCCGGCACCTGCGCGCTGCCGGCCGGCACGCCGTCATAGCGCACCTCCGGTTCCGTCACGGCGGCGGCAGGCTGCTGCACCGTCAGGGCGCTGGCGGCGTTGCGCCCCAGGCTGTACGCGGTGTACAGCGCCGCGTCGTCCTGCACCACGGCGGCGCGCGCTGCGCTGGCGCTTTTCGCCTGCTCAAAGCTCAAAACGCCCTCGCGCCCGGCGTTATACATGCTGTGCATCTCCTGCACATACACCGCCGGGCTTTGCCCCTTGTACCGCTCCACCAGCGCCTTTTTCATGTAAGGGGTATAGCTTTCCTCCGCGTCGGCAAACGCCTGTATTCCTTCCACGGTTTCCCGGCGCACCGTGCCCCGCTCCAGTGCCACCGTGTCCGCCTGCGGCGCGCTTTCCTGCGCGTACCGCTCGGCGGCGGCCTGCGCAAGCGCCGCCTCGCTCACCGCCTGCGCATCGGCGCGCTGTGCCGCTTCCTCCCTGGTCAGGGTGTCGGCGTCCTGTGCCGCTTCCTTCTGTGCCAGCGCGTCAGCGGCGGCCTTTGCGGCGTTTTCCGCCTGCCGGGCGGCAAGTTCCCCGTCAGCGTTTTGCGCGCTCTCCTGCGCGCTCTGGGCCGCCTGCGGGGCATACTTTTCCTCTGCCGCCGTGCTGCCGGGGCGGGTTTCCTCCTCCAGCCGCGCGGCGGCTCCCAGCGGGTCGGCGACGGCCTGCTGCATATCCTGCGCCTGCGTCAGCGCCGCCTCCCGCACAGCCTGCGCCGTGCGGGTGTTCGCCTGCTGCACTTGGTTCTCGTCGCCTGCCAGGTTCTCCGCCATTCGGGTGTTGGCGCGGTTCAAAGCAAGGTTCAGCCCTGTGCCTGCCGCACCGTAGAACCCGCCGCTGATGGCCCCCATCCCGGCATTCTGCGCAAGCTCCGCCCAGCTGAACTCGGCGTTCGGGTCTTTGGCGGCCACGTCGGCCAGGTAGTTCACCACATACCCCACGGCTTCCTCGGTGCCTTCCTCGCCCATCTGCTGCAGCAGGTTGCGCACCAGGCCCTTGCCGCCGCGGTTCACAATCTCCACCCAGCTGCCCACCGGCAAAACCTCGGTGCCCACCTCAATGCCGCCGCTCACCAGGCCGCGCCACAGCGCTTCGTCCGCGCCGGTGTCCTCGTCGTACAGCTCGGCCATGCGCCCGCCGGCCGCCTGCGCCCCCAGCGCGCCCAGGCTCACCGCCGGCCCCACGCCGGGGATCAGCGCCAGTGCCATGTTGGGCAAATTGCCTGCAATGGCGTTGGCTGTGTCCGCTCCAAACCGCGCCGCGCTGCCAAGGCCTGCCTGCGCTTTGGCCAGGTTCTCGCCGCCCTCGTGGTACAGCCGCATCCCGGCGCTGTTCTCATCGGTCAAAACGGTTTTCTGGTTGTCCTGCGGCCCGGCCTCCTTCGCCGCGTTGTAGCGCGCCAGCGCCGCCTCGTACTCGTCGCTGGTGCGGATCTGCCCGTTCTCGTCGGTTTCAAACACTTTGCCCTCGTCGGTCAGGCGTCGCAGTTCGGCCAGCGCATGCCGCTCGGCGCTGTTGTTGGCTGCCTCGTCGCGGGTGGCGGGGGCAATGCTTTCCGCCAGCGTCGCCCAGCTGCCCGCCGCCTGCTGTGCCAGGCCCTTCACGTCGCTGCCCAGCCGGTGCGCCGCGCTCCACGCGCTGCCGTAACTGTCGTACAGCTCCCCGGCCTGCTCGTAGGCGCGCTCCTCCTCCTCGCTCATCCCGGCGCGTATCCTCTGCGCCGCGCGCTGTGCCGCCGGGTTGCCGCGCCCCGCGCCGCGCTCGGCGTCCCACAGCGTCTTGGCTTCCGGGTTTTCGTCCAGCCAGGCGTTCACCTGGTCAAAAGCGCGGGCCTTGTCCGCCTGCGTCTGCCCGCCCGCCTGCGCCTGCCGCACCATGGCATCGATCACGGTGTCCCGCGCCGCCTGTTCCAGCGTGTCGGTGCGCGCCGTGTCGCTCATCACGCGGCTGCCAAGCGCCTGTTCGGCATCCTGCCGCCGGTTCAGGTTCAAAATGTCCTGCCCCAGCTGTTCCCGCCCGCTCACATACCGCTGTGTGCGGCCCGCCGGGGCGCTCAGGGCGGCGGCGTAGGCGCTGCCGCCCGTGCTGCCGCCGCCCTGCAAATAGCTGCTTGCCGTGCCGCGCGCGCTGCCCGTGCTCCGGCTCCCCAGCCCCGCGGCCCCCGCTGCCAACATGGTGATCACCTTCTGCCTGGCGGTTTCTTCCTGCCGGGCTTCCGTGCTTTGCCGGTTCGCCGTCTGGCTCTGTGCCTGCCAGATATTGCCCGTGCGCGCCTTTTGCTCCCGGCTTCTCGCGTCAATTCGCTCCTGCAAAGCCTGGCTTCCGGCATTGCTCGTTCCCTCATGGCTCAGGCCGTAGCTTTTTCCGCCGTAGCTTACGGTTCCTTTTTTCAGGTTCAGGCGTACCTGCCGCTCGTAATCGGCGCTTGTCTGTGCCGCCGTTTCCTGCGCCGCCGGGGCCGCTGTCTGTACAATGTCCTCCTTGTCGTCTGTCCTGATTTTTCCGTTCCGCAGGTTCAAATGTACGCTCATTGCTTTCTCCTTTAATCGATCGAAATTCCGTAGTGCGCGGCAATCGACTTTGCCTGTGCTTTGGTCAGGTTCCCTTTCTTGTAGCCGTTGTTTATCATGTTGGCAATGCCAACCTTGCCTGCGCGGGTGCTGGAATCATAGCTCTGTCCGCTGCCCGCCATCGGGTCAATCTTGCTGATCCAATACTGCACGGTATCGTCGCTGCTGCTCTTGCTGCTCCTGCTGCTTCTCGAACTGCTCCTGCCCGCAGAACTCCCGCTGCCGCCCGCGCTCGCCGCGCTGGCCGCCAGGCTGTCCGCGTACTGCTGCTTGTCAAACGCCAGCTGCTCGTTAAACTGCCTCTGGCTCTCCGCAAACTCCTGCTGCCACTGCTCGTCGCTCACCATGTCGCGGTAATCGCCGTAATAGTAGTCCAGCATCTGCTGCCAGCGGGTGTAATTGTCGCTGTACTCGCCGTAATCCTGGTTGTAGGCGGTGTCCTCGCGCTCCGTCAGGTAGTCCAGGTAATCCTGCCAGCGGTTGTAGTTGTCGCTGTATTCGCCGTAGTCCTGGCTGTATGCCGTGTCGGCGCGGTCGGTCAGGTAATCCAGGTAGTCGGCCCAGTTGCTGTACTTGTCCTGGTATCGCCCGTACTCGGCCTGGTATTCGCTGTCCGCGCGGTTCGTCAGGTAGTCCAGGTAATCCGCCCAGTTCGCGTACCGGTCCTGCCAGCGCCCGTACTGCATCTCATCCTGGTTTTGCAAAGCGCTCAGCTGGTTGTACAGGTCGTTCCCCTCGCCCTGGTACCGTTC
>OLSB01002312.1_pt1 | contig 16142 bp, 14 predicted proteins | sample 1672071 | NCBI WGS metagenome assembly OLSB01 (sample SAMEA3136642, study PRJEB25190) | human gut metagenome | biome: human gut; feature: human-associated habitat; material: faeces | place: Austria | collected 2013 | reverse complement strand
GGACGCGCTCGAATTCCTTCTCATACGCCTCGTCGAAGGAAGCGAGCGTATCTTTGATGTTCTCGCGCGTCTCGGCGACCTGCTCCGTATCAAGGCCCGTCTTCTCGAGCTCGCGGTACTCCTCGGCGAGTCGCGCCGCCCTGTCCTGGTACGTGTCGATGAAGCGGCGGGCAGCCGGGATGGCCTTCGGGTGCTTCTCGAGGTAGTCGAGCAGGTTCGCAGCGACCTGCTGCATCACGGCGAGCTGTTCGCGCAGCTCGCCGTCGCGTATCGTCCTGCGCGCCGCATCGACGCGCGCGTAGTCGCCCACGGCCTTCTGCCAACTCGTCTCGATGAGCTGTGCCTCGTCCTCTGAATACTCCTTGAGCTCGAGCTTGTGGTGGCGGTCAATGGCCTGACCGCTGTACGTCTTCGCCTTGTAGCCGAAGTAGACGCAGAGGACGAGAGAGATGGCCGTCATGCCGGCCGGCAGGAAAACGTAGTCCGGATTCTTGAGCAGATAGTCGATGCTGCCGCAGCCGAACAAGAAGAACACGGCGCTCCAGAACCACAAAAAGCCTTTCATACTGTCACCGCCTTTCACCAGTGGTACTTCTCACCGCGGTTGATCTTGAACGCGCGGTAGATCTGCTCGACGAGCAGCAGGCGCACCATCTGGTGCGTGAAGGTCATCGGGGAGAAACTGATGCGCGCGTCAGCTTTTGCGCGCACTTCCTTCGAGAGACCGAAGGCCCCGCCGATCAGGAAGGTGATGCTGCTCCTGCCGCGCAGGCCGAGCGCATTGATCTCCTCGGCGAGCTGCTCGGAGGATTTGAGTGCGCCGTAGACGTCGAGCACATAGAGGTAGCTGCCACCCGGCACGAGCTTCAGAAGCTTCTCGCCCTCTCGCGCGAGCACCTGCTCCTTCTCCGCAGGCGACGGATCCTCTGGCATCTTCTCCTCGTGTATCTCGCGGATCTCCACCTGTGCATATGGCTTGAGCCGCTTGAGGAACTCTGCGATGCCGGCACTCAAATACTTCTCCTTGATCTTGCCGGCGCAGACAATCGTTATCTTCATGTTATCTCTTCTTATCCTGCGGCATCTCGTCGAGCGTGACGTCGACCGTGCGCTCATGGTCGTTGCGGTCGATTGTCAGCGTGATGGTGTCGCCAACCTTGTGGGCACTGACCTTGGCGCGCAGGTCCGAGACGCTGTTGACCTCCTCGCCGTCTGCCTTGAGGATGATGTCGCCGCGCTGCAGCCCTGCCTTGTCACTCGGGCCGCCGAGCACGAGCTTGAAGATGTAGACGCCCTTATCGATGTCGAGCGAGTAGCCGAAGCGGGCTGCCGTCTCGGGGTCAAAGACCGAGACGCCGAGGTACGGGCGCGCGACGTAGCCTTTATCCATGAGCTCCTTGATGACGGACTGGACCGTATTGCTTGGGATGGCAAAGCCCATGCCCTCGACGCCGCTGGCCGCGAGCTTGACGCTGTTGATGCCGATGACCTCACCGTCGGCGTTAACGAGAGCACCGCCCGAATTGCCGGGGTTGATGGCGGCATCCGTCTGCAGCAGCTTGACGCGGCTGTCGCTGTTGTCGAGCGTGCGGTTGAGCGCGCTGACCACGCCGCTCGTCACGCTGCCCTTGAACTCGAGGCCCATCGGGTTGCCGATGGCGATGGCCGGCTCGCCGACGACGATCTGGTCGGAATCGGCGAATTCAGCCGTCGGCAGGTCCTTGGCGTCGATCTTGACGACGGCAAGATCCGTGACCTCATCGGCGCCGATGACCTTGCCGCGCATCGTGCGGCCGTCAGACAGCGAGACGATGAGCTCTTTGGCCCCGTTGATGACGTGGTTGTTGGTGACGATGTAACCGTCGCTCTTGAAGATGACGCCCGAGCCGACGCCCTCCGTCTCGACGGGATTGTCGAACCAGTCGCGGGCAACGGCCTTGTTGGTGATGCCGACGACAGCTGGGCCGACCATCTTGGCCGCGCGCACGGCAGGCGTGTTGCGCGCGCTCGAGATGTTCTCCGTCGCAGCCTGCGCGGCGGTCTGGGCGGCAGACTGCTCCGCGGCACTCGAGACGGCCGAGCTGCCGGCAAACGAGATGGCCGAAGCGGCAAAGGCTGCCGCTACGAGCAGGGCGATGCGTTTATGGTTCTGATGGCCAAGTTTCGAAACAATACTCTTCATTTTGAGATTCCTCCGTTACCATGTTGTGCAATATGCGATCTATGATGATGCCTCAGTGAAGGCGGACGGTCCTGTCCTGCGCCGTCATGCAGATGGGGATATCGAGGCCCTGGCGGTGCAGGATCTCCTCCACCGTGTTCTCTGCAAGCTCCGGCGTGTTGTTCTTCTCCGAGAGATGGGCGAGAAAGACGTGCGCAGGGCGCTTCTTCATGCGTACGAGCGCCCAGGCGGCATCGGCGTTGGCCAGGTGGCCGCGGTTCGACAAGATGCGCCGCTTGAGCGGCCACGGATAGTCGCCGTGCTTGAGCACCTCGGGGTCGTGATTGGCCTCGAGGACGAGCACGTCGGCCCCGTCGATGGCCTCCTGCACACTCGCGGTCACGAAGCCGAGGTCCGTCGCGAGCGTGCAGCGCGAGGAGCCCGTGATGCGGTAGCCCACCGGGTCCGCCGCATCGTGCGGGATGTTGAACGGGTCGATTGTCAGGCCCCCGATGCGGAAGGCTCCCTCGATGGCGTGGAAGCGCTCGGCGGGAATGGCGCTGCGGCAGCTCATGTGCTCGATTGTCGCGCGCCGCGTGAAGATCGGCAGCTCATACCACTTCGAGAGCGTCACGAGGCCCGCGATGTGATCGCGGTGCTCGTGCGTGATGAGCACGCCGTCGAGCGTGGAGGCGTCAACACCTTCTGCCGCCAGCCCCTTCTTGATGCGCGTCGCGCTGATGCCCGCGTCGAGCAGGAGACGCACGCCGTCCATTTCCACATAGACGGCATTGCCCCTGCTGCCGCTGGCGAGTACCGATACCTGCATGTCTCTTCCCCTATCTTAGATCAAAATCCTGTAAACGGCCTGCAATCGCTAGCAGGCCAATTCTTATTATACACTATCACGGATAGAAAGGGTAGCAATGGGAGACTACTGCCTGCCGATGCAGAGCAAGTGTGTTATACTGGATTATACTGATTCTGGAACCTAGAGAAAGAGGTGTTTCCATGCTGGAAAAAGACATATATCCGCTGATTGCGTCTGAGCTCAAGGCACAGCCGCACCAGGTCGAGGCCGCGGCCAAGCTGCTCGACGAGGGCAATACAGTGCCGTTCATCGCGCGCTACCGCAAGGAGGCGACAGGGTCTCTTGAAGACGAGCAGCTACGCGAGCTCGAAGAGCGCCTCGCCTACCTGCGCGGCCTCGTCAAGCGCCAGGAAGAAGTCCTTGCCAAGATTGAGGAGCAGGGCAAGCTGACAGACGAGCTGCGCCAGTCCATCGAGAAGACGCGCAAGCTGCAGGAACTCGAAGACCTCTACCTGCCCTACAAGCAGAAGAAGCGCACGCGCGCGCAGATTGCCCGCGAACGCGGCCTCGAGCCACTGGCGAACCGCATGCTGCTCGCCAGCGACCAGCAGGGCAGTCCGGAGGGGATTGCGGCCACCTTCTGCGGGGAAGACAAGGGGGGCAAAACTGCCGAGAATGCCCTGCAGGGCGCGCGGGACATCGTCGCAGAGACCATCATGGAGGAGGCGAAGGTCCGCCAGTCCATGCGCGAGCACATCGCGCGGACGGGCAGCCTGCAGACGGAGCTCATAAAAGACGCTCCTGAGGAGAGCTGCCAGATCTTCCACATGTACGAGTCGTACGAGGAGCCTGTCCACCGCCTGCCGCCGCACCGCATCCTCGCCATCAACCGCGGCGAGAAGCTCGGCTGCCTCAAGGTCACGCTCCTGACAGACCACGAGGCGAACTGCCAGCGCATCGAGCGCCAGCTGCACCGTCCGAAGTCCATCTGGTCGGAGCACCTGCAGCTCGCCATTGAGGACGGCTACAAGCGCCTGCTGCTTCCTTCCCTGACGCGCGAGATCCGCGCGGAGCTGACGGAGAAGGCCGAGAAACACGCCATCCACCTCTTCGGCGTCAACCTGCGCCAGCTGCTGCTGCAGGCGCCGCTCGCGGGCCACACGGTCATGGGCCTCGACCCCGGCTACCGCAACGGCTGCAAGATGGCTGTTGTTGACCCGACGGGCCGCGTGCTCGACTACGGCGTCCTGCAGATCACGCAGAGCGACCGCGCGCGCAAGGCGGCTGCCGAGACAGTCCTGCGCTCTATCAAGGAGAACGGCGTGACCCTGCTCTCGATTGGCAACGGCACGGCTTCGTACGAGACGGAGCAGTTCGCCGCCGCACTCATCCGCGACAACAAGCTCAGAGATGTCCACTACCTCATCACCAACGAAGCCGGTGCCTCCGTCTACTCGGCCTCCAAGCTCGCCAAGGAAGAACTGCCCGAGTACGACGTCGTCATCCGCGGCGCCGTCTCCATCGCGCGCCGCGTGCAAGACCCGCTGGCCGAGCTCGTCAAGATCGACCCGCAGGCCATCGGCGTCGGCCAGTACCAGCACGACGTCAACCAGAAGGAGCTCGCGAGCACGCTCGACGCGACGATTGAGGCGGCCGTCAACCACGTCGGCGTCGACCTCAACACGGCCTCTGCCGCCCTGCTGCGCCACATCGCCGGCATCAATGCGACAACAGCCAAGAACATCATCGCCTACCGCAACGAGCACGGCGTCTTCACGAGCCGGCGCGAGCTCTTGAAAGTCCCGCGCCTCGGTCCGGCGGCCTTCACACAGTGCGCGGGCTTCCTGCGCATCCACGGCGGCAAGTCGCCGCTCGACAACACGCCCGTCCATCCCGAGTCGTACGCGCTCGCCGAGAAGATCCTGCAGAAGCTCGGCTTTGCGCTCAAGGACCTCAACGATCCCGATAAGCTCACCATCATGAAAGCCAAGCACCGCCTCTTAGATGAGCGCCGCGAGCGCGAGCTCGCCGCATCTCTTCAGGCCGGCCTGCCGACGGTCCACGACATCCTCGACGCCCTCGCGAGCCCAGGGCGCGACCCGCGCGCCGACCTGCCGGCCCCGCTGACGCGCCAGGCTATCGTCAAGCTCTCTGACCTCAAGCCGGGCACCATCCTGCGCGGCACCGTCCGCAACATCACGGACTTCGGTGCCTTCGTCGACATCGGCCTGCACGACGACGGCCTCATCCACATCTCTGAGCTCTCGAAGCGGCGCGTCAAGCACCCGCTCGAAGTCGTCTCCATCGGCCAGGTCCTGCGCGTCATGGTCATCAGCGTCGACGAGAAGCGCGGCCGCATCGGCCTCTCCCTCAAGCAGGTGCCACAGGAGGCGAGCGTATGAATCTGTTGCAAGACCGCCTCGCCGGCCTCTCCCTCGAAGATGTCCTGACCCGGATAGAGGCCCCGGGCCATGCGATCTCGCGCGAGGCGCGCCCGCTCCTCGATGCGTACCTCGCGAGCATGGGAGCTACGGCAGAGGACCTCGGCCAGCTCGCGCCCCTCTTCCTGCGCTGGCTCGACATCAGCGGCACGATGGACCCTAAGCCGCCACGCAAGGCCGTCGTCATCTGCTGCGCCGACCACGGCGTCGCGGCGGAGGGCGTCAGCGCCTACCCGCAGGAGACGACGCTCGAGATGGTGCGCAACTACACAGTGCGCCAGGGCGGTGCGGCCAACGCCTTTGCCGCCTACGCCGGCGCCCACCTCCTCATCGACGACATGGGCATCGCGGCCGACACGGGCGATCTGCCGGGCCTCTTCCTGACGCGCATCGCCAGCGGCACGAGAAATATGGCCAAGGGGCCTGCCATGACGCGCGAGCAGGCAGCTGACTCCGTCAAGGTCGGCATCCTCATCGCGAAATCCTTTGCCGACAAGGGCTTCGACTGGTTCCTGCCCGGCGAGATGGGCATCGCCAACACGACGGCGAGCGCCGCGATCGCCGCTGTCTGCTGCCAGGAATCGCCCGAGGACGTCACAGGCCGCGGCACGAATATCTCCGACGCACGCCTCCAGAAGAAAGTCGAGGTCGTGCGCCGCGCCCTGCAGGTCAATCGGCCCGACCCAGACGACGCCATCGACATCCTCGCCAAGGTCGGCGGTTTCGAGTTCGGCTGCATGGCCGGCCTCATCCTCGGCGCAGCGCTCCACCGAAAGCTCGTCATATTAGACGGCGCCAACTGCGGCGCGGCCGCCCTGCTCGCCCAGAAGCTAGCGCCGGCCTCCATCGCCTACACGATGGCCTCACACCTCGGCTCCGAGAAGTCCCACCGCTTCATGCTCGAATCGCTCGGGCTCCAGCCCATCCTTCACCTCGACCTGCGCCTCGGCGAGGCCATCGGCTCCTCCATCGCGGGCAACATCCTCGAGGGCATGATTGCCAGCTGGCAGGCGCTTCGCCGAGAGGAAGCAGGCGATGAAAGCCCTGCCATCGACCACTGCGAGATGCGCGAGGAAGAAGTGAAGCTGACCGACAAGACCTTTGACTTCTACCTCACGACGATGCCCACGCCCGACAGGGAAGCCATGGAGGCCTGCAAGCTGCGCATCGACAACCTGACGAAGCCAGTTGACAGCCTCGGCTGCCTCGAGCAGATCGCCGCAGAGCTGGCCGGCTGCTCGGGCAATGAGCGCCCCGATATCGAGACGAGCCGCATGGCCATGATCTGCTTCACAGCGCAGGACTCTGTGCCGCCCGCTATGGAAGAGACGATGGCCGCTCAGGCAGACCTGATCGGCGCGCGTCTCGCCATCGCCCAGCTGTCCCCGGGCAAGCGCGCAGCGGCCGCCTTTGACTTCGGACGCGAGGAGGGCGAGCGCTATGCCGTCATGAACGAGGTCATCGCCCTCTCGGCCACCGACGGCGAGGGCGAGCCTTGCGGCGCGATGAACCGCGCCCTGCGCCAAGCGCTGCTGACCGAAAGCGGCGCATTGCGCTTCAAGGGGGACGACTTCCTCGGCCATGTTCCCCCGCGCTATCAGGGCATCGTCTCTTCGCTGCTCGGCGCGATGATCGCTGCCGCCCACAACGGCGCCATGATCGTGCTCGACAGCGAGGCCGTGCAGATTGTCGCGCGCTACGCCGCGAAGATTGTGCCCGAGCTGCGCAGTTTCCTGCTGCCCGTCGAGCCCCCACTCACCGGCATCGGCGCGCAGCTGCCGGGCCTGACAGCCGCCTGCGGCCTCCAGATTGTCGGGGCCTCACTCTTCATGCTCAACGAGATGAAGACCTTCGACGAAGCCAATGTCTCGACCGCGAGCGACGGCCCCGGCGCCAAGCGCCAGCACCGCTGAGCCCCTTCATCAAGAGAATCCAGATACAAGAAAAGCTATGGCCTCGTGCATCTGCACCGCCATAGCTTTTCTTGTATAGGACCGTATCTTCAGAAGCCCAGCTCTTCTTTATGTGCCTGCATGCCGTCGATGCAGCACTGCATGACCTCGCCTGCCTCCATGCCGAGCATCTCGAAGCCCTGCTTGATGATGTCACGGCTGCACTTCGCGGCGAAGCGCTTGTCCTTGAATTTCTTCTTAAGGCTCTTGACCGCCATGCCATCGAGGCCTTCGGGGCGCATGAGCGCATACGCCTGCACGATGCCCGTGAGCTCATCGACAGCAAAGAGGCTCTTCTCCATGTCCGTCTCCGGCTTCACTTCCTCCATCGTGATGCCGTAGCCATGCGAGATGATGGCCCGGATGTCCTCTTCAGGCACGCCCTCCGGCTCCAGGAGCTCGCGGACGTGCAAGCAGTGCTCATCCGGGTACTTCTCGTAGTCGACATCGTGAAGGTCGCCGACGGCCTCCCAGTGCTCCTTGTCGGCACCGAAGTGGTCTGCCATCGCGCCCATGGCAGCGCTGACCGCCGCCGCATGCGTGAAGAGATGCTCCTCCGTCGTGTGCTTTGCCAATATCTGTTTCGCCTGTTCCAGTGTCAATTCGCTCATGAGAAAACCTCCATCTGTAAGTTGCTGTACTTCCTATTGTAACCATCTGTCCGCGAACATGCAACCATTTCGCCCGCCCGACTTATCCACATTGTGCACAGACTTTCCTGTGGATACTGTGGATAAATCGTTACCATGCGCAATATGCATCGTTGCTGCTCCCCAGATGCTGTGGATAACCTTGTGGAACAAAAAAGAGGGGCTGAAATCCCCTCTCTTCATCCGATACAGTCAGCACGTATGGCACTTATCGTACAGGCCGTGCTCCTTGAGTGTCTTGACGACCGTCTCACCGATGTGGGCGACCGTGTCGGCCACCTCGATGCCGACCGCGTGGAGTGCTTCGATCTTGTCGGCAGCCGTGCCCTTGCCGCCTGAGATGATGGCACCGGCATGACCCATGCGCTTGCCCGGAGGAGCCTGCCGGCCGGCGATGAAGGCCGCAACCGGCTTATCCGGCATGTTCTGTGCGATCCACTTTGCCGCGTCTTCCTCGGCCGTGCCGCCAATCTCGCCGATCATGAGTACAGCGAGCGTCTCGGGATCTTCCTTGAAGAGCTTCAGCGCATCGATGAAGTCCGTGCCCTTGACGGGGTCACCGCCGATGCCGATGGCCGTTGTCTGGCCGATGCCAGCGGCCGTCAGCTGGAACGTTGCCTCATACGTCAGCGTGCCCGAGCGGGAAATGACGCCGACATGGCCCTTGCGGTGGATGTAGCCCGGGATGATGCCGAGCTTGCACTCGTCGGCCGTCAGGATACCCGGGCAGTTCGGCCCGATGAGCTGTGTCCTGTGGCCTTCCATATAGCGGCGCACCTTGATCATGTCCTGGACAGGGATGTGCTCGCTGATGCAGACGACGACTTCGAGGTCGGCATCGACGGCTTCCATGATGGAGTCCGCCGCAAAGCGTGCCGGCACATAGATGACAGAGGCCGTGGCCCCCGTCGCCTCGACAGCCTCGCGCACCGTGTTGAATACGGGCACGCCGCAGACGACCTGTCCGCCCTTGCCCGGCGTCACGCCGCCCACGATCTTCGTGCCGTAGTCGAGCATCTGCTGTGTGTGGAAGGCCGCCGCCTTGCCCGTGATGCCCTGAACGATGACCTTTGTGTCTTTATGAACTAAGATTCCCATCTTGCGACCTCCTCATGCTCTCTCGTCGGCTTCTCGGACGAGCCGGACAATCGTTTCGGCGCCGCCCTCCATCGTCGGGGCCATGATGACGTTGGCAATCGGCGTATCCTGGAGAATCTCGCGGCCGCGCTCCACATTCGTGCCCTCGAGGCGCACGACGACGGGGACCGGCAGGGAACGGCCGTCCTCAGAGATCATCTTGGCCGCGTCGACAATGCCCTCTGCGACGAGGTCGCACTTGTTGATGCCGCCGAAGATATTGACGAAGATGCCCTTGGCCTGGCCGCCGTCGAGCATGATGCGGAAGGCCTCCGCGATCTTCTCCGGCGTCGAGTCGCCGCCGACATCGAGGAAGTTCGCCGGCTCGCCGCCGTAGTACTTGATGATGTCGACCGTGGCCATCGCCAGGCCCGCGCCATTGACCATGCAGGCGACGTCGCCGCCGAGGTTGACGTAATTGAGGCCGGCCTTGGCCGCGCGGCGCTCCTTCGGGTCCTCCTCCGTCTCATCGCGCAGCTCTTCGATGTCCGGATGGCGGAAGAGCGCACTGTCGTCGAAGTTGAGCTTGGCGTCGAGTGCCATGACATCGTCATCTTCGGTGACGACGAGTGGGTTGATCTCCGCGAGGCTGCAGTCCTTGCCGACAAAGGCCCGGTAGAGGTTCATCATGAGCTTCGTGACCTTGCGAACGGCATCGTGCGGGAAGTGCATCCCGTAGGCCATGCGGCTCGCCTGGAACGGCAGCAGACCGACGGCCGGGTCGATGTACTCCTTGAGGATCTTGTCCGGCATCTCAGCGGCGACCTTCTCGATCTCCATGCCGCCCTCCTCCGAGCCCATCATGACGATGCGCGCCGTCTGGCGGTCGATGACGAAAGAAAGATAGTATTCCTTCTTGATGGCCGCTCCGGCCTCGATGAGCAGGCGGTTGACGCGCTTGCCGGCAGGGCCCGTCTGATGCGTGACGAGGACCTTGCCGAGGAGTTCCTCCGCCGCTTTCTCGACGGCTTCAAGCGAGTGGACGACCTTGACGCCGCCCGCCTTGCCGCGGCCGCCCGCATGGATCTGCGCCTTGACGACGACGACATCCGTGCCGAGCTCTCTCGCATTCTCCACGGCCTCCTCAACAGAGAACGCCGGCTTGCCCGCAGGGACATTGACGCCGTACGAGCGCAGGATAGCCTTGCTCTGGTATTCGTGAATATTCATATGCTATCTCCTATTCCTGTTCGCCGTGGTATGCCTCGAGTTTCTCAGCTGCTTCATGCAGCATATCCTGCGTGACCTTGTAGGGCATGATGCGCACATCCTGCTTCTTCTCGGTCGCGCGGAATACGCGCTGGATTTCCGTCTCGCTCGCGCCTGTCGCCTTGCGGCTGGTCGGCAGTCCGATGCTCTTGCAGAAGGCATGGAAGCGCCGGAACTCCTCTTCCTGCCCGTCACAGAGCAACAGCAGCAGGATACCGTAGGCGACGAGGCCGCCGTGCTGACGGCACTGCTCCGAAGTCGGCAGGTCCGAGAGCTCCACGAAGAGCTGGTGCGCGATGTGACCGTTGAACTCCGGTGCGGCGAAATTCGAGACGAGGCCACTCGTCATGACGATGGAAAGGATGACCTCTTCAAACGCGGGGCTGACGACATGGCGGCGGTTATCTGCCACGGCCTGTTCGCCGTACGCGTAGAGCGGGTCCACGCACATGCGCGAGAGTGCAATGCCCATGCCGTCGCGGTGCTGGAGCTTGCGGCCGCGCGAGGCGATCGACGCCTCGTAGTACTTGGCCATCGTATCGACGATGCCGCGCAGCAGGTACTCGACGGGCGCCTGCGCCATGATGCGGCTGCAGAGGAATACGTGGATTGGCGGGATGTTCGAATACAGGTAATCCTGGAACTTGCCGTCCGGCGTGTAGATCGTCGCGATGCTGGCCGCTGCCGCGCAGCTGCCGGCGACCGTCGGGAACGTGAAGTACGGCTTGTGCTGGCGGTGCGCCACGGCCTTGGCCGTGTCGATGGCCTTGCCGCCGCCCACGGCGAAGATCATATCGGCCTCCTCAACGGCCGAATCCTCGCTGATGCGCTCGATGTTCGCAAGCGAACTCTGCCCACCAGCATGGATGAAGCCCGTGAACTCAAGGCCCACGCCCTCGACGGCGCGCACCATCTTCTCCTGAGCCGCCTCGATGCCGCGGCGGCCGCCGATGACGACGACACTCTTGCCGTAGCGCGGGCAGATCTCGCGGATCTTCTCATACGCCTCGACGCCGATCGTGTAATCTGGAAAAATCATCGTGTAGCGATCATTCATCTCTATTCCCCCTTCCCGGGATGAGTTGCTCAACGCTCAGTCCTTCTGGCCGAGAACGTAGACCGTCTGTGCCTTCCACGTATCGCCCTTCTTGAGGATCGGCTGCGGGAAGTTCGGATTGGCAAAGGCATTCGGGAAGTACTGCGTCTCGAGGCAGAAGCCCGTGCGGCGCTGGAACTCGACGCCATCCTTGCCCGGCAGGCCACCGTTCAAGAAGTTGCCCGTGTAGAACTGGACACCCGGCTGCGTCGTGTAGCAGGTCAGCGTAAAGCCCGACTGATCCGATTCCGCATAGGCCGCCTTCTTGAGGCCGCCGCCTACATAGTCGATCGGGCAGCTCGGATCAGCCGGCTTCATCTCGACGACCGGCTTCTCGTCGCGGATGACCCAGTTGTGATCGTAGCCCTTGCCCATGACGAGTTCATCGAAATCATCGTCGATGTGTTCGCCGATGCGCGTCAGCTGGCGCAGATCCATCGGCGTGCCGGCGACATCGAGGATGCGGCCGTCCGGCAGAGATTCTGCATCGGCCCAGGTGTACTTGTCGGCAAAGATCTGGATTTTCTGGTTGAGCACCGGGCCCGAAGCGAAGCCATTGAGATTGAAGTAAGCGTGGTTCGTGAGATTGCAGACCGTGTCGGCATCCGAGACGGCCTCGTAGCGGATCGAGAGCTCATTGTCGTTCGACAGCGAGTAGAGCACGTGTACCGTCATGTTGCCGGGGTAGCCGCCCTCACCATCGGCTGCGTGATAGGTGAACTTCACGCCCTGGTCCGTCTCCTCCGCCGTCCAGAGTTTCTGATGGAAGCCTTGGAAGCCGCCGTGGATGTGGTTCTGGTTGTGCGAGCCCGTATTGAGGTCGAGCTGATACGTCTTGCCGTCAATCGTCACCTTGCCGCCGGCAATGCGGTTGGCATGGCGGCCGACGAGGCCGCCCATGCTCGTGTCATCCTTCTCATAGGATGCGCCGTCCGCATAGCCGAGCACGATATCCGTGCGCTGGTGATCCTTCCCGAAGGCACTCCATGCCACGAGCCTTGCCCCGTACGTCGTGACCTTGACTTCCGTCCCCTTTGTATTGCACAGCGTGTAGAGCTCGACCTCTCTGCCATCGCTCAGCTTGCCAAACGATTCCTTTTTGATTGTAGCCATGAAGCATACCTCCCGAAATAAATTGATATCGCCGAATTGATAATGATTTCGGACAATTTCATACGACTCTACTTTACTATTTCTGCATCTTTTTGTCAAATTCCTGTTCGCACCAAACCATTTTATGGGACTTCGTTCCTTTTATCTCGTTCGAATTAAACAAATTTCCTCAAGTATGCTATAATTATGCTGTCATGCAATCCCGCATTCATGCGAGGGGATTGCCGCTATCTTATACTTTTTGAGGGGGAATCACGATGAAAGAGAAGAACGCCTTTATCTTCTTCAACTGCGATGAGGAGAAGAGCCAGAAATCCATGAATGTATTCTACAACAAAGAGATTTTCCGCGATCTGAAGGTCTCCCGCAAGGCTCTCTTTGCCAAGATTGAAGAGGAGCTCGCTTCCGGGCGCATCCATGCCAAAGAAGAGGACATCCCGGCCATCCGCGATGCCATCCTGAACGGCAACCCGACGGATGCCAGCTCGTACATCCAGTACGGCACGATCCTTTCCTTTCCGATTGTCTGAGCACTTCATCGCATCCGGACCGCTCGGTCCGGAACGCAAAAAGCGTCACTCCCACATGGAAGTGACGCTTTTTTGTTGCGATCTTATACAGGGACCTCACTGAGGTGATTGACGATGGTATCGGCCAGGGAGAGGTCCTGCGCCCCAGAGTGGGGGCTGCGGAAGCCGATGCAGTGCATGCCCGCGCGCTTTGCGGCGAGCACACCGGCCGCCGTGTCCTCGAGGACGAAGCAGTCCTTGGGCGCCACGCCGAGGCGCTCAGCGCTCAGGAGGTAGATGGCCGGATCCGGCTTGCTCTTCGGCAGTGTACTGCCCGAGAGGACCGACTGGAAGTACGGCCGTATCTTGAACGCATCGAGCACTGTATCCATGACGCGCTCCCACGATGATGTCGCCAGTGCCAGAGGGATGCCCTCGTCATAGAGATGGCGGATAAGCTCTACAGCGCCTTCAATCGGCTCAATCGTGCCGCTCTGCAGCACCTCGAGATAGTGCTCGTGCTTGTAGCGCACGAGATCCTCCACCTGAAGATCATGGCGGCCTTCCTTCGCGATGACCTCGCCAAAAGTCTCATTGCTCGTCCTGCCCATGTAGTGGATGAGGTCCGCCTCCTCAAACGGCAGGCCGAAGTGATGGAATGTATCCATCTTCACACGCGAATGAATGGGCTCACTGTCGATGATGACGCCATCCATGTCAAAGATAAATGCTGCCGGCTTCAAGTTCATTCCCCCTTGCTGTTGTCTCTCCATCCATTATACGGGAAGGTACACACCCTGACAACAAAAAACAGCCTGCCGATAAGACAGGCTGGTATACAGGTCAGAAGGCATTCTCTCAGAAGCTTGCCTGGAAGACGAGATTCATGAGGAACAGGAAGCCGAGTCCGTAGCTCAGGGCGTGGAGTTCACGCGAGCGGCCGTTCATGAGCTTCAAGAGCGGATAAGCCGTGAAACCGAAGGCAAGTCCCGTCGAGATGCTGCCTGAGAGCGGGATCAGCACGACGACGAGGAAGGCCGGGAACCACTCCGAGAAATCCTTGAAGTCCATGTGCTGGAGCTGCTGCATCATCATCGCACCCGTGATGATGATGACCGGCGCGATGGCCGCCTGCGGCACGTACGACAGCAGCGGGATGAAGAACAGCGAAGCGAGGAACAGCACGGCTGCCGTGAGCGCCATGAGGCCCGTGCGGCCGCCGCTGGCAATGCCTGCCGCACTCTCTGCCGCTGCGACGGTCGGGCTCGTGCCGAGCAGGCTCGAGAGAATTGTCGTCACGGCCGAGCCGCGGAACGTGCGCGAGAACTTCGAGCGGTCCGGCAGGATGCCTTCAAGCAGGCCCATCGTCTCAAAGATCATGATCATCGACATCGAGAAGACGGAGAGCAGGAACGGGATGCTCAGGACATTGTGGAAATCCGCCTGCAACAGGAGCTGCGGGTAGTCGAAGATGTGCGCGAAGTCGAGGTCGAGAGGCGTCGGGTCCTTGAGACCGAAGACCTGCGCCACGCCCGTCGTCACGAGGATAGCCAGGAAGAAGCTGCCCGTCACGCCGCGCAGGTAGAGAGCCAGGCTCAGGACGAGGCCAAAGAGCGCCAAGAGGGCCATCGGGTTCGTCAGCGAGCCAAGCTCGATGATGGAGTTTGCCCCCGAGCGGATGAGCTGCGCCTTCTCCAGGCCGATCTCGACGAGGAACAGGCCGATGCCGGCCGTGATGGCGCACTTGAGCGAATTCGGCACGGCGTGCGCGATGCGCTCACGCCATTTCGTGCAGGCGACATAGGCGAAGATCAGGCCGGAGACGAGCGAGATGGCGATGGCCTCCTGCCAGGCAAGCCCCATCTGGACACAGACGGTGTAGGTGAAGAAAGCGTTGATGCCCATGCCCGGCGTCAAGACAATCGGCGCGTCGGCCACAAAGGCCATGATCAGGCAGCCGATGATGGACGAGAAAATCGTCGCAAAGACCGAGAGCTCTGCCGGGATGCCAGCGTCAGCCAGGATGATCGGATTGACGACGATGATGTAAGAGATCGCGAAAAAGGCCGTGATGCCAGCCAGGATCTCCTTTTGCCATAAGCGGCGGTCCTTGAGGACGCCACCGAATAAAGCCTGCATTCTTTTCCCTCCTGATGTTCCTGAATACACTTGAATGTTCGTGAAATATTCGTGATTTGACTTCATGTATCTAGTTTAGCGAAAAAGCCCCAAGATAAAAAGGACAGCGGTCCGCGTGTCCTAAATATTTTTTCTATCCATTATTCAGAAAGTTTTCGCCAGCAAGATTTTACGCTATAATAGAGGAAAGCACCGTAGAGAAGCGCATCAATCAAACGTGAAGAACATATACAGATAAAGGGGAGATTTCATTGAAGCTGGAACAAGTGATTGAATTCATGCCAGAGAGCATCCGGCCTCAGGTCAGTCGCCGCACCTTCCGGCCCGGCGAATTCGTCGTGCGCAAGGGAGAGCGTGCCGACCATGTCTACATCCTGACCAAGGGTACGACCCGCGTCAGCAATGAATTCGCCAGTGGGCAGCGCTATACCTTCGCACAGCAGAACGTCCCTGACCTCATCGGCGACCTCGAGGTCCTCGCTGGCCAGGAATACTTCTCGGCAACGAACGAGGCCCTGACAGAATGTGAAGTCCTCGCCATGACAGCCGAGACATTCAAGAAATGGATGCGCCGCGACAACCATTTTGCCTGCGCCATCGCGCAGCAGCTCGCCTCCAAGATGTACCCGACCTCCAACGAGAACGGCCAGATCAAATTCCAGCCGAGCCTGCAGCGCCTGCAGGAATACCTCGTCAAGCGGGTGCAGCTCTCACCATCCGAGCACTTTGTCCTGCGCACGAGCCGCCAGCAGATTGCCGACGATATCGGCACGAGCGTCAAGACGGTCAACCGCGGCGTCAGCAAGCTGCGCGATGCAGGGCTCATCACCCTGCTCCACGGCAAGATTTCCATCAGCGTCGAACAACAGAAGAAATTACGTGAGCTCAAATTGGAAGACGATTGACTCACGTGAAAAGCGGCCG
>OLSB01002305.1_pt1 | contig 16170 bp, 12 predicted proteins | sample 1672071 | NCBI WGS metagenome assembly OLSB01 (sample SAMEA3136642, study PRJEB25190) | human gut metagenome | biome: human gut; feature: human-associated habitat; material: faeces | place: Austria | collected 2013 | reverse complement strand
CTTTGCGCGACATTTGATCTGATTCGAGGCGGGCTTTGCCCCCTCGAGCTCCCCCCTGCGTAAAGGAACCTCTGACCCCATAGAGAGGGTTTATCGACAAGCCGAAGTAGGGCCTGCGGCGTGCCGCAGGCCCTGCTTTATACTTCACACGATTTTACTTTCCACACAATTCTATTCCGGGATGGTCGGCACGGCTTCCGCCGGAATGGGGCAGCTGTACCCGGCGGCGGCGCTTTCGGCGAACTCCGCCCGGGCGGCGGCCAGCAGCTCCGGCTCGTTCTCGCCGGCATAGTAGTAATCGCTGATCTCGTAGTTTTCCTCTCTCTCCTCTGTCCAGGAGTAGCCGGAGATGGACATGGGCACGCTGCCGGTGTAAACGGCGGTCTGGCTGGCCTCCTTTCGCGGCGGCGCTGTCAACGTTCCGCCGCGTAGCTCTTGTTGATGGTGCATACTTTACCACCGCTCGCCCGTATAGTCAAGGGTTTTATGAATATTTATCCGCAAATTTGCATATTTATCGAATATTCATACGCAGCACGTCCCCAAAGTACATTTCCTGTGCAATTCGGCAACAGGGTGTTCTCGGGCATGAAAAAACCGCCTATCAGGCGGTTTTTTCATGCCCGTCCGCGGCACGCCGCGGACGTTGGTTTATGCAGTTTTCAGGAAAGAATATTCCCCGCTGCGTCCACCAGCAGCTCCTCCGGCCCGTCGTGGCTGGAGAACAGCAGCGGCGACAGCGTGCGGGCATACGCCCCAGTGTTGCCCACCGCCACCAGGTCGCCCACCTCCAGTGCCGGGCCGGTGAAGCCGTGGCAAAGCACGTCCGTGCCGCAGCACAGGTTGCCCACCAGCTCCACCGTCTCCGTCCGCGCCGGGTCGCCCAGCGCGGTGATGGGGAAGGCGTTCTCGCCGGTGAACAGCGGCTCTTGGGGCGTCAGCGGGCCGCCGCCCGCCGCCTGACGCAGCATGGCCTCCAGCGCCGGCTTTTGGAAGCCGTTCAGGCAGTTCTCCAGCACCACATAGGTCGTGCCCCGGGAGATCTTCTTATCCACCACCGGCAGGAAGTACGTCCCGGCCTGGGCCGTCAGGAAGCGCCCGGATTCCACCAGCAGCCGGGCGTTGAGGGTGCGGCGGTTTTCCGCGGCAACCCGCTCCGCCGCCTGGCGCAGCGCGGCCATGTTCAGCGGCTGCTGGCCGCCGTGGTAGGCGATACCCACGCCGCCGCCGAAGTTGATGTACTCCAGCCGGCAGTCCAGCGTGTCCCGCACCCGCAGGGCCAGGGCGAAGCAGCTTTCGTAGTACCGGGCCAGCACGCCGTTGTCCAGATTTTGGGAGCGCAGGTGGACGTGAAGACCGCAGACGGTGACGGGCAGCGAGGCGATGGCCTGCCGCAGCGCGGGCAGTTCCTCCTCGCAGATGCCGAACTTGGACGGCCCGCCTGCGCCGCCGTCCATGTCGAAGGCCGGATGCACGCGGATGCCCACGGCGCAGGGCCGGTTCTTTTCCGCCGCCAGCTGCCCGATGCGTACCACCTCGCCGATGGAATCGGCGATGATGTGGCAGCGATCCCAGGCGGTCTCCAGCGCCTTCCGGGATTTCCCGGCGGCGGAGAAGTAGATGTCCTCGGGCTTCATGCCGCAGCTGGAGGCCAGCAGCACCTCGTTGGGCGACGCGGCGTCCGCGCCGATGCCCAGCGATGCCAGCGCCCGCACCACCGGCGGGAACGGGTTGGCCTTCACGGAGAACAGCACGCCGAAGCCGGGAAAGGCATCGTGCAGCGCCGTTGCCTGGGCGGCCAGCGCTTCGTAGAAATAGAGGTAGCAGGGCGCGTGTTCCCGTGCCAAACGGAGAATGTGTTCGTTCATGAGGGACGCTCCTTTCTCGTAGTCAATTTGATCGTACCATATTCCGGGGCGGAACGCAAAACATTCCTTGCGCCGGGCATAAAAATGTGGTAAGATACCACTCGTATACGCGGGCATGATGGAATTGGTAGACATGCGAGATTTAGGTGACGTCACCTCAGTGAAGATTTTTGCAAATGGATGAATTTGCAGGAGGATATGCCGATGGGAAAGCTGAGAAAACAAAATAGCAACATACCCGCATTCCCCAGAATAACACCTGATAAGACCGAAACTTTTGCTGGCAAGTGGACTGCCCGTGTTACTAAGATATTCAATCATCCTGATGGCTCTATTATTAAAGCGACCAGAAAAATCAACAAAGATGGGAGCATAACCGATAAAATCGAGCATAGACACAAATAACATATTTGTGCTTCATCTTGACCCCTTGCGGTACCAAACAATAAAAAATAGCGGCAGTTTTTCTTGCCGCTTATATATGCGGGTATGGCGGAATTGGCAGACGCGCAGGATTTAGGTTCCTGTGAAGTGATTCGTGTGGGTTCGACCCCCACTACCCGTACCATAATTGGACCAAACATTGATACAATGTGTTGATGTTTGGCCCGTTTCTTTTTGCCCGGAAAGCCCGTGATGAGAATCAATCGGTCCCCATCTCGGTCTCCAATGCGGCACTCTCTGCATCGAGGGACTCCGTGTTCAGGTATTCATCCAGCAACATCTGGCAGGTTTCCATCAGGACTTCCCGTTGCATTGCCAGATCACGCGGCGGTACTTGTCAGTGCTGTGCCATACCTTGGGACCATAGTATTCCCCGCAATCACCGCAGACGATCTTTGCCGAGAATGGACTCAGGCTGTTATGGTGCCGCCCTTTGGATTTACGGACTGCCCTGCTCCGTCAGGTGCTTTGCGATCAGGTTGATCTTCCCGGCCACGGGAAAGAGGAAAACTTAACCACTTTTCAAAAAAGGATTAGAAAACGTAAAAACTGCCTCCGCAAAAGCTGCGGAAGCAGTAGATTATGATAGAAAGAGCGTCTGCTCGACTTTCTCATGTCATTGATAGGGGAAATAAGGAATTACATAAGCTGCTTACATATTTAGTCCGCGAAATACTGAGAAATACCCCTGAACACGCTCAAGCAGACGAGATGTGGATATGTGGGCAGTACTGGCCCACTTACCAATTGGCTGAAATTGCAATCATTGACGAAGGAATCGGGGTATTCCAAAGTATAACGCGTAACGCTGCACATGCAAAATATATTCATGATAACCGTTCTGCTTTAAAATGGGCTATTCGTGCAGGTATTTCAGAATCATTCCGACCCGCCTATGAGTTTAAGCCGCATGATTACGATGTATGGAAAAACAGCGGATTTGGGCTTTATATGGTTAGTCAGATATGTCAAAAGCTGAACGGCAGTTTTTGCATAATCAGTTATGGTGACGCGTTGCTCATTGATAACCACGGTGTTGCAGAAAAAAGCACCTCATTTCACGGAACTGCAATTCGCATAAGAGTACCGACGAACAACATCTCAGCTGCGCAAGCCATAATTGATGAAATAGCCGCACAGGGTGAGGTTGAAGCGCGAACGATTAAAAATGCCTTTAAAACCGCCTCTATGCCTTCAAAAGGCTTGATGACGCAGCTAAACATATAATTTGTAAATTATGAGGAATCTCAGTATGAATATTATTCGGTGGTGCAATGAGAATAATGGTTTTCTTACGGCTATCCTGTCTTTGATTGGACTTGTTCTGAGTGTTACAGCCATTGTGGTTTCTATTCGTACAGCAAGATTGCCTTATAAAAAGAAACTGATGTTACCATTGACAATCACCCCGGCGCCGCCTATCCCATCGAAAGCTTGGAGGCAAAGTGCGTTCCATCTTCCGGCATTCTCTACATAGGTAAGGCGAATGGGGAAAAAGGGCTGTTCCAGCGGCTGCGGCAATATATGCGCTACGGCTTCGACGCAGGAAATAACCACCGTGGCGGACGGGCGATTTTTCAAGTCGAAGGATATGAAAACCTTATCTGCAGATGGTGTGTCTGCGAAAACTGTGAAGATAAAGAACGCCTCCTGCTGGAAAACTTCAAGAGGAAGTATGGCACCTATCCCATAGCCAACTGGCGAAAATAATCGCGCGGCACCCTGTACAGACATTTGTACAGGGTGCTGTGCTATTCTACCAGCAGAACAGAAATCGTACGAATGGTGCCGGGACGCGGCGCAAAGAAAGGATGAGCAACTATGAAATACACTTCTGCACAGGCAAATAAGCTGCTGAAAAAGCTGAATGGGCCACCAACATTGATCTGGCACGGTTCTCGACGCGAAAAAACTTTTCGGGAAACTGAAGTACGGTTATAGGTTCCCACACAGAATATATTCTGCACAAAGTTACGAGGTATTTTCTAAAATCGCAGAGCACCTTGACAGTTTCTACTTTATGGACTTATCATATTAATAAAATCAGCCCTTTGCAGTAGCGTACAGCCTAAAGCCAATTTCTTTAGGAGGGACAGCGAGTCGCTGTTCTGGATTTCAAGGTTATCCGCATCGCATAGCGATGCCCAAATCTGATACGCTCCGGCGAATAGCCAATCACTTCATGATTCTCGATTCGCCTCCGCTTAATCAGACCATTTTGTACTGCAAAGGGCTGATTTTTGGGAGGACGCTACACATGAAAATAGAAGGAAGCTGTGTGACCTTTGAGCCGTGCGATGCGGCTTTTGTGAAGAAGTTCGGACCGTTAGAAGCAGCAAATATGGTTTTGGATTACCATTCTGTCCACCCCAATATGCCATTTCTTTATGATGCCGAGCAGCTGGCCGGTTTCTTTGGCATAAGCTGTGGTGAATTAAACCATATTGTCAATCACATTCAAAAAGAGTATGAAAAGGCATTTCTTCCCAAAAAAGATGGTACTTATCGCAGCCTATACATACCAAGTATGAGACTTCGATTTTGTTTGGACCCAATCAAGGATAGAATTCTTTCACAGCTCCCTGTTTCAAAATTTGCAACTGCTTATCAAAAAGGAAGCTCTACTCGCAAAAATGCAGAGCCACACATTGGAAAAAAGAACCTCCTAAAACTGGATATTACCGATTTTTTCGGAAGCATCTCTTTTGAGCAAGTCCTCTGCGCAGCTTTCAACACCCGCTATGTATCGAAGCAGGTCGGCTTTCTGCTGACTTCTCTGTGCTGCAAAAATGATGCTCTTCCACAAGGCTCACCAACATCTCCTGCGCTCTCCAATATCGTCATGCGTCGTTTTGATGACCAGATCGGTCGCTGGTGTAACCAACGCCAAATCACCTATACTCGCTATTGCGATGATATGACCTTTTCCTCCGACCGTCCGCTTTACGGAGTCTATCAAAAAGTCAAAAAAATGTTGTTTGAGATGGGCTTTGAATTGAATGAAGCGAAAACACATTTCATCAGCAATGCTGACCGGCAGACAGTAACAGGCTTGGTCGTCAATGAAAAGCTCTCCATCCCCAGCAGCTATAAACGAAACCTGCGGCAGGAAATTTACTATACTTTGAAGTTTGGCATAGAGGACAGCATCGTACACGGTAATCGGTTGAATTTTCTCGAAGATGGTCAACCGATTCGCTGCCCTACATATATGACACACCTAATAGGAAGTGTGCAGTATGTCTTGCAAATTGAGCCAGAAAATCGTTGGTTTCTAAATGCCAAGCAAAAGCTGCTGGACTATGCTCGTGCATATTTTAGAGCCGAAGGATTAGGGGAAGAATACTATTTGCATCGCAGTCGCTTACGCGAAAAAGATGAATGAAATGCAGGGCGGTGACCTCGGACTTCAGGATCGCATTCAGATTTACAATGCATCATACTCACATTACAAACCGCGTCATGCAACAGCAGAAATTTTCTCCAGCAAGCTATAATCATGCTATACTTTTCCGGCAGAGTGTGCTATGATTTAGCATGTATTCGGCCGGTCATGACCGAATATCTTTTGAAGCGTTGGAAAGATGTCCTTCCCTCATGATATGGAGGACTCTGAAAATCTTTCACTAAGGTGACATACCCCTTAGGTTCTCGTGCTTTACGGCGTTGGGGTTCGAGTCCCCATGCCCGCACCAAACCACCGGGGCGGCCTTGGCCGCTCCGTGATCTTGCAGGGCGGAAACGCGATTTTGTTTGATAGGAGGTGCTGCCATGAAGCGTATCGTGTCCATTCAGGACATATCCTGCCTGGGGCGCTGCTCGCTGACGGTGGCGCTGCCGGTGGTGTCCGCCATGGGCGTGGAGTGCGCCATTGTGCCCACCGCCGTGCTCAGCACCCACACCGCGTTCCCCGGCTTTACCTGCAAGGATCTGACGGATCAGCTGCCCCCTATCGCCCGGCACTGGCGCAGCCAAAACGTGGCCTTTGACGCCATCTCCACCGGCTACATCGCCTCCGCGCCTCAGACGCGGCAGGTGCTGGACTTCGTGGCCGCCATCCGCCGACCCGGCACGCTGCTGGTGGTCGATCCGGCCATGGCAGATCACGGCAAGCTATACGCCGGGTTTGACGATGACTTTCCCCAGGCCATGGCCCAGGTGGTGGCCCAGGCGGACGTGGCCCTGCCCAACCTGACGGAGGCCTGTCTGCTCACCGGCACGCCCTACCGGGAGGAGATGGACGAGCCCTTTGCCCGGGAGCTGCTGCGGAGGGTCGCATCGCTGGGCGCGAAAAAGGTGGTGCTCACCGGCGCGTCCTTCTCGCCGGACAAGCTGGGCGCGATGGGCTACGACAGCGACACCGGCGCATACTTCACCTGTCTCGGCCCGCGGCATCCCGCATCGTTCCACGGCACGGGGGACATCTTCGCCGCCGTTGTCACCGGCGGGCTGGTGCGGGGCATGACGCTGAAGCAGACCGCGCAGCTGGCGGTGGACTTCACGCTGGACTGCATCCGCGCCACGGAGCGCGACCCCGCCGCCGGGTGGTACGGCGTGGAGTTCGAGAAGGCGCTCCCCGCCCTCATCCGGCGGATGGATGATTGGAAAGCGGAATAACGACATACAAAAGCGCTGCGGCGATGCCGCAGCGCTCAGCTTGTCGATAAACATTCTCCATACGATAAGCAGTTCATCTACGCAGGGGGAGCTCGAGGGGGCAAAGCCCGCCTCGAATAAGATCAAATGTCGCGCAAAGCCTTGCCTTGCAAGGCGTGCGTGGAGCGAAGCGACTATTTTCGTGCCGCAAGGCGGCACAAAAATAACGACATTATTTCAGGCTGCCGATAAATCCCGCACGTATAGAGCACGCCTACCGGGCGCCCACCCTGTTTTTTCTGTCATTCCGAGCCAGTGACCGACGTCACTGGCGTGGGAATCCGTAACCCCGCGCCCGCAGGCGCGGAATCCCCTCGCCTCCCTCTGCGAGGCGGCCCAGTGCTCGCCGCGAAGCAAGTACCCTTGGGGTGCACACTGGATTGTGCGGCGAAGCGTAGCTGAGGTGGCAACGCGAAGCGTTGACGGAGTGAGAGATAAAAAAAGTCGGGCGGGGCAGAGCCCCGCTCCTACACACGTCTACCGATGATGTGTCCGTTTTACGTGCGGGGCGATGTGGGCATCGCCCCCTACGAAATCACCGGCGGCGTGTGCGTATATATTTCCGGCGGACAGAGTCGTCCATTCCTCATGAAAGCGCCACCCCGCAGGAATGAATGCCATGTCCCGGCACAAAAGCGCTGCGGCATCGCCGCAGCGCTTTTCACGTTATTCCTTGTGCTCGTCCGCGTCCTCGGTGGGCGGCTCATTTTCGGACGACTTCTCGTCTGCGGGCTGCTCCGCCGGATTTTCCTCTTTGTCAAAGTCCGGCATGGGCACGGGCTCGGACACGATGTTGATATGCTTGGCCGGGGCTTCGATGGTCTCCGGCACGCTGGGGCGGAACAGTTTGGGCTCGTCCTCCCGTGTCGCGCCGTAGTTGTCCACCGTCTCCGGGTCGCGACCCTCGATGATGGCCATCATCTCCTGGCCGGTGATGGTCTCCTTCTTCAGAAGGTAGGCGGCGATCTTGTCCAGCAGCTCCCGGTTCTCCGTCAGGATCTCCTGGGCCTCCTTGTGGCACTGGCGGATGATCTTGATGGTCTCCCGGTCGGCGGCAGCATACGTCTCCTGGGCGCAGGTCATGGAATAGCCGCCGTCCAGGTACTGGCTCTGCACCGTGCCCAGGGCCATCATGTCGAACTCATCGCACATACCGAACCGGGCCACCAGGTTGCGGGCCAGCTCCGTGGCGCGCTCGATGTCGTTGGCCGCGCCGGAGGTCATGGTGTTGCACACGATCTCCTCGCTGGAACGGCCTGCCAGCAGCGTGCGGATCTCCGCCAAAATGTCCTCGCGAGACATGAGGAACTTCTCCTCCTCCGGCAGGTGCAGCGTGTAGCCCAGCGCACCCTGGGTGTGGGGCACGATGGTAATCTTGCTGACGGGCTGGGCGTGCTTCTGCTTGGCCGCCACCAGCGCGTGGCCCACCTCATGGTAGGCGATGATGCGCTTCTCCTCCTCGGTGATGACCGTGCCCTTCTTTTCGCTGCCGGCGATGACCAGCTCGAAGGACACCAGCAGGTCGTTTTGGTTCACGGCCTTGCGGCCCTTGCGGACGGCGCGGAGCGCCGCCTCGTTCACCAAATTGGCCAGATCCGCGCCCACGCAGCCTGCGGTGGCCTGGGCGATCTTCTCCAAGTCCACGTCCTCCGCCAGGCGGATGCTGCGGGTGTGTACCTGCAGCGTGGCCAAGCGGCCCGCCAGGTTGGGGCGATCCACGGTGATGCGGCGGTCGAAACGGCCCGGGCGCAGCAGCGCCTTATCCAGCACCTCCGGGCGGTTGGTGGCCGCCAAAACGATGATGCCCTTGCCGGGGTCGAAGCCGTCCATCTCCGCCAGGAGCTGGTTCAGCGTCTGCTCCCGCTCGTCGTTGCCGCCGCCGAAGCGACTGTCGCGGGTCTTGCCGATGGCGTCGATCTCATCGATAAAGATGATGCACGGGGCGACCTTGGCCGCCTCCTTGAACAGATCGCGGACACGGCTGGCGCCCACGCCCACGAACATCTCCACGAAGCCCGAGCCGGAGATGGAGAAGAACGGCACACCCGCCTCGCCGGCCACGGCCTTGGCCAGCAGCGTTTTGCCCGTGCCGGGCGAGCCCACCAGCAGCGCGCCCTTGGGCAGCTTCGCGCCGATGGCAGTATAGCGCCCCGGATTGTGCAGAAAATCGATGATTTCTTCCAGGGATTCCTTGGCTTCGTCCTGTCCGGCGACGTCCTTGAAGGTGACGCCGGTGGATTTTTCCATATAAACCTTTGCATTGGATTTGCCCACGCTGCCCAGGCCGCCGAAGCCGCCTCCGCCGGACTTGCTCATCAGGCGCATCAGCAGCATGAACAGGCCTACCATGATGATGACCGGCAGGATATAGTTGATCATCAGCAGCAGGATGGGGTTCATCTCCGCCTCGTAATAGCCGGTGTAGGCCACCTTGTGCTCCTTCAGCAGGGGCAACAGCTCACTGTTGCTGAGGTAGGCGGTATACAGCGTGAGCTTGGTGTCCTCCGTCTGCTTGTAGGATTTTTCCTCCGTCTTGCCGCCGGTGGTGACCTCCTCGGTGTAGACGTAGCCCTCCACGGGGGTGACGTAGATGGTGCTGTCCTTGAACAGGATCTCCTCCACCTGGTTTTTCTCCACCATTTCGATCATTTCGCTGTATTTTATCTCGTGGCTGGTGGATTTATTGGCGGTATTTCGGTTATAGGCGCTGAAATAGTTGAACGCCACCGTCAGCACCAGTGCCCAGGCGATGAGCGTGAGAATGCCCCGCAGGTTGCCGCCTTTGTTGCCTTTTCCGTTCTTATTGTTATTATTTCCGGTGTTATTTGCCATATTTTTATCCTCCCTGTCAGGCAAGAGAGTGTATTTGCTCTGGTCAGTATACCACAGGAGGCGGGAAGTCACAAGCCGATGGAGGTGGATTTTCCTGTAAAATTTCTATGAATGCTGCTTTATATCGGTGGAATTATATGATATAATCCTTTAATAACCTTGCATCCGCTTTGCGTAAACACCGCAATTACTTTGCATCAACTTTGCATGAATGAGGTCATCGTATGGGTATGAAGGACACCGAGAGATGCCGGACGCTGCCGGAGGCGGAGGCCGATGGCATTATCGAAGGGCGCAACGCCGTCATTGAGGCGCTGCGGACGGAAACGGCCATCGACAAAATTTACCTCGCCAAGGGCGAGACGGACAAGACGCTGGGGCACATCGCCTCCAAGGCCCGCGCCGCCGGGATCGTGGTGGTGGAGGCTGACCGGCGGAAGCTGGACAACATGAGCCGCACCCACGCACACCAGGGCGTGATCGCCCTGGCCGCCGTGCGGGAATACGTGACGGTGGACAGCATTCTGGCCGCCGCCGCAGAGAAAGGCGAAGCGCCGCTGCTGGTGGTGTGTGACGAGATCTCCGACCCCCACAATTTGGGCGCGATCCTGCGTACCGCCGAGTGTGCCGGGGCGCACGGCGTGGTGATCCCCAAGCGCCGCAGCGCGGGGCTGACGGCCATTGTGGCCAAAACCTCCGCCGGAGCGGTGAGCTATATGCCGGTGGCCCGCGTGCCCAACATCCCGGCGCTGCTGAAGGAGCTGAAAAAGCAGGGCGTGTGGGTGTTCGGCACGGCGGCGGACGGCAACACCACGCTGTACGACGCAGATCTGAAGGGCCCGGCGGCCATCGTCATCGGCTCGGAGGGCAGCGGCATGACGCGGCTGGCGGCGGAGAGCTGCGACTTTTTGGTGAGCATTCCCATGAAGGGACGCATCTCGTCCCTGAACGCCAGCGCCGCCGCGGCGATTTTGCTGTATGAGGCGGTGCGGCAGAGAGGAAACTAAACGCGGAACGCGAGGAGCTATGAGCAGGCGATACGACAGAAACGGCTATACAAACGTCCCGGAGGAGGACGAGTATTCGTTGGAAGCCATCCTGGCCGAGTACGGCAGGGGTGGGCGTCAGCCTGCCCAAACGGAGGAAGCGCCCGCGTCTGTAACGGAGGAAGCGTTTGACTCGGCGGCGGAAACGCCCGCGCCGGTGGCGGAGGAAGCGCCTGACCCGGTCACGGGGGAAACACCCGCGCCGGAGGAAGCGGCGGACACGCCGGAGGAAGCGGCGGACACGCCGGAGAACGGGCCGTACCGCTCCGACGCGCCGGACCGCATGGCGCTGAAGGACATTATGAGCCAGACGGTGGACGCGGTGCTGGAGGACGGGGATGACGGCGTGATCGAACAGCCCGTATCCCTGGGCGACAGGCTGGCAGCGCTGGCGCAGCGGTGGCGGGAACGCCGGGACGGACAAAAGCGCCGCCCCCGGTTTCAGGACACGGAGCAGCTGTTCGACCAGCCGGAGGACGAGGCGGAGGAGGAAGAACCTCTTGAGCCCGAGCCCTTGGCGGAGGATCTGCTGCGGGATGAAAAGCGGCGCTGCCGCCGTTTGCGGCGGGGACTGCTGACGGCGCTGCTGCCGGCGGCAGCGCTGCTGGCCGCCGCCGTTTTGCAGGAGCTGGAGCGGCTGCCGTCCCAGTGGCTGGACGAGTCCATGCTGCGGTGCGCCGCCCTGGGCGGTGGGCTGCTGCTGACGGCCCTGCTGTGTATGCCCGTGTGGCAGCGGGCCATGGAGCTGCTGCGGCAGGGCCGTGTGGGCTGCGAGCTGTGCGCCGGGGTGGCGGTGCTGACCCAGCTGCTGTGCTGCGTGTGCGGCATGGTGACGGGCAGCACGGTGGCCACGCCCTACGCTGCCGCCGGGGCGCTGCTGACGGTATCCTGCCAGTGGGGGCTATATCTGGAGGCGGAGACGCGGCGCAGCGCATATCATCTGCTGGTGCTCAACGGCCAGCCGCCCTATATGGTCTCCGTCACGGCGGCGGGGGTGTGCAAGCAGCGGGGGAAAACCGAGGGCTTTTACCGCCTGACGGAGAAGGCAGACCCGGCCCGGCTGTGGCAGAATTACGTGCTGCCGCTGCTGCTGTCGGCGGCGGTGGTGCTGGCCGGCGTGGTGTGCCTGTCGGGGCAGGGTATGACCGACTTCCCCTGGGTGCTGACTTCCCTGGTGACGGCGGGCATGGGCGTGGCCATCCCCCTGACGGGGGTGCTGCCCCTGTTCTATCTGTCCCGGCGGCTGGGACGCAGCGGCTGCGCCGCCGCTGGGTATGCCGGAGCGCGGGCGGTGAGCCGCCCCAACCGGCTGGTTTTGACGGATGACGACCTGTTCCCGGCGGGAACGGTGTCGCTGAACGGCTACAAGGTATTCGGCGAGGAACGAAGCCGGGCGATATCCTATGCCGCATCGGTGGCCAAGGCGGCAGGCAGCGGGCTGACACCGCTGCTGGAGCGGCAGCTCACCGCCGAGGGCGGCGTTCACCTGCCGGTGGACGGGCTGCGGTTCTGCGAGGAGGGCGGCGTGGAGGCCACCATCCGGGGCGAGACGGTGCTGCTGGGCAGCGCGTACTTTATGAAAAAGCGGAAGGTGGCCCTGCCACGGGAGATGAAGCTGCCCACCGGCGCGTTTCTGGCGGTGGACGGGGCGCTGACGGCGGCGTTCGCCATCAAGTACCAGCCCTCCCGCAACGCGGAGTGGGCGCTGCGGACGCTGCGGCGCTTCCATATCACGCCGGTGCTGGCGGTACGCAGCGGCAACGTGACGCCGGGGCTGATCAAGCGGAAGTTTGGTGTGGACGCCAAGCCGGTGTACCCGGATGTGTCCACGCGGCTGGCGCTGGCGGAGCTGGCACAGCAGCAGGGCGAAGCGCCCTACGCGGTCATCTGCCGGGAGGGGCTGCTACCCCTGGTGGAGACGGTGGCCGGAAACCGCCGGGCGGTGAAGGCCGTGCGGACGGCCACGGTGCTGAGCTATATCGGCGCGGCGGCGGGCATCGCGCTGGCGTATTACCTGACCTCCATCGGGAATTTCGCGCTACTGACACCGCTGGCCATGGTGCTGTATCAGCTGCTGTGGCTGCTGCCTACGCTGCTGCTGGCGGGGCTGGTGAAGCATTATTGAGGATGAAGCAAAGCAAAAAAGCACCCGAGGGGTGCTTTTTTGCTGTCGAAAAAACCTCCGGCTTTTTCGACAGCCTGAAAATAATGTCGTTATTTTTGTGCCGCCTTGCGGCGCAAAAGCTGAAGAACCGCCCGGAGGGCGGTTCTTTTTTGTTTGCCCTCTCCGTCCTCGCTGCGCTCGGCCACCTCTCCCAAAGGGAGAGGCAAGGCTGTCGAAAAAGCCCGTCATTGCGAGCCAGTCCGCAGACTGGCGTGGCATCACCCCCTACGGACGTCCACCGGCGGCCTTTTCGCAAGGGCAACATCTGCCGCTTATTGATCGCCGTGTTTGGGAAACAAGGCGGCGGCTTCCTGGCGGTAGGCCCCGGCGTTTTGGCGGATGTCCTCAATGGCGGACTCATCCAGCTGGCCCTTGACCCTGGCGGGTGAGCCGTAGACCAGCGAACCGTCGGGGATGACGGTGTTCTGCGTGACCAGCGCGCCCGCGCCCACAATGCAGTGGCTGCCGATGACCGCGCCGTTGAGGATGATCGCGCCCATGCCGATGAGGGTCTCGTCGCCTATGGTGCAGCTATGGAGGATCGCGCCGTGGCCCACGGTGACGCGGCTGCCCACGGACACGGGGTGGCCGAACTCCTCGTGGAGGACGCAGTTGTCCTGGATGTTGGTGTCGTCGCCGATGGTGATGGGCTCGCGGTCGCCACGGAGCACCGAGCCGAAAAACACGCTGCTGCCCGCGCCGATCCGCACGTTGCCCACCACGGTGGCGTTGGGCGCGATGTAGGCGTCGGGGTGGATGATAGGAGTCTTCATAGCAGTACACCTCGCAAGAATTTTTCTGTATTGTAGCACAGTGCGGCAGGAAAATCGACATTTGCGTCAAATTTTGTGCTTACATTTTTTGACATTTTATGCTATAATCAAGTTAAAGATCTGTGTATTGTGTTTGTGCGAGAATAGGAGTGTGTGGTATGTTTGCAGCAGGCGATCTGGTGGTGTACGGCGGCGAGGGCGTGTGCCGGGTGGAGTCTATCGGCCCGTCCGGCATGGACTATGACCGAAGCGGCAGGCTGTATTATCATCTTGCGCCGCTGTACCGCAGCGGCACGGTGCTGACCCCGGTGGACACGGCGGTGCTGATGCGGCCCGTGATGAGCCGGGAGGCGGCGCTGGCGCTGATCGGGGAGCTGCCCGGCCTGCCGCCGTGCAAGCCGGAGATGCCGGGGCTGCGGGCGGCCAAGGAGCACTATCATCAGCTGGTGCAGCGGTGCGAGTGCCGGGAGCTGGCGGCCATGGTACACACCATCTGCCGCAGGCGGGCCTGGGCGGTACGCCATGGGAAAAAGGTGAGCCAGATGGACGAGCGGTATCTGAAGCGGGCGGAGGAGCAGCTGTACGGCGAGATGGCCGCGGCGCTGGGCATAGCGCGGGACGCGGTGGTGTCCTTCATCCGGGAGACATGGCCGCAATGGCCGGAGAAGCTGCCGAAAACGGAAATATGAATATAACAGCAGCACCCCCGGCTACAGGGCCGGGGGTACTGCTTACTATACAGAGATCAGACGACGGCGAAGAACTTCACCAGGAACAGCGCCGCGATGACGTAGGTCAGGACGGAGACGTCCTTGGCGCGGCCAGAGAAGACCTTGATGACGGTGTAGGCGATCATGGCAAGGCCGATGCCGTGGCCGATAGAGCCGGAGATGGGCATGGCCAGCAGCATGAGGAACACAGGGACGACCTGGTCCATGTCGTCAAAGTCCACGTTCTTCAGGCCCTGGAGCATGAGGATGCCCACGTAGATCAGGGCGGAGGAGGTGGCGGCGGCGGGGATGATGGCGGCCACCGGGGCGATGAACATGCAGGCCAGGAACATGAACGCGGCGGTCAGGCTGGTCAGGCCCGTGCGGCCACCGGCCTCCACGCCGGAGGCGGACTCCACGAAGGTGGTGACGGTGGACGTGCCGCAGCACGCGCCGGCCACCGTGCCCACGGCATCGGAGAGGAGGGCTTCCTTCATGTTGGGCATATTGCCGTCCTTGTCGGTCATGCCGGCGCGGGAGGCCGTGCCCACCAGCGTGCCGATGGTGTCGAACATATCGATCATGCAGAAGGTGATGATCAGGCTGATGGCGGTGAACCAGCCGATGTTGAAGAAGTCGGCAAAGTCGAACTTGAAGAGGGTGGTCTCGGCCATGTCGTGGAAGGGAGGCAGGAAGGACGCGCCCTCAAGAGAGGCGAAGGGATTGACGTGCAGGAAGATAAAGCTGCCCGCCCAGTAGATGACGGAGGCCACCAGCATACCCACCAGCACGGCGGCCTTGACACCCTTCTTGGCCAGCAGGATGATGACGAACAGACCGATGAACATGGTGGCGACGGTAAGCACCATGGTGCTGTACTCCGCACCCATGTGGCCCTTGATAACACTGGGGGTCATCGCGCCGAAGAAGTCGCGCAGGACATAGAAGGGGCTGGTGTAGCCGTTGCCCTCGGCGTAGATGCCCACGTTAGAGCCAAGGCCGATGTTCATCAGCATCAGGCCGATGGCCGGGCCGATGCCCAGGCGGACGCCCAGGGGGATGGCGGTGACGATCTTGTCGCGGATGTTGAAAATGCTCAGCAGCAGGAATACGATGCCCTCCACCAGAATGATGCACAGCACCGCCTGGAAGGCGCTGGTATAGTCCGTGTTCAGCATGGCGGCCACGTTGCCGGCGATGACGGCGAAGAAGCTGTTCAGGCCCATGCCGGGGGCCATGACGAAGGGCTTGTTGGCCAGGAAGGCCATGACCACCGTGCCGATAGCGCTGGCGATGCAGGTGGCCAGGAACACGCCGTTCCAAAGGGGCGTGCCGACGGCGAAGTTGGTCAGCAGGTTGGGGTTCAGGGCGATGATGTACGCCATGGTCATGAAGGTGGTCAGGCCGGCCAGGATCTCCGTTTTGACCGTGGTGCCGTTCTCCTTCAGGTGGAAGATACGCTCCATGTGATATTCTCCTTTGCAAATGTGATGCGCCCGGAACGGGCGCACTTATATTTTAACGCTTTTTAACGGGAAAAACAAGACTTTTTGTCAGGCGTGCTAAATTATTTTCAGTTGCCTGACATTACGAAAAAAAGGGGCGGACGCATCAGCGTCCGCCCTCAGGCTGTCGAAAAAGCCTTTGGCTCTTTCGACAGCCTGAAATAATGTCGTT